>OOCQ01000743.1_pt1 | contig 24928 bp, 18 predicted proteins | sample 1671121 | NCBI WGS metagenome assembly OOCQ01 (sample SAMN06348124, study PRJEB24527) | human gut metagenome | biome: human gut; feature: ankylosing spondylitis patient; material: feces | host: Homo sapiens | place: China | collected 2015-10 | reverse complement strand
ACCGCTCCTATCCAGATTTTCCAGCTCGACCTGCTCTCCAACAAGGAATTCTCCAGCCTGGAGAAGTTAGGTGCGCCCGTTCAGAAGATTATCACCAACAAGGACGCTTACTTCATTGGAGTAAGAAAGAAGAAACTGATTGTGGTGGGCAGCAATGCCCGCGGCACTGCCTACGCCATCCTGGAACTCTCGAAGATGGCAGGCGTATCGCCTTGGAGCGACTGGTACGCCCTGAAGCCCCAGCCACGCAAGAGTATCTTCACCCCGGTAGATCAGCAGTGGATAGGCATCCCGAGAATCGAATTCAGGGGTCTTGCGCTGAATGGCAGCAAGTGGATGAATCCGCAGAACTACAGCCGCATTGCCCGCCTGATGCTGCGCCTGAAATACAACACCCTCTGGCAGGTAGCCGGCAAGCACGATGCCACCTACAACAAGGCAGTGGTGGATAGTTTCGACATCTGCATAGCCGATAACTACCGAGTGACGGAATGGACGGGCAAGAAACACAAGAAGAAACACAGAAAGACCCTGGAAAACGTGAAGATGGTTTGCGATAATGCCGAAATGCCTATCGAGAATGTGGCTCCGGGCCTGGTACTCGATATGCTCAACAACAGGGATTATCTGGAAACCAAATCGGAACACCGTGAGAAATCCCACCGCCACGAGGCTCATAACGATGAGGACTGTGCCTGGGTTGCCAACGTAACCAATCCCAAGAAGGCACCCTTGCAGCTTGCCATGATGTCGGATCTTGCCTGGAACAAATATGCGCTCAAGGCGGGCATCAGAAACTATCTCCAGTCGTGGCTCAACAATCTATTCGGAAGCATTGCCGGAAAGAAGATCCAGCCGCTCATGGAGGAGTACTACCGACTCACCAGCATCCGCCAGCCTGCCTACATGGCCATGCCATACGGCGACACCGAGTTCCATTCGGGCGAGTTCGGCAATGAGCTGGAGCGTTTTCTCTATAACTATGATTTATTGAAGACGAAGACGGTGAACATCGAGAAGACCCTGCCAGCCAACCAGCGCGACGGTTTCTTCGAAATAGTGAAATACCCTATCTTCTCGGCTGCCCTCATCACCGAAAAGGAACTGGAGGCACAGGAGGCAAGAGACATCGCCCGTCCGGGCCTGTTCCCGAAAGACGATGAAGCCAAGGCTGCCGCTGCCGTGAGCCTCAGCGCCTACAATACCCTGAAGCAGCTCAATGCCTATTACATGAAGTTGGGCAAGGGCAAATGGAGCAAATTCATCACCATCAATGGTGCCGAGATGCAAGCCCCACAATTGCCGGGAACCCTTACAGCCAAAGAAATCAAGCAACTGAAGGGGGAAGCCTTCGACAGAGATCAGGATCTTCAGCCGCTGGTAAACTTCACCAAGCCGATCATCGCCAAGAACGCATACGACTATACGAGTTATACGAAAGCCCCTGCCCCAAAGGGTCAGGCTGCGCAGGAAATAGAGCTGAAGCCTTTGCTGGGTCACAGCAACAAAGCCGTGAAGCTTCCTAAGGGAGCCAGCCTCCGATATAAATTTGCGAGCAGTCAGATAGGCGACGCCCGCTTCACCCTAGCCGTGATTCCGAGCTATCTGTGGAATGCGAAGAACATGCGAGTGAGCGTGAGCATCGACAATGCCCAGCCAGTGGTTTGCCAGATGAAGGAGGATACCAGCAGCAAGGACAGCAAGTTTAGCATCTGGCGAGGTCAGGTGCTGAAGAGTTTCTACGTCACCCTGCTCGACGGTTATCACACCATCGATATCAAGGCTTTGGATGATAACGTGATTATCGACCAGTGGGCATTGGATTTCGACGTAGATAGAGAATACTATGTATTCCCGGTGTTGAAATAAAGGTGAAGCCTCTTTCTGGTCTTCTATGATGCCTCTCTTTGGTCTTCTATGAAGCCTCTCCTTGGTCTTCTATGATGACCAGGGAGAGGCTTCTTTTATTAGACAGTTGACCATTGCAGTTGACAATTGATAGTTGACAGGGTTAACAGGGTTAACAGTTAACAGCCAAAAAATGCATGGGTACCCCTCCCCTTACTATAAAAAGAAATATATATATATTATAATATAATAATGTACGCGAGGGGGACCCTTGAAAAATCAGCTGTTAACTGTTAACTCTGTTAACCCTATCAACCCCTCATAATAAAAAAAGCACTCCAAGAAGCGGAAAACTTCTCAAAGTGCTCTAATCTAAAATTATCTCTTATTGGTTTTTACTCAATAACTACGGTTGTCCAACCGTGCTTGTCTTCGATAGTACCATACTGGATGCCACGAAGAGTCTCATACAGGTGCTTAGAAACAGGACCTGGCTTCTCACCAAAATTGTAGCGCTTGCCAGTATCCAAATCATCGATATAGCTGATAGGGCTGATAACGGCAGCCGTACCGCAGGCACCAGCCTCCTCGAAGGTATCCAACTCATCCTCAGGAATCTGACGACGCTCTACCTTCATGCCCAAATCCTCAGCCAACTGCATCAAGCTCTTGTTGGTGATAGATGGGAGGATAGAGGTACTCTTAGGAGTAACGTAGGTATTGTTCTTGATACCGAAGAAGTTGGCTGCACCACACTCATCCATGTATTTCTTCTCCTTGGCGTCGAGATAGAACTCGCAGGCATAACCCTTTTCGTGAGCGATAGAGTTGGCTCTGAGGGAAGCAGCATAGTTGCCACCCACCTTATAGATACCTGTTCCGAGAGGAGCAGAGCGGTCGAAATCACGAATGATGACGTATGGGTTGGTAGAGAATCCACCCTTGAAGTATGGACCCACTGGGGTTACGAAAATCAGGAAGCAATACTCCTTAGAAGGATGCACACCCACCTGAGGGCTTGTACCGATGAGCAAAGGACGGATATAGAGCGTAGCACCACTCTCGTAGGTAGGAATCCACTCCTGGTTCAGGCGGACCACCTTCTTGACCATCTCCTCAAACAGTTCTGTTGGCACCTCTGGCATCAGGATACCACGGCATGTGCTCTGCAGGCGGGCAGCATTCTCATCCATACGGAATACGCGCACCTTGCCGTCTGGGCAACGATAAGCCTTCAAGCCCTCGAACGCCTCCTGACCATAGTGCAGGCAGGTGGCAGCCATGTGCAATTTCAAATACTCATCAGAGCAAACTTCTATTTCGCCCCATTTGCCGTCGCGATAGTAACAGCGAACATTGTAGTCAGTACGGCGATAGCCGAATGACAAATTAGACCAATCTAAGTCTTTCATAACATCCTATTTTTAAAATGTTCTACTAATATTTGTCCGCAAAAGTACAAAATATTCTACTAATCTGCAACTATTTTGCGATAAATTTAGCTAAAACGTTATATTTTTATGGGTTTATGCCATTTTAAGGCGTGATTTTGCCTATTTATGGACTATTTTTGCGAAGAGGAATCAATCTTCGCTGAGCAGTTTCTTGATTTCCTCATCGGTTTTGGTGAGTTTATCCTTGCAGAACTTCACCAGAACCTTGGCACGTTTCAATTGCTCGGAGAGCTGGTCGATGTCGAGTTCATCGTTTTCCATTCTTTCTACGATTTGCTCAAGCTCTCTTACGGCTTGCTCGTATTTCATTTCTTCTTTAGCCATAGTTTTATTTTGTTTGGAGTTAACTTTACGCTTTGTTTTTCAAGAATACAACTCCGCTAGGCGTTCCGCCGGATTTGAAATCCGGCGTTTAAAAATGTCCCAACCTATTTAGGCTCTGCGGATTTGAAATCCGCAGCAAACAAGATTGCAACAAGAGATTGGGGGATTACAAATCCCCCGGTTTTAAAAGGTCGAACATTTTTTAACGGCGGATTGCAAATCCGCCGAGACGCCTAGCGGGGTTGCCATCTTGGGTGAAATATCATTCAACTTCTGCCTTCACGCTGCCTTCGGCGAATTTCGTTTCGATAATATCCCCGGATTTCAGCTGCGAGGCAGAGCGGACGCTCTTGCCATCTTTCAGCGTGATGCTGTAGCCACGTTTCAGCAGCAAGGCGGGGTCTTGCGACTGGATGCGCTGCTGGAGGAGCTGGAGGCGATGGCTTTCGTTGAGCATCTTTCTTTCCAATACCGGCTGAATGTTCTGGGAGATGATTTCGAACTTGCGCTGGGCATTTGCAACCTTGGATTGCAGATTCGTGGTGAGACGATTCATCAGACGGTCGAGATAGGCTCCCTGACGAGTCTTTACCAGCGAGAACTGAACGGGGATGGTGTTGCTCAATCTGTCGAGCCTCATCTTCTCTACCTGCAAGCGATGCTTCACATTCTGCACGATGGCTTCCTGCGCATCCATCACACGGGCATAAACCTCGGCGAGATGGTTGATGAGGAAGGCGGCTGCGGCGGTCGGCGTCTTGACACGCTGGTAGGAAATCATATCGAGCACGCTTTCGTCTCTTTCGTGACCTATTCCCGTGATGATAGGAAGCGGGAAGTTGGCCACATTCTCGGCTAATGCCAGGGTGTCGAAACCCGACAGGTCGCTGGTAGCTCCTCCTCCACGGATGATGACCACGCAATCATACTCTTCCCATTCGGCATTGATGCTATCCAGGGCGGCGATGACGCTCTGCTCCACTCCCTCACCCTGCATCGTGGCAGGAAAGAGACGGGTGGTAAACTGCAAACCGTAGTCGTTATCGGCTAGCTGATTGCAGAAATCGCCATATCCGGCGGCAGTGGCACTCGAAATCACGGCGATGCGCTGGCAGAACATCGGGAGCACCAATTCTTTCTGCAGGTCGAAGACCCCTTCTTCCTTCAGCGTATTAATGATTTCCAGTCGCTTGCGCGCCATGTCGCCCATGGTATAGTTAGGGTCGATATCGTCCACTATCCAGGAGAAGCCGTAGTTCTCGTGAAACTGGGCATGAACCTTGAGTAGCACCTTCATGCCGGCATGAATGCGCTGTCCGGTGATGCGCTCGAAATTCGGCTTGATAAGCATCCAGCGGTTTCGCCAGCAGTTGGCATGAGCCTTGGCTACCGGCGTATTAGACCGCTCATCTTTCTGGATCAGTTCCAGATAGCAGTGCCCGCCGTAGCCCTCGCGAGCCTCGGAGAGTTCCGCTTCCACCCAATAGCTGTCGGGCAAGGACATCGAAATGATTTCGCTGACTATCGAGTTTAATTCATATAATGATAAATGCTTCATATTTTATGTTTTGCAGCCAAGTTTACTTTATCGCTTTCCCCGTCTGATAAGCTTTCCAGAAATCAGGCACACCATATCCGAATACATTATCTGGATGCTGCTGATTGTTGCCTGCCAATCTTACGAGTTTAATCATCTGCTTGGCCGTCTTGCGGGGCAATGCCTGCCAGAGGCACGCCACCATGCCGGCTATCAGCGGCGATGAGAACGAGGTTCCGTTATCGTTGATGATGCTGCCCCTGCCCGTAATCACGCAGGTAGGACTGCCATACGCCATCACATCTGGCTTGATTCTGCCATCCGCCGTAGGTCCCACGGCACTGAATGCCGCATTCGTGCCCTGCTCGTTGATGCTGCCCACCGTCAGGATATCCTTGGCATCGGCAGGAAAATTGATTTTCTTCCAGGCACCCATGCCATCATTTCCGGCAGAGTTCACGCAGATGATGCCTTTGTCTGCACACATCGATGCCGTGTGTGAAATCAGGGTGGTGTTGCCATCCTGCTCATAATAATGATGGTTCATCGAAGCATCATCAAAGCCATGATAGCCGAGCGAGGAGTTGATGATATCCACGCCACAACTGTCGGCATATTCTGCCGCACTCGCCCAGTAATCCTCCTCGGCAAGGCTCTCGGTACGCTCATCCTCGCATCTTACCAGCAGGTATTCCGCTTCCGGCGCCACACCCACATAGTAGTTGGGCGCATGAGCAGCCATGGTAGAAAGCACCATCGTGCCATGTTCCATCTCAGAAAAGATGTTCTTGGACTGCGGCACCACGAAGTCCCTGATGCCAGCCAACTTGATATCGTGCAATGCCGGAATCTTATCCGCATTCATGAATCCGCCATCGAACACGGCTATCATCATGCCCCTGCCCCGATGACCGCTCTCGTGGAGCCGGTTGCCGTTCATCGCCTTCAGCTGGGCATCGGCAGCTCCATAAAATCCGGCACTGTTGCCCCATTCGTTCAATCCCTTTCTCACCCCCGAGCGCATTCTCTGGCTCACGGAATCGGGAGCCACGAATACCTTCATCATCTTGCGGATGAAATCGAAGCCGTCAAGCTTGCGGAGTTCCTTTTCCTTGTGGATTCGCACGAGCAGGGTGTTGTTCCACTTGCTCTTGCCCACTATCTCAATGCCGGCATCAGCCACCGCCTTTTCGTAGGCAGGAGCCACGGGCAGGTCGGTGAGGTTGACAGGGAGTCCCTGTCGCTTGCGCCTTTCGATGGATCGTGCCGAGAGGAACTCCTCCGGGCGGTTCACCGAATAGGGATTATGGTCGAGGTCTTTATCCTTGAGGTAAAGACGATACATCATACATTTGCCGCCGGGGTACGACACCATGTCGATGCCAGCCACCCTATTATTGTGGGCAAACAATGTAAATGCAGTTAGTAAGAATGCATAAAGCATTAAAAGTCTTTTCATCATTATATCGGTCTTTCGATTGTAAATGTTGTCTGTTACGATATGCAAAAGTAGTGATTTTGCATGAGAATGCCAAAAGAAAAGAGAAGTTTTTATCGGGAAATGCAAGTTTTTCTTATATATATAATAAGGTATCAGATATTTTTTGTAATTTTGCAGACAAGTAGCCGCCGCAGTTGCTTTCTGAAAGCAGCAGGTCGATCGGCTATGAGCAAAAAACAGATATAAATGGAAAATAAACAAGCGACATTAGAATTAGGTACGAAGCCGGTGGGCAAACTGCTCGTTCAGTACGCCCTGCCAGCCATGATTGCGATGACCGCCGCCTCGCTCTACAACATTGTTGACCGCGTATTCATCGGTCAGGGTGTGGGAGCCATGGCCATCTCAGGTCTCGCCATCACCTTCCCCTTCATGAACCTCACCGCCGCTTTCGGAGCCGGTGTGGGCGTGGGAGCATCTACCGCCATCAGCGTGAAGTTGGGACAAAAGGATTATGCCACAGCGCAAAACATTCTGGGTAACACGATTTCTCTGAATCTCATCATCGGTATCGGACTGAGCATCATCTGCCTGCTCTTCCTCGACCCTATCCTGAGATTCTTCGGAGCCAGCGACCAGACACTCGTCTATGCCCATGAGTATATGGTCATCATCCTGCTGGGTAATGTGGTGAGCCACATGTATTTCGGCATGAACGCCCTGCTCAGGGCGGCGAGCAAGCCTAAGCAGGCAATGTACGCCACCATCTTCACGGTGGTGATGAACGTGATACTGGATGCCCTCTTCATCCTCGTGTTCAAATGGGGAATACAGGGTGCCGCCATCGCCACCATCCTTTCGCAGCTGATGGCGCTGATGTGGCAGTTCAAGCTCTTCAGCAACAAGAACGAGCTGCTCCACTTCAAGAAAGGCATCTACAAACTGAAGAGGAAGCTCGTGGATAATATCCTTGCCATCGGCATTTCGCCTTTTCTGATGAACGTGTGCGCCTGCATCATCGTCATCTTCATCAACAACCAGCTGGTGAAATTCGGAGGCGACCTCTCCGTGGGTGCCTACGGAATAGCCAACGGTATTGCGATGGTGTTCGTGATGTTCGTGTTCGGCGTAAACCAGGGAATGCAGCCTATTGCCGGATACAACTATGGTGCCCAGAAACTGGATAGACTGATGCGCGTGCTGAACCTGAGCATCATCGCCGCCACCGCCATCATGGTGACGGGCTGGCTGATAGCGATGTTCCTGCCTTACTATTGCGCAAGACTCTTTACTACGGATAAAACGCTGATAGACTTGGGCATCAAGGCCATCAGAGTGGTGATGTTCTGCTTCCCGATCATCGGGTTCCAGATGGTTATCACCAATTTCTTCCAGTGCATCGGAAAGGTGAAGATCAGCATCTTCCTCTCGCTATCGAGACAGTTGCTCATCCTCCTGCCCCTCCTGGCTTTCCTGCCGATGATCTGGAATATCGACGGCGTATGGTACAGTATGCCTATCTCCGACTTCTCTGCTGCAGTCATCGCCGCCATCGTGATGTCGTGGTACATGAACAAGTTGAAGAAACAACATAAAGAAAACATGAAAGTTAATGTTAATGAATAACGGCCGAAGTTAACAGTTAACAGTTAACAGCTAAAATTTTAGACTTATGAATAAGATAATCATAAACGTGGGTCGCCAGATAGGAAGCGGCGGCCATATCATCGCCGAGAAGCTGGCAGAGGATTTCGGTTGCAAATGCTACGACCGGGAACTGCTGAACCTGGCTGCCAAGGAGAGCGGTTTTTCGGAGAAATTCTTCGAGCAGAACGATGAGCAGAAGGGATTCTTCAAGTCTCTCTTCCATACTCATCTGCCTTTCCTGAGCGACAACAACTTCTATCATAACGACTTCTCGCAGGAAGGCCTGTACAAGTTCCAGAGCGACGCCATCAAGAAGGCTGCCGACCAGGGCAACTGCGTGTTTGTGGGCAGAACCGCCGACTATGTACTGCGTGACTACAAGAATGTGATCAACATCTTCATCACCGCCAATATCGACGACCGCATCAAGGCGGTGTGCAAGCGAAAGAACATCGACAGAGCCACCGCCCGCAAGTTCATCGAAAGCCACGAGGAGCAGCGCGCCTCCTACTACGATTACTACACTGGCAAGAAGTGGGGACACAGCGAAAGCTACGACCTCTGCATCAACAGCAGCCATCTGGGAATCGAAGAGACAGAGAAGTTTATCGCAGAATTTATCAGAAAGAAATTCGGACTTAGTGATTAATTATTAGTGATTAATTATTAGTGATTAGTGATTAATTTTAGGGACATAAAACATTAAACATCATTCATAATGAAGAAGATTATGCTTTTGGGCTCAGGCGAACTGGGCAAAGAGTTTACCATCGCCGCAAAGCGCGCAGGACAGTATGTCATCGCTTGCGACAAGTATGACAATGCACCAGCCATGCAGGTAGCCGACGAGCGGGAAGTGTTCTCGATGCTCGATGGCGACGCATTGACCGCTGTGGTTGAAAAACATCACCCAGACATCATCGTGCCTGAGATTGAAGCTATCCGCACCGAGCGACTCTTCGACTTCGAGAAGGAGGGCATTCAGATTGTGCCTTCTGCACGTGCCGTGAACTACACCATGAACCGCCGTGCCATCCGCGACCTGGCTGCCAAGGAACTGGGTCTGCGCACAGCCAAGTACTTTTATGCCAAGACTTTTGAGGAGTTCAAGAACGCAGCCGATGAAATCGGTTTCCCATGCGTGGTGAAGCCACTGATGAGTTCCAGCGGTCATGGTCAGAGCTATGTTCACAACGACGATGAGCTGATGGAGGCTTACAAGGAGGCGATGGAAGAAGGTCGCGGCGACGTGAAGGAGGTGATTATCGAGGAATTCATCGACTTTGATTCAGAGTTCACCCTGCTCACCATCACCCAGAAGGATGGTCCTACCCTCTTCTGTCCACCTATCGGTCACGTACAGAAGGGCGGCGACTACCGTGAGAGTTGGCAGCCATTCCACCTCCCAGAGGAGGCGTTGAAGAAGGCTGAGCACATTGCCGGCGAAGTGACCAAGGCATTGACCGGTGCCGGACTCTGGGGCGTAGAGTTCTTCCTGAGCAAACAGGGCGAAGTGATCTTCTCAGAGCTGAGTCCTCGTCCACACGATACGGGTATGGTAACCCTCGGTCACACCACCAACCTGAGCGAGTTTGAACTCCACTTCCGTGCCGTGATGGGCTTGCCTATCGCCGGAATCCACCTGGAGCACATCGGCTGTTCTGCCGTCATCCTTTCTCCTGAGGAAAGCACCGAGCCACTGAACTACAACATGCTCGATGCCCTGAAGGAAGACCACACCCGCATCCGCATCTTCGGCAAGCCAGAGGCTCACGTGGGCAGAAGAATGGGTGTAGTGCTCTGCTACGGCGAGAAGGGCGACGACATGAATGCCCTGCGCGACAAGGCTAAGCGCCTGGCCAAGACCGTTTTGGGCACCGACCCTTATATGAAGAAATAAGATTCATGAAAGAAATAGGAAAAATCATCCGTTTCCAGAACACGCATCAATCTGAAGGCTTCCTAACAACGAAGGCTGAGGATTTCAAGGATGTGCCGTTCGACATCAAGCGCACCTACTGGACTTACGATATTCCGGCAGGTGCGGCTCGTGGCGGTCATGCCCACAAGGAATGTCTGGAAGTGATCATCGCTGCCAGCGGTTCGTTTACGGTGAACCTGGATGATGGCACCCGGAAAGAAGCGTTCCATCTCAACCGTCCCGACGAAGGACTGCTGGTGAAAACGGGCATCTGGCGAACCCTGGAAGATTTCTCTGCCGATTCGGTATGTTTCGTCCTGGCATCTGATTTATACGATGCCGATGATTACATCTATGAATACGAGGATTTCCTGGAATATACTAAGAACGGGCAGTCATGATAACAATCAAGAGATACGATTCCACCATCGACCGTGAAAGATGGAACCAGTTTGTGGCGCTGTCCAAGCAAGCCACCTTCCTTCTCCACCGCTCGTACATGGATTATCACAGCGACCGTTTCCATGACCACTCGCTCATGATTTTCCGCAACGACAAACTCTATGCCCTGCTCCCTGCCAATGAGAACGGAGACACGTTCTATTCTCACCAGGGACTTACCTATGCCGGACTGATTACCAACGAGAAGGCGTCGGCAGAAGATGTCTGTCTGGTTTTCGTTGCCATCAACGAATATCTGAAGCAGGCAGGTTTCCGCAAATGCATCTACAAGCCTATCCCCTGGATTTACCAGCAGCAGCCAGCCGAAGAAGATCTCTATGCCCTTTTCAAGGAATGCCATGCGCAAATCTGCGTCAGGAACATTTCGGCAGTCATCGACCTAAAGCATCCGCTGAAATGGTATAATATCAGGAAATCAGGTGCCAAAAAGGCTTTAGCGAAAGGCATCGTCATCGAGGAAAGCGAGGATTACGATTCGTTTTGGAATATCCTGAGCGAGAATCTGATGAGCACCTATCATGCCCATCCCGTTCATACGCTGCAAGAAATCAAACAGCTTCAGGCTTCTCTGCCTGACAACATCAAACTGTATGTTGCCCGGGATGAATCAGGAAAAATGCTCGGCGGAACCGTTCTGTATATCAGCCCAAAAGTAGTGCATACGCAGTATATCTCTGCCTCGGAAGAGGGAAAGCAGCAGCATGCGCTTGATGCCCTGTTCCAATATCTCATCCAGACGAGATACAAGGATTTCGATTATTTCGATTTCGGTACATCGAATGAAGAAGGGGGAAAGGTACTCAACACCAGCCTCATCTACCAGAAAGAAGGTTTTGGAGGAAGAGGAGTGGCTTATGATACTTATGAATGGAGCTTTTGATAGTTTATAGTTAAAAGTTAATAGTTAAAAGCTTATAGTTTATAGTTAAAAGTTAATAGTTTATAGCACTCTTGCAAACGGCTAAGCCCTATAAACTATTAACTATTAACTGTTAACTAAATCAAAACAACGGTTACGCCTCTGGCTGCCTGCGCACCCATTACCAATGCCTGCTCTATATCGGCAGTCTTGGAAGGACCGGAGATGAAGGTACCAAACTGATATTTCGGATCCATCTCGATTCTGGCGTATGCCTCGTGCATATTGTTCACCACCTTATCTTTCTCCAGGACGATGACGAGATACTCGGAGATGAAAAGCACGGCTTTCTCCTTCATGGTCTGAGGAATCCAGATGCAGCCATTCTCGGCTACACCCACCTCGCCACGAACGATAGCCACCTCGGTACCATTCAAATCGTTAGCCTCAGCCACGGTATCAGGATTGCGGAGCTCTACCTCCTCAGGATTACAGCCCTTTGGTGCATTCAACTTCAAACTCTGCAAATCAATCTCCGGCAGATGAGAGGCAAAAACCTTTGCCTCAGGATAAGCCAGACGAGCTAAGTCGTTCAGATCGGAACCCTCAGGAGCATCGGCAATCACCTTGGCGCCTACAGCCTCTGAAGTCTCGATAAACTTCTGCAAAGTGTTCTCATACTGGATGCCCTCCACCTCACCGGCTGGCATTTTGAAATCAATGTGCGTAGCTTGACGCAACTTATTCAAAAATTCTTCTTTGTCCATTCTTGTCTTTATGTTTAAGTTTAAGATCCGAATCACTTCACCTTTCCTTCTTTCCAAAGCTGATGGAAAGTCTTCTTGGCAAACTCAGGCATGGCGTGACCGATGCCCCAGGCATTCCAATTGCTGAAGTGCGTGCAGCACTCAGGAACCAGGTTGACAAGCGGAGCAAACTTCAGGGCGGTGGTGTAGAGCGCAGGACGATCGAAGAGATACTTCATACCATTCGACATCGCTCTCTTCACAGGATTTGCCTTGCCCAGTTTCTCCAGACTCTGGCGCCAAACGTAAATCTGAGAACCAGGACCCACCTTGGAAGGACATACATTATCGCATGACAGGCACAGGGTGCAAGCCGATACGTTATCGCTGTACTTCTGAGGATTCTTCAGCATTCCCAGGTTCACACCGATAGGACCCGGAATGAAATAGGTGTAGCTGTAACCGCCTGAACGGCGATAAACCGGACAGGTGTTCATGCAGGCACCGCAGCGCATGCACTTCAAAGTCTGCCAGTGGTCCTTATCGGCAAGAATATCGCTTCTGCCATTATCCACCAAAACCACATGCATCTCGGCACCCGGACGAGCCTGGCGGAAATGAGAAGTGAAGGCGGTGGTAGGCTGACCGGTTCCGCAGCGGCAAAGCAGACGCTGGAACACAGCCAATGACTTATAATCAGGCACCAGTTTCTCGATACCCATCGCCACGATGTGGAGCTTAGGCATGGAGGTGGTCATATCGGCATTACCCTCGTTGGTGCAAACCACGCAATCGCCCGTGGCAGCCACACCAAAGTTGCAGCCGGTCATACCTGCTCCTGCTTCCATAAACTGGTCGCGCAGATGATGGCGGGCGCAGCGGGTCAGATAAGTAGGGTCGTAGTTTCCGATTTCCTTAGAAATACCCTTCTCCTCGAACATCTTTCCCACCTCCTCACGCTTCAGGTGGATGGCAGGCATCACGATGTGGCTTGGCTTCTGACCCAAGAGCTGGATGATGCGCTCACCCAGGTCGGTCTCCACCACGTCAATGCCGTGCTTCTCCAGGTAAGGATTCATCTCGCACTCCTCGGTGAGCATCGACTTCGACTTCACCATCTTCTTCACGTTATGATCTTTCAGAATGCCGAGCACAATCTCGTTAAACTCCTGAGCATCCTTTGCCCAGTGCACCTTTACCCCACGGCTCTCCAGGTTCTTGGAAAACATATCGAGGTAATCGGCAAGATGCGAGATGGTGTGCATCTTGATTTCAGAGGCATGCTCACGGAGGTCTTCCCACTCAGGAAGCTCCTGCGCCATCTTATCTCTCTTCTGACGAACAGACCAGAAGGTAGCATCGTGCCAGGTGGTCTTCTCTACATTCTGCGTAAACTTCGCAGCTCTCTTGGAATGTTCTGTACTCATAGTCCTGCAGCTAAAATTTGAACAACATGGATAAACTTAATCGGCATCTTCTCCTTCTTGGCGATTCCCGCCATGTGCATCAGGCAGGAAGAATCCGGACCCGTAACATATTCGGCACCCGTAGCCATGTGGCGCTTGATCTTATCCTCGCCCATACGGGTAGAAACGGCAGGCTCCTCGATAGAGAACATACCGCCGAATCCGCAGCACTCATCCTTGCGCTCCGGCTCGTGGACGGTAATGCCTTCCACCATATTCAACAGGTCGATGATTTTATTGAACGGCTTGATATGGCGCTCGGATGGCGATGACAGGCCCAGTTCTCTCACACCATGGCAACTGTTGTGCACACTCACCACGTGCGGGAATTTGCCAGGCACATGATCCACCTTGAGCACATCGTGGAGGAACTCCACAACGTCCATAATCTTTTTAGAGGAAACACACTCGTGCTTACCCTCAAGAATCTTAGGGTAATACACCTTCACGTAAGCGGCACATGAGGCTGAAGGAGCTACGATGTAATCGTAATCCTTGAACAGCTCATCAAATGTCTCTATGACCTTCTCCGACTTATCCTGAAAACCTGCGTTAGCCATCGGCTGACCGCAGCAAGTCTGCTTTTCGGGATAGCCGACTTCCAGTCCATAATGCTTGAGCAACTTGTATGTAGCCACACCCGCTTCAGGGTATAAGGCATCCACATAGCAAGGGACGAATAATCCGACTTTCATTGTCATCACTTTATCTTGTTAGCTATTGTTTAATCTTATATTTCAATCTTATGTTTAATCTAATTCTACATTGACCATAAGCCGCTGCAAAAGTAATAAAAAAAACGGAAAATGCGAATCTTTTCTCTCAGAAATATGAATAATTGATGTTATTTAACTGTAAAGATTTGCAGGAAATTTGGAGAAACGAAATAAATAGCGTATCTTTGCATACAGAAATAGAAAATAAACTTATAGTTAAATAACATGATGAAGAAACAACTTAAAAAAGTACTTGTTCTGGGTTCCGGTGCTTTGAAAATCGGCCAGGCAGGTGAGTTTGACTATTCCGGTTCGCAGGCTCTCAAGGCGCTGCGCGAGGAGGGTATTAGTTCCGTCCTCATCAATCCTAATGTTGCTACAATTCAGACGAGTGAAGGTATTGCTGACAAGGTTTACTTCTTGCCGGTGACACCTTTTTTTGTAACTGAAATTATCAAGAAGGAGCGCCCAGACGGCATTATGCTGGCTTGGGGTGGTCAGACTGGTTTGAACGTGGGTACAGAGCTTTACCTCAGCGGCGTGCTCAAGGAGTATGGTGTTGATGTATTGGGTACCTCGGTAGAGGCGATTATGAACACTGAAGACCGCGACCTCTTCGTGAAGGAGCTCAACAAGGTTGACCTCAAGGTTCCAGTAAGCCACGCTTGCGAGAACATGGAGGAGGCTGTGGCTGCAGCCCGCAACATCGGCTACCCTATCATGATCCGTTCTGCCTATGCACTGGGTGGTCTCGGTTCCGGTGTCTGCAAGACCGAAGAGGAGTTCAAGGAGATTGCCGAATCTGCCTTCACTTTTGCACCTCAGGTGCTCGTTGAGGAGAGCCTGAAGGGATGGAAGGAGATTGAGTTCGAGTGCATCCGTGATGCCAACGACCGCTGCTTCACCGTTGCCTCTATGGAAAACTTCGACCCACTGGGTATCCACACCGGTGAGTCTATCGTGGTGGCTCCTACCTGTTCTCTCACCGACGAGCAGGTGAAGATGTTGCAGGACATCGCCGTGAAGTGTGTGCGTCACCTCAACATCGTGGGTGAGTGCAACATCCAGTATGCTTTCAATGCTGAGACCAACGACTACCGTATCATCGAGATCAACGCTCGCTTGAGCCGTTCTTCTGCCCTCGCATCTAAGGCTACTGGTTATCCTTTAGCTTTCGTTGCAGCCAAGATTGCCCTCGGTTATACACTCGACCAGATTGGCGAGATGGGTACTCCTAACTCAGCTTATGTAGCTCCATCACTCGACTATATGATCTGCAAGATTCCTCGTTGGGACCTTACCAAGTTTGCCGGCGTAAGCCGCAAGATTGGTTCTTCCATGAAGTCTGTAGGCGAAATCATGTCTATCGGCCGCTCATTCGAGGAGATGCTCCAGAAGGGTCTCCGTATGATTGGTCAGGGAATGCATGGTTTCGTTGGCAACGACCACACCAAGTTCGACAACCTGGATGAGGAGCTTTCTAATCCTACCGACCTCCGTATCTTCGCCATCGCCCAGGCTCTGGAGGAAGGTTACACCATCGAGCGCATCGAGGAGTTGACCAAGATTGACCCTTGGTTCATCGAGCGCATGAAGAATATCGTAGATTACAAGCACAAGCTTTCTGAATATAATACGCTGGAGGAGATTCCAGCCGAGGTATTGCGCGAGGCTAAGGTATTGGGCTTCTCTGACTTCCAGATTGGCCGCTTCGTATTGAAGACTCAGAACACCAACATGGAGAAGGAGGTGCTCGCAGTTCGTGCCCAGCGTAAGAAGCTGAACATTCTGCCAGCCGTAAAGCGCATCCCTACTGTGGCTAGCGAACATCCTGACCTCACCAACTATCTCTACATGACTTACGCAGTAGAGGGTTACGACATCAACTACTACAAGAACGAGAAGTCTGTCATCGTTCTCGGTTCAGGTGCTTACCGCATCGGTTCTTCTGTAGAGTTTGACTGGTGTTCAGTAAACGCCATCAACACAGCCCGCAAGTTGGGTTACAAGTCAATCATGATCAACTACAACCCGGAGACCGTATCTACCGACTACGATATGTGCGACCGTCTCTACTTCGATGAGCTTTCATTCGAGCGTGTACTCGATGTCATCGACCTGGAGTCACCACGTGGTGTGATTGTTTCTGTGGGTGGTCAGATTCCAAACAACCTGGCTATGAAGCTCCATCGCCAGTCTGTGCCAATTCTGGGTACATCTCCAGTGAACATCGACCGTGCTGAAAACCGTGGTAAGTTCTCTGCCATGCTCGACAAGTTGGGCATCGACCAGCCTAAGTGGAGCGCCCTCACATCAATGGAGGATGTTCAGAAGTTCATCGACGAGGTAGGCTATCCTGTGCTCGTTCGTCCATCTTACGTTCTTTCCGGTGCAGCCATGAACGTTTGCCACGACGATGATGAGTTGCGTCGCTTCCTAGAGGCAGCATCTGAGGTTTCCAAGGAGTACCCTGTGGTTATCTCTCAGTTTATGACAGAGACCAACGAGATTGAGTTCGACGGTGTTGCCCAGAACGGTGAGATTGTAGAGTATGGTATTTCAGAGCACGTAGAGTATGCGGGAGTTCACTCTGGTGACGCTACCATGACCTTCCCTGCTCAGCAGATTTCCTTCGCTACAGCCCGTCAGATCAAGAAGATTTCACGTGCCATTGCCAAGGAGCTCAACATCTCGGGTCCTTTCAATATCCAATACTTGGCTAAGGGTCGTGATGTAAAGGTAATCGAGTGTAACCTCCGTGCATCCCGTTCATTCCCATTCGTGAGCAAGGTATTGAAACGCAACTTCATCGAGACGGCTACCCGCATCATGCTCGATGCTCCATATCAGAAGCCAGACAAGTCTGCCTTCGATATCGACCGCATGGGTGTGAAGGCTTCCCAGTTCTCATTCGCCCGTTTGCAGAACGCCGACCCGGTTTTGGGTGTGGATATGAGTTCTACCGGTGAGGTAGGCTGTATGGGTGATACTTTCGAGGAGGCATTGCTCAACTCATTGATTGCCACCGGCTACAAGATTCCTTCAAAAGACAAGGGCATCATGCTTTCAAGTGGTGGTGCCAAGGAGAAGGCTTCCCTGCTCGATGCTGCACAGGCGCTGGTGAAGAACGGTTACACCATCTACGCTACAGCCGGTACAGCGAAGTTCCTCAACGAGAACAACGTGAAGGCTACAGCCGTAGGATGGCCTGATGAGGAGCACAAGGATCTCCCTAACGTGATGCAGATGATTGCCGATCACAAGTTCGACCTCATCGTCAACATCCCTAAGAATCACACCAAGCGTGAGTTGACCAATGGTTACAGAATCCGTCGTGGCGCCATCGACCACAACATTCCTCTGATCACCAATGCCCGTCTGGCTTCCGCCTTCATCGAGGCATTCTGCACATTGAGCCAGGATCAGCTTCAGATTAAGAGCTGGCAGGAGTACGAGTAATTTCCCACAGATTTCACAGATTTTCACAGATTTATATGAATACGCCCTGTAAGGCAAGGCACAAGTTCTAGATTGTGCTCAAGCCTTACAGGGCTTTTTTATTCCCCGCCATGAGAAAAAGAAGGCGAAATGATGGCTATCTCATTATTTTATTGTACCTTTGCAAACAGAAATAAAAATAAAGAATGATAGTTTGTATAGCAGAGAAACCTAGCGTGGCTAAAGACATCGCCCGAATCATCGGGGCTACGTCGGCACGCGACGGTTATATGGAAGGTAATGGATACCAAGTAACATGGACCTTCGGCCACCTTTGTGAGCTGAAGGAACCGGATGATTATACTCCAATGTGGAAACATTGGAGCCTTGCGGCGTTGCCGATGATTCCACAGCGATTCGGCATCAAGCTCATCAACGATGAAGGCATCAAAAAGCAGTTTGCCACCATCGAAAAACTGATGCAGGCTGCCGACAGCATCATCAACTGCGGTGACGCCGGACAGGAAGGTGAACTTATCCAGAGATGGGTGATGCAGAAGGCACAGGCAAAATGCCCCGTCAAGAGATTGTGGATTTCATCCATGACCGATGAGGCCATCAAGCAGGGATTCCAGGAACTGAAAGACCAGGGGGAATATCAGTCGCTCTATCTTGCCGGACTTTCCCGTGCCATCGGCGACTGGATTCTCGGCATGAACGCCACCCGACTTTATACATTGAAATATGGTCAGAACAAACAGGTGCTCAGCATCGGTAGAGTGCAGACCCCTACCCTTGCCCTCATCGTGAACCGCCAGAAGGAAATCGACAACTTCGTTTCCGAACCTTACTGGGTACTCGCCACCATCTATCGCGACACCCAGTTTACGGCTACCAGCGGCAAGTTTACCAGCAAGGAGGAAGGCGAGAAAGCTTTCAGCACCATCGCCGGCAAACCCTTCACCGTTACCGATGTAAGCAAGAAGAAGGGAAACGAGGCACCCCCTCATCTCTACGACCTCACCTCGCTGCAGGTGGATTGCAACAAGAAGTTTGCCTACTCTGCCGATATTACGCTGAAGCTCATCCAGAGTCTCTACGAGAAGAAATATACCACTTATCCTCGTGTAGATACCCAGTTTCTCACAGACGATATCTATCCGAAATGCCCGCAGATTCTGAATGGTGTAAGCCAGGCAAAGATAGCGAGTCAGCAGAAATATCTGCCGCTCATCCAGCAGCTCGCAGCCACCGGCAAGAAGTTGCCTAAGAGCAAGAAGGTATTCGATAACAGCAAGGTGACCGACCACCACGCCATCATCCCTACCGGAGTTCCGCCAACCGGACTCACCGATATGGAGGCAAACGTGTATGATCTCATCGCCAAACGCTTCATCAGCGTGTTCTATCCGGATTGTAAATTCTCTACCACCACCGTATTGGGCGAGGTAATCAACGAAGACGGACCAAAACCAGAGAAGATAGAGTTCAAGGTGAGCGGTAAGGAAATTCTGGAACCAGGCTGGCGAGTAGTCTATGCCAAGGATGCGAAGAATGCCGATGACGACGATACTGATAATGCCAACGGAAACGATGGCGGAAATGCAGGCGATGGAAACGGAAACGGTGCCAAGAAGGAAGTGGTAGAAGAAAGAACACTCCCCTCTTTCGTGAAAGGCGAATCGGGCGACCATCAGCCTACCCTGACGGAGAAATGGACCACGCCGCCTAAGTATTACACCGAGGCAACCCTGCTCCGTGCGATGGAGACAGCAGGTAAATTCGTGGAAGACGAGGAACTTCGTGCAGCCTTGAAGGAGAACGGCATAGGCCGTCCATCATCCCGTGCCGGCATCATCGAAACCCTCTTCAAGCGCCACTACATCCGCCGCCAGCGCAAGAATCTGATGGCAACAGCTACAGGCATCGAACTCATCGACACCATCCATGAGGAACTCCTGAAGAGCTGTGAGCTGACGGGTATCTGGGAGAAGAAGCTCCGAGACATCGAGCACAAGACCTACGATCCAGCCGAATTCATCAACGGCCTGAAAGAACAGATTAACCAGATTGTCATCGATGTACTATCGGATAACAGCAGCCGAAGAGTCACCATCATGACGGAGGAAGACCTGAAGAAAAAGCCGGAAAAGAAGAAAACGGCGACAAAGAAACCAGAAGCGAAGAAGGCACCAGCCAAGAAAAAGGCTGAAGCCGACCCAATGGTAGGCAAACCATGTCCGCTCTGCGGCAAGGGCGTCATCATCAAGGGCAAGACCGCCTACGGTTGCAGCAACTGGAAATCCGGCTGCCAATACCGCCAGCCATTCTCGCAGATGTAATTTTCCGGAAATATATCCAGACAATAAAGCCCTAATTATAATAATTACGAATCCCGTTCGTTATTATCATAATTAGGGTTTTCTATTTCTAAATGATATGAAGCAAATAAGATTTTATCAAATCATAACAGCCGTCTGTTGCCTCCTCCTGATCAGTTGCGGCATCGACAAGAACCTGAAGAAGGGAGAAAAGTTCCTGGCTTTAGGCGAATACTACGATGCTGCCGACCAGTTTAAGCAGGCTTACACCAAGACACCTTCCAAGGAACGTGCCAGCCGTGGCAAGATAGCCCTGAAGATGGCGCGCTGCTACGACAAGATCAACTCCACCCCCAAGGCGATTGCCGCCTATCGCAACGCCGTGCGCTATAACCAGGCTTCCATCGACGACCGCCTGGCTTACGCCCGTCTGCTCCTGAAAAACGGCGAATACAAGCAGGCGGAAAAGGAATTCAGAATCCTCGTCGATTCGCTTCCCGGCAATGTGCTTGCCCGAAACGGCTTGAAATCGGCACAGCTCGCCCCTACCTGGAAGAAAGAAGGAAGCCGATATAAGGTGAAGAAGATGGATGTGTTCAACTCCCGGAGAGACGATTATTCGCCGATGCTTCTGGGCGATGAAGCCGACCAGCTCTATTTCTCCTCTACCCGCAACGAGGCGCAGGGCGATGAACTCAGCGGAATCACCGGCACCAAGGCAGGCGACATCTTCCTTTCTGAAAAGGATGACAAGGGAAAATGGAGCAAACCAGAAGCCATCGCCTCGGGTCTCAACACCGCCTACGATGAGGGAGCCTGCTGTTTCACGCCTGATGGCAGGGAGATGTATCTCACGCAATGCGTCACCGATGCCTCTGCTCCCCGATACGCCCAAATCGTCACCTCCAGCCGCTCGGATGCGGCATGGGGAAAGCCGAATCCGCTGGAACTCACCAAGGATACCCTGAGCACCTACGCCCACCCGGCTGTCAGTCCGGATGGCGAATGGCTCTATTTTGTATCAGATATGCCGGGCGGCGTGGGCGGATACGACATCTGGCGTGTGCGCATCACCGCAGCCGGACTGGGTGGTGTGGAAAACCTCGGCGAACCCATCAATACCCCGGGCGACGAGATGTTCCCTACCTTCCGTCCTAACGGCGACCTCTATTTCAGCAGCAATGGTCATGTGGGCATGGGTGGTCTCGATATCTACATCGCCAAGGTGGATAAGAAAACCAGGCAATACAAGGTAACCCATCCGGGTTATCCGTTGAATTCCGAAGCCGATGATTTCGGAATGACCTTCGAAGGTCCGCACAACCGCGGTTTCTTCTCATCTAATAGAAAGGATGGACGCGGCTACGACCACATCTATTCCTTCGAGAATCCGGAGATTGTCACCACCATAAAGGGTTGGGTCTATGAGATGGATGGCTACGAATTGCCAGCCGCCCAGGTTACGGTGGTAGGAAACGACGGAACCTACAAGAAGTTGCCGGTTAAGAGCGACGGTTCCTTCACCATGCCTATCAACACCAAGGTTGATTATCTGGTGATGGCATCCTGCAAGGGATTCCTCAACCACAAGGAGGAGCTGCGGGTGGATTCGGCGAAGGAGAGCAAGGAGTATGTGCTCCAGTTCCCGTTGGCTTCCATCACCGCTCCAGTGCTCATCGACAACATCTTCTACGATTTCGACAAGGCTACGCTGACACCAGCCAGCACCAAGTCGCTCGACGAACTGGTGGGACTGCTCAAGGAGAATCCTAACGTTACCATCGAGTTGAGTGCGCATTGCGACTACAAGGGTAATGCCGAATACAACAAGCGATTGTCTCAGCGCCGAGCACAGTCGGTGGTGAACTATCTGATAGCCCACGGCATTGAGAAGGAGCGTCTTACCCCTGTGGGCTATGGCAAGGAGCGCCCAAAGAAGGTTCGCAAGAAACTCACCGAGAAATATCCTTGGCTCAAGGAGGGCGATGAGCTTACCCAGGAGTTTATCCTGAAGCAGAGCAAGGAGCATCAGGAAATTTGCAACCAGATCAACCGTCGCACCGAGTTCATTGTTCTTCGCACCACCTACAATATGTTTGATGAGAAGGGCAATCTGAAGAATCCTCCAAAGCCGAAGCCAAAGCAGGAGGAGGAATCCGATGAGAACGGCTTCGATTTCGAATTTGATTTGGAATAAAAAGAACAGGAGTGTGGCATAAGCTTCTTAGGATATAGATAAGGCACGGATTACACGGATTTATGGCGCTAATATGAAGTAAAACGATTAGCATCTCTCATAAAAATCCGTGTAATCCGTGCCTAAAACGTCATTCCCAAATCAGTCACGCATGCGATTCCTATAGCTATCAATAGTTTACCCGTTTTTTACCAGTAAATCGTGATGGGTGATAGATGAGCTGCAAAAAAAATCTGCGTCATCTGCAACATCTGCGAAATCCCAGCCCGCATAGGGCAAAAATCTGCGGAATTCTGTGAAATCTGTGGGACTAATAAACAGCAAAGAAGAAAATCTGCGTCATCTGCGAAATCTGCGTGACCAAACTCCAGCCCAAATAGGGCTTCAAGAAAAGAAAATTCCGAAAGGATACATACCACTAAGGGTTTATCTCATGATAGGGATCAAAGAAAAGAATATGTATCATTCCGTTTCTTCCAACCATGAAATACACTCGCGGATTTCTTATATGCTTAGCTCTATCCGCATGATTTTTATTTTCAGGGTCAAGAGCAAAATGAAAAATCAAAGGATTGGCTTTAGCTATCTTCGGGTCTATGGAATCAAAGATACGCTTGATATTGCCAGAAACATTTGTACGATGAAAATGCAGTTTGTAATCAGCATCCTCACGAATATCATTCAATGTCTGCTCAGAGAACTCACGCATCCTTTCAAAATACAAGTTTGCCTCCTTTCCCTCAAATTCTTGGTCAAAGCCATATCCTGTATCTCCCAAGTCTATTTCATTGTATTGTACAGAAATGCATTGGTCTTGCGAGTCAACCAAATCTTGATAAGACAAGTTTTCCGTCAATTTTGCAGGATAATCAATATCCCTTGTGTCTTCAAAATTCAAGTCTAACATCATTTCGCTCTATTTCTGTCGTATCTTTCCTTATAGTAATCATGCATCGTATCGAGAGAAATCTCACGGTCAGAATAATCGTAAGGTTTCAACCCTTCACGCATTTCGCTCCAAGGCTTTTCGCTATGAGTCAACAATATCAACTGGTTCTGAGTGCGAGAACCGTAAAGCATAATTACCCTTTCCGTCAAGGCAATCTCCTCGTCAGACAATTTCATTTTGTCTGCCAATTCTTTCTCCTTGTCATGAGGGTCCTCGCCTTCACTCAGGAAGTTCTCCATCTTTAGATGGTCGCACATACCAGGAACCATATTCTTATAAATATAATATATTTCTGGATAGACAGGACCATTCACCCAAGCTTGTGGCGCACAAGAGAATAACTGGTTGTCACGACCAAATCCGACCATGTGCCAAGCCTGCTCATAATATAGTATTTTCTGCAACTTCAAAGGGCTGACAGTCAACCCTTTCATCAGCATTGTTATGCCAACGTAAGCTGCATAATCCTTTATATCAACATTATTCATAATCTTCTCCTTTTAAACGTTTAACTGAATTAGTTTGCAAAAATACATTTTTCCCCTCACTCCGCCAAACTTCTTGCATTATTTTAACGTTAAAGGTCTTTATTTCAGACCATTCTTGTCATTATCCTCAAACTACCCAGCATTATGGCAGTTCTAGACATACCAGAAGAAATGCCATGTCCTGAAGATTGGCTCACATTCAACTATTAATCTTTATTAAATTATTAACACTATCACACCATTTTACGCCATAATGATGTATATTTGCAGTCAGAATGATTATTAATTAAACATTTTGGCTTATGGCACAGACAGCAATGACAGTCCGTATGGACAACCAGCAGAAAGCACAGTTTGATAAACTCTGCGAACAGTTCGGTATGAGTGCGAATACCGCCATCAACATCTTTGTTAAGGCAGTAATTCGCAGTAAGAGCATTCCTTTCTCCATCCAGGCTAAGGAAGAAGAAGACGAGGTGACCGCAAAAGCAAAGGCAGCGTTCCAGTATATGTGTGACACAGCAAGAGAGCACAATATTGAGATGTCGCTCGATGAAATCAATGAAGAAATCAGAGAAGTCAGACGATTAAGAAAAGAGCGCAATGGTATATGCAGTCATTGATACAAACATCAGCGTATCCTCGTTTATAACTAAGAACCCTTCGTCAGCAACAAGAAGGGTCATTAACAGTATGCTCTGTGGTAAAATTAAACTAATGAAACTTCATTGTACCCCACCAATTATTCATCTTTACCCCCAATTACATTCTTGATGATCTCATCCACAACATAATCGAAGTATCTAGTTACAGCCATTTTGATATTGCTTTAATTGTTCTTGGCGACTTTTTATGCTTATACTGTCGATAATCAACATTCGACAGATTTGGATGTTCCGTTTCATCCCAACATGGGAATTGTGATAACTCAGCAGAAAGTTCTGCATCCGTTTTAGTACGATACTTACTACGATATTCTTTTGCTGGTTTACCATTAAGAATAACTAAGCAGGTATATAATTTATCAACATCCCTAGAAGAATATATTGCATCCATAAGCACTGCTGTCCCGTTTAGAAATCGTCGGGGCTGAAAAGGCTAGGATATAGCCAAT
>OOCQ01000742.1_pt1 | contig 24938 bp, 21 predicted proteins | sample 1671121 | NCBI WGS metagenome assembly OOCQ01 (sample SAMN06348124, study PRJEB24527) | human gut metagenome | biome: human gut; feature: ankylosing spondylitis patient; material: feces | host: Homo sapiens | place: China | collected 2015-10 | reverse complement strand
AGCAAGGACCGCAAGGACCTGTATCGCCCATCTCCCAGAAGTTGTCGTGCTTGTTACCATTGATGATGTGGTCGGCAGGCACGTGCTTAGCCCAGAAGCCAGCAGCCTCGTTGTCGCGCTCCAAGCCTTCCTCCTTGCTACCCTCGAATACGGTAACGTAGAGGTCGTCTGGGTTGAGTTTCAAAACCTCAGTGAGGTATTCCCAAGCCATGTCGATGGCGCCCTCCTTGAAGTAGTCGCCAAAGCTCCAGTTGCCGAGCATCTCGAACATGGTGTGGTGGTAAGTATCGTGACCAACCTCTTCGAGGTCGTTGTGCTTACCGCTCACACGGAGACATTTCTGCGTATCAACACGACGTACATCCTTGCCTGGGTCCTTAGTACCGAGGATGATGTCTTTCCACTGGTTCATACCAGCATTTGTAAACATCAGCGTAGGGTCATCCTTGATCACCATAGGTGCTGATGGAACAATCTTGTGGCCTTTTCCCTCGAAGAACTTCTTGAAGGATTCGCGCACTTCATTAGCTGTCATCATATCTTTTTTATTTTGTCTTTAATTTCTGTTAAATTTTGCCCTTTAGGGCATTTTCTTCCGAAAATCTTTGCAAAGATAATAAGAATTGCTTAAATTTGCAATTAAATTAATTATTTTTGAAAATAAAGTGGTAAAATATGGCATTAAATTCAGATAAAAGCAAGAAATTGTACTATTCTATCAAGGAAGTGGCCGAAATGATAGATGTTAATGAGTCGACCCTGAGATATTGGGAAAAGGAATTTCCTTTCCTCAAACCGAAGGTTTCGGGCAACAAGGTGCGCCAGTATACAGAGAAGGATATTGAGCAGATAAAAGTCATCTACAGTCTCATCAAGGTGAAGGGACTGAAGATAGCTGCGGCGCGTAAGTATCTGGCACAAAACAGAACAGGTGCCGAGAAGTCATCTGACGTTCTCGACACCCTTATCAGTGTAAGAGACCAGCTGAAGGATCTGAAAAAACAGCTGGACCAACTTGTCTAATGAAGAAAATTACCAGGCCTCTTCGCCGAATACATTCATGATGGTAACCTTGGCTGCTTCCTTCTTGGTGAGCTGCTTAGCCCATGCCACTCTGCCCTTGGTGGAGGCTCCTGGTCCATGGTTGCCATATTCGGCATAGCGTGCGGTCTCCTCGTTCTTAGGATTGCGCCAGTTGTCCCAACCAGCAGCTAAGATGTGGCTTCCCATCTCGCAATTCATGAAGATGGTGGCTGCGTATGGACGCCAAGGTCTGCCTAGGTATACCTTGTCTACTCCTGGCTCGGCTGTGAGTTTGCACTTGTTGAACACATAGCCGTATTCCTGACCAGCAGGGGTAGAGGCTGCCGTGATGTAGCTATTTGCCTTGCTATGAATCTCACAATTCTCAAACCATGCTCTTGATGGACCAAAGATGAAATCGGTGGTTCCCTCGATATAGCAGTCGTAGAAAGCGATGCGGCTGCCAGCCATGCCGGTATACACCGTGTCTTGATTGCCCAAGAGGCGACAGTTGTGTATCAAGATGTGATCGCCCTCCAGGTGTAGGGCTACGGCTTGGCCAAGCTTGGCAGCATTGTTCTCGATGGTGATGTTCTCCAGGGTGAAGTAAGTGCCTTGTACCTTGAGGGTATAGGTGCGGAAGGTGCCCATTGGCTTGCCCTTCACCGCTGCCTCGGAGTCGAGTCCGCCTATAGGCATGAGGATGTTGGCGTGGTCGTCCCAAGTAATGATGGTGTTGTCACGGTCTTCACCACAGATGGTGATGTTGGTGAGCCATGATGGGATGATGAGCTTCTCCTTGTACACGCCCTTCTTCACATAGATTACCTTGGTGTAATCCATAAAGGCACGGCACACCTCGATGGCCTCGTCAATGGTTCTAAACTCGCCCGTCCCATCTCTGGATACCACGATGGTGTCGGGATTGTCATACTTGTTGGCAGCAGAGATGTTGACTGCTGCCAGCAAGCTGATGATGACTAATAGTAGCTTGTTCATTGTTATGTTTTTTGTTTGTTTTTAGAGAATGCGTTGCACGTCTTGCAGGTCTTCGATGGTCTTCAGCTGGTCCATGATGTTCTTCACCTCGTCACGGTCGTGGATGCGAAGTTCGATGGTTCCGTCGAAGATACCGTTGTCGCTGCTGATGGTGAGCTTATGGATGTTGATGCCCAGCTGGTCGCTGATCACCTTGCTCACATCCAGGAGCATACCCTTGCGGTCGATGCCCTTGATTTCGATAGTGGCGTCAAAGAGCAACTGCTTGTGCATATCCCACTTAGCATCGACGATGCGATTGCCGAAGCTGGACTTCAACTTGGCTGCTACATCGCAGGAGCGCTTGTGGATCTCGATGCGATTCTTATTGTCGATATATCCCATCACGTCATCGCCTGGGATGGCATGGCAACAATCAGGGAAGATAAACTGATTGATGTTCTCCTCGGTGATGATGAGTGGCTTCTTCTTGTTGAAGTCCTTGCCCACGATGAAGAGTTCCTGTGGTTTCACCGTGCCGGTATCGTCAGCCTTCTCCTTGCTCTTGGTGAGGAATGGGATGTAGTCTCGCCAGCTGGAAGATTGCTTCTGCTTCTTGTTCTTGCCCTGCAATTCGTCTAGGTCCTTGTCGCCCAGGATGATGCAGTGCTCGCCCAATGACTGGAAGAAGTTTTCGTGCTTCTGGATGTTGTGGAAGTCGCACAGGCGGTCGATGACGGATGTGGTCATCTCCATGCCGTTCTTCTTCACCCAGTTTAGGAGGATGCCCTCGCCCTTCTTCTGTATCTCTCGGGAATCGCGGCGCAAGATGGCTTGTATCTTGCTCTTAGCCTTGGCTGTGCTCACGAAGTTGATCCAGCTAGGTTGTACATGCTGGCTCTTGGAGGTGAGAATCTCCACCTGGTCGCCGCTATTGAGCTTGTGGCTCAGCGGTACGAGCTTGTGGTTCACCTTGGCACCAATACAGTGGCTTCCCAGGAAGGTATGTATCTGGAAGGCAAAGTCGAGAGCCGTACAGCCCGCAGGCATCGTCTTGATTTCGCCCTTAGGGGTGAAGACGAAGATTTCGGATGCATAGAGGTTGAGCTTGATGGCATCAAGGAAGTCCATGGCGTCTGGCTGAGGATCATCGAGTATCTCCTTGATGGTGCTGAGCCAGTCGTTGAGTTCGTTCTCATCCTCCGTGTATTCGCCGCCTTCCTTGTATTTCCAGTGGGCAGCAAAGCCTTTTTCGGCTATCTCGTCCATGCGGTCGCTTCTAATCTGCACCTCTATCCAGCGTCCTAGTTTACTCATCAGGGTAACGTGGAGGGCCTGATAGCCATTGGCCTTAGGGTGGCTCAACCAGTCGCGCAGACGGTCTGGGTGGCTCTTATATATCTTGCTGATAGCCACATAGATGTTGAAGCACTCATTCACCTCGTTGGCTCTATTCTTAGGTGTAAAGATGATGCGCACGGCAAGGATGTCGTAGATTTCGTCGAAGGATACGTGCTTGTTCTGCATCTTGTTCCAAATGGAATAAGGACTCTTTACACGTGCCTTGATCTTGTATTCTACGCCTAGCTTGTCGAGTTCTTCTCGGATAGGAGCTGTGAAATTGTCAAAGAGTATGTCGCGTTGCGCCTCGGTATCGGCAAGTTTATGCTCTATGTTGGCATACTCCTGCGGATGGTCGTAACGGAAACTGAGGTCTTCCAGTTCGGTCTTGATTTTGTTCAAGCCGAGTCGGTTGGCTAGCGGTGCATATATATATAAGGTTTCGCCGGCTATCTTGTATTGCTTGTTAGCTGGTTGTGAGGCGAGTGTTCGCATATTGTGCAAACGGTCGCATATCTTGATGAGGATCACACGGATGTCATCACTCATGGTGAGCAGCAACTTCTTGAAGTTTTCTGCTTGGGCTGATGCCTTGTCGCCAAAGATACCGCCACTAATCTTGGTGAGTCCATCCACAATCTGGGCTATCTTGGCACCAAAGATGTTTTCGATGTCCTCTACGGTATAGTCGGTATCTTCTACCACATCATGAAGCAGGGCTGCACAGATGCTTGTGGAGCCCAGCCCCATCTCCTCGCAGGCTATCTGAGCCACGGCGATAGGGTGCATGATGTAAGGCTCGCCCGACAGTCGGCGCACGCCTTTGTGCGCCTGACGGGCAAAGTTGAATGCCTTGGTTACTATATCTACCTTCTTGCGATGTCGCGAACTGAGGTAGGTGTCGAGCAGATGCTGAAAGGCATCGCCTATCAGCTTGTTGTCTGCCTGCTCTCTTTCTAGATCTTTCAAGTTCTGTTCGTCCATAGTAGTACCCTCCAATAAAAATTATTTTACCTTGAGTTTCTTACCCGCACGGATGTTGTTGCCTGAAATCTTGTTGAGCTTGCGAAGCTTCTTCACAGTGGTACCATTGCGTGCTGCAATCTCAGAGAGTGTGTCGCCGCTCTTGATGGTTACGCTCTTACCACGACTATTGTTGCTCTTCCTGCCTTTCTTGCCTTTGCGGCTGTTCTTGCCGCCACGCTTGCTACTGCGGGAAGATGAGCTGCTGCTATGGCGACTGTAGCTGCTGCGAGAGCGACTATAGCTTGGCTCGGCGTCGTTGACATCTACCAAGGTGCGCTTCTGCAGATACTCGTCTGCTCGGTAGGCACTGATGGAGTCTTCCTGGTCGATGAAGGCGCCAATGAGTGTAGATGGCAAACGGAGTGCCATAGGCTTGTTGAGACCATTGATGATGTCATGGCGATACTGTGGATTAAGATTACGCAGATGCTCAATGTTGATGTTGAGCACCTGGGCTATCTGCTCCATGTGGATATCCTTGTCTACAACCACGGTGTCTGTCTTGGCTGGCAATTCTGTTACCATCGGACAGATGTTGTGGTCGCAGTAATAGTTCATAATGTAGTTGGCAGCGATAAATGCTGGTACATATCCTCTTGTCTCCTTTGGCAGGTAAGGATAAATATTCCAGTAATCGGCATTGCCCTTGGCACGATGGATGGCCTTGTTGACATTGGTAGGTCCACAGTTGTAGGCTGCGATGACCAAGCTCCAATCGTCGAATATCTTGTACAGGTCGCTCAGATAGTGGGCGGCTGCATAGGAAGCCTTCACTGGGTCGCGGCGCTCATCCACGAGTGTGTTGATCTCCAGACCATAACGCTTGGCTGTAGGGAGCATGAACTGCCACAAGCCGGTGGCTCCTACACGAGATACAGCCTTAGGATTGAGAGCCGACTCGATGACAGGCAGGTACTTCAATTCCAAAGGAATGTTGTAAGCCTCCAGAGCCTCCTCGAAGATAGGCATATAGAAATTGCTGGCTCCGAGCATGAAGCTCACAGAGCGGCGCAGTTTGCCACTATAGCGGTCGATAAACTTCTGTACCACTTCATTGTATGGCATTTCTATGAGTGTAGGCAATCGCTTCAAGCGGTCGATGTATACCTCTTTTTCAAACACGGGGTTCACGTCACGATAGTTGCATGAAGTGTCTGCCATCAGATAGGTTTGTGCGTTATAGAGGTGTAGGAGGCTGTCGAGGTTATCTTCCAAACCCTCTGGTATCTCGATTTCCTCTTCCTGTCCGTCCTTATCGGTTACTGTGATTACATCGTCCTCTTCGTCAGTGCTGTCGGTTTGAGCTTGTATGCCCTGGATACTGAACAATAGGGCGGCTGCCATTACTAATATTTTCTTCATCTTGATTTTATTTCTCGTCTATTTTATAGCTTTGTTTCTTATTATATATATAATGTATAGTAAAATCTTCACTTCCTAGAAGGTGAGAGAGCATTGCACTCCCAGTGCTCCTGAGCGTAGCGGATTGTTGTAGCGGTTATCGTTCAGCATAGTGGGCTCCACTCTGAGGGTGAGGTCGTCTGAGATGTCAAACTCAGAGAGTGATGCGTCCACATAAGCGTCGATGACCGAGAAGGCATAGATGCCTATCATCACAAATGTTCCCATGTCTCGCCATCTGCGATATTTGTCCTTACGCTTGCGGAATATCTCCTTGTATCTCTCGATATTGGAGGCATCGATGGTGGCTCCTAGGTGCAAGAACTGGTTGTAGCTCTGCGTGTTGGGGTCATCATCCATGATGTCCATGTAGGCTTGCGAATAGTCATGATACATCTGGTTGTTCCAGGTGATGGCATAGGCACAGCCCACGAAACCGCCGTAAATGATAGGCAGTTTCCAGTATTTGCGATTGTATATTTGTCCGGCTCCTGGCAATACCAGGGCAAGCCACATGGCTCGCTTGGTGTCTGGACGCCAAGTAGCCCAATCGCGCTTTTTCTTGACTGGCTGTAATGACTGGTTGAGCTTGGCTAGCTGCACGCTGTCATTGGCATGAAGTGCCGAGTCGACCGACATCTTTGCCGAGTCGGCCGAAGCTATGTCTGGTACGCTGACATCTGTCTTCTCTCTCGTCTTCTGGGCGAAAGAGGACAAGGAGCAAGCCAGCATCAGTGCCGTCATACAGATATGTGATAATTTTAAATTCACTTTTTCTAATTCTTTCTTTCGAAACGTCTTTTTATTCTTGTTTCAGTTGGTCGAACATATTCATGATGCGCTCTAGCTGCTCTTCATTGTCGAAAGGTATGCTAATCTTACCTTTGCCCTTAGGCGAGCAGGTGAACTGCACCTTGGTGTTGAGGAATTGCGACAAGCGATTCTTGAGGGCGGTAAACTCCTCTGGCAATTGCACCTTGGATGTGATGGTCTTCTTGCCACTCTCGATGTCTTCGCCATTCTTGAGTCGCTGCACCATTTCTTCTACTTTTCTTACTGAATACCCATTTTTTTGTATCTCCTTGAATAGTTTGATTTGGAGCGATGGACTGTCGAGCGCCAAGAGCGCACGGCAATGTCCCATGTCGATTTCTTTCTTCTGCAATGCCATCTGTACCTGAGCTGGCAACTTGAGCAGTCGCAGATAGTTGGCGATGGCAGCTCGGCTCTTGCCCACACGCTCGGAAATCTTCTCCTGAGTCATGCCCTCATTCTCCAGCAAGTGCTCGTAAGCCAAGGCTATTTCGATGGCATTGAGGTCTTGGCGCTGTATATTCTCTACCAGAGCCATCTCCATCACGTTTTCATCGCTGATGGTGCGGATGTATGCTGGGATAGCCAAGAGTCCTGCTAGCTGCGATGCACGCCAACGGCGCTCACCAGCTATGATCTGGAATCTGTTTTCTGCCACTTGGCGCAGGGTGATAGGCTGAATGATGCCTATGGCCTTGATGCTCTCGGCAAGTTCGTGCAAGGCTTCCTCGTCAAACTCTCGTCGAGGTTGGTTGGGATTAGCCTCTATCTGGTCGAGAGGTATTTCATTGATAGTGCTGCTGCCTTGTGTGCGAACGCTCTCTGTAGAGATGAGGGCATCGAGTCCTCGTCCCAGGGCGTTGCTTTTAGTTCCATTATTGTATTTCTTGTGTACTGCCATTTTTTATGAATTCTTATTGATGATTTCTTTTGCCAATGCCAAGTGGTTCTTGGCTCCGTTGGATTCTGCATCGTAGAGGATGACTGGCAATCCGTGGCTTGGACTTTCGCTCAGCTTTACGTTGCGCTGGATAACGGTCTTGAACACCAATTCCTGGAAGTGGCGCTTTACCTCGTCGTATATCTGGTTGGCAAGTCTGAGACGGCTATCATACATGGTAAGCAGGAATCCCTCAATTTCGAGTCTCGGATTGAGCTTGCTCTTGATGATCTTGATGGTGTTGAGCAACTTGCTGATTCCTTCCAATGCGAAGTATTCACACTGTACAGGGATAATCACGCTGTCGGCTGCCGTCAGAGAATTTACGGTGATGAGACCAAGTGATGGAGAGCAGTCGATGAGGATGTAGTCGTACTCATCACGAATAGGTTCGAGCAATGTCTTGATAACTTTCTCGCGATTTTTCAGATTGAGCATCTCTATTTCTGCACCAACCAAGTCGATGTGGCTAGGAATGATGTCCAGCCCGTCGATGTCGGTGGTGTAGATGGCATCACGGACATCGGCATGATCGATGATGCACTCGTAGAGCGAACAGTCCACTTCGCTGATGTCTACACCCAGACCGCTTGATGCGTTGGCTTGAGGGTCGGCATCTACTACAAGCACTGTTTTCTCAAGAGTGGCTAACGAAGCTGCCAAGTTGATGGTTGTGGTAGTCTTTCCGACGCCACCTTTCTGATTAGCTAATGCGATTATTTTTCCCATTTTCTTAGTCTCTAAATATAGTCCAAGTTGGCAATTAGGGCTCAAAAATGCCCTTTCACCATAAAATTTTTCGGCAAAGATACAAAAATAATGTGAGAAATATGTGAGTTTAAAGGTTTTTTCGTACTTTTGCACCAAAAAGAAAGATATTTTTATGGAAAATAAGAGACCTTTAGTGTTAATTTCGAATGATGATGGCTATCATGCCAATGGAATCAAGACTCTTGTGAGCTTTCTCAAGGACTGGTGTGAACTTCTGGTTGTGGCTCCTGAGAGTGCGCGCTCGGGCTTTGCCTGTGCCTTCTCGGCTACAGCGCCTCTGAGATTGAAACGCAGACATAATATGGGCGATGTGGAGGTGTGGTCGTGCAGTGGAACTCCTGTGGACTGTGTGAAGATTGCCCTTGACCAACTTTTGGCAGGCAGAAAGCCTGATCTGATTTTGGGCGGTATCAACCATGGTGACAATTCCAGTGTCAATAACCATTACTCTGGTACCATGGGGGTGGCTAAGGAGGGATGTATGAAGTATATTCCGAGTGTGGCCTTCAGTAGTTGTAATTATGATGAGAATGCCGACCTCACTCCATTGCGTGATGGAGTGGTGAAGGTGGTGAACATGGTCTTGGAAAAGGGCTTGCCGCTAGGCACTTGCCTGAATGTTAACTTCCCTGAGCTTCCACCATTCAAGGGCTTCAAGACTTGCCGTATGACTCGTGGCTCTTGGATTAATGAGGTAGTGAAAGAGCGTCATCCTCGTGGCTACGATTACTATTGGATGGTGGGCGAATATCAGAATGATGAACCCGATGCGTCTGATACGGATCAATGGGCTTTGAAGCATGGCTATATTGCCATCACTCCAACCAAGATAGATGTAACAGACTATAGTTGGCTTGAAAATAATAAGTTATGAAGTACTATTTGATCGTAGGCGAGGCTAGTGGCGACTTGCATGCCAGTAGGTTGATGCGCTCGTTGAAAAATGTGGACGAATTTGCGGAGTTCCGTTTCTTCGGTGGTGATTTGATGGCTGCCGAAGGGGGGACTCGTGTCAAGCATTATAAGGAGTTGGCCTATATGGGATTCGTTCCTGTACTCTTGCATCTGGGCACTATTTTCGCCAATATGAAGATGTGCAAGGAGGATATCGTGCGCTGGAAGCCAGATGTGGTAATCTTGGTAGATTATCCAGGATTCAATCTGAGTATAGCTAAGTTCTTGAAAAAGAAGACCAATATTCCTGCCTATTATTATATCTCGCCTAAGATATGGGCTTGGAAAGAATGGCGCATCAAGAGCATCAAGAGGGATATAGCTCAGATGTTCTCCATCTTGCCGTTCGAAGTGCCTTTCTATGAGAAGAAGCATCGTTATCCTATCCACTATGTGGGCAACCCTACTGCACAAGAAGTGAATGAATTCAGAACAGCCTATCATCAGGGATTTGAAGATTTCTGTTTGGAAAATAATCTTGACAAGAGTAAGCCGATCATAGCATTGCTGGCTGGCAGTAGATTGCAGGAAATCAAAGACAACTTGCCTGCAATGATAGAGGTGGCTGAGCGATATGAGGATTATCAACTGGTGCTGGCTGGAGCTCCATCGGTAGACGACAAGTATTATGAGAAATTCTTGAAGGGTATGCCGGTTAGTTTGGTTCGCAATAAGACTTATTCACTCTTGGCTCACTCTACAGCTGCTCTTGTGACCAGTGGTACTGCCACCCTAGAGACGGCTCTCTTTGATGTGCCACAGGTTGTGTGCTATGAGACACCAGTACCGAAGCTCATCCGCTTTGCCTTCAATCATATCATTAAGGTAAAGTATATCTCGCTGGTCAATCTGGTGGCTAACAAGGAAATTGTGCGTGAGATGCTGGCTGATAGATTTACAGTGGATGGTATTGCCAATGAGTTGTATAAAATCTTGCCAGGGCAGCCTGAAAGGGAAAAAATGTTGGCGGGTTATCAAGATGTACGCCAACGTTTGGGCAATCAAGTGGCACCAGACAATGCGGCAGACATCATATACGACTTGCTGGTGAAACGCCGTGAGGAGTTGCTTCGCTTGGCGAAGAAGCGTGCGGAGGCAGAAGCCAAGGCTGCTGCAGAAGCTGCTGAACGAGCAAGACTGAAAGCCATAGCGGAGGCAGAGGCTGCTAAAAGAAAAGCAGAGGAACTAGCTCGTGAGGCGGATACCTTTGAACATAAGGATCAAGCTCTGCGTGAGCAGATACTTAATAATGATGGGCGACTCTCTTAGGAGAATCGCCCATTATATTTTATGTGAATAAGATGTCGTTTACTTATTGTATTTAGTCAAGGCATCTTTCACCATCTTGCCCCAAGGCTTGATGAGGTCTGGTGTCCACTTGCCGGTAGCTTTGGCACGGGGCAGAATCATGGAGCAGGTTTCGTCTTTGTCTGAAACCGACCAGTTTACCCAGCTCACCTTGTTCTTCTCCATTACGTCGAGCCATTTCTGATACTCATCTGGTGCCAAAGGACCATTGCCTGATGCTTCCATACCAGCGCATTCTGAAACGAAGACAGGCAGACCGCTCTTGACGGCAGCCTCCAATTTATCGCGCAGGTAATCTTTGTGGGTAGCTGCGTAGAAGTGGAGCGTATACATCACGTTGCTTACTCCCTCGATAGGGCTTTTTGCCACGAGATCAATGTCTTGATCCCAGTGAGGACAGCCCATGAGAATGATATTGTCTGGGTCGTACTTTCTGATTTCGTCGATGATGGTCTTGCCATATACTTTCAGGTCTTCCCACTTGTCTTCTACTGGCTCATTGTAGAGCTCGTAGATTACGTTAGGATACTTGCCGTATTTCTGTGCCATCTTGCTAAAGAATGCTTTGGCTTCGTTGGTGTGCATCTTGTGGGCATGCCAGTCGATGATAACGTAAGTGCCATTCTTGATGGCTGCATCCACTACATTGGTGATGCACTTGAGGGCAAACTCAGGGTTCTCCAGGTAATTGTCTTCTATCTGGATGCCCATGGCTGCACGAATGATGTTGGCGTGCCAGTCGTTGGCAAGCCATTTTACGGCTTCCTTGTTGTAGAATCGAGGCCAGATGTTGTGCCATCCTAGGCTCACACCTCTCAATACTACAGGGTTACCACTCTGGTCGCAAAGTTGCGCACCTTTTACCTGCAACTGTCCCCATTGCTTGACTGGGTTGGCTGCGTTGACTTGTGCCATACAGAATAGGGCTACAAGTAGGGTGAAAAGTTTTTTCATTTTCATGTAAGTAATTTATTTAGTTGGTTAAAATATATACTGTTTTATGAGTAATGTGAACTGTTTTTTTTAGTGAAAAGAAAAAAGGATGATAGTCCTTCCTCTTTCATGCCGTTATTGTGCATAATAAGAAAGAACAATCATCCTGAATCTTATGTCTTTATGCGAAAAGTTGCAATGTGTATAGGTAGATGACAGCTGCTGGTATAGCCATCAGCGAAGAGTCGAAGCGATCGAGCATACCGCCATGTCCTGGCAGGATGTTGCCGCTGTCCTTCACGCCGAGTGTGCGTTTGAAGAGACTCTCTACCAAGTCGCCCCATGTGCCAAAGAACACAACGACGAGTCCCAGACCTTCCCAGCCCAAGATGCTCAGGCGGTGTGCTTCACCATCATTGGCGATATAGCCGATGATGCCAGCAGCGATGAGAACGAAGATACCTCCGCCAATGCTGCCTTCCCAACTCTTGCCAGGACTAACGCGAGGGAAGAGCTTGTGCTTGCCAAAGAGCGAACCGCTACAGTAAGCACCTGTATCGTTGGTCCAGAGGAAGATGAAGATGCTCAAAGGAAGGAGCATATCATAATGGATCTGTCCATCGAAAGCGGAACTTTCGAAAGCCAAGATGTTGATCATCGAGAATGGCAGGGCAATGTACATCTGCGAGAGCATGGTGTAAGCCCAGTCGTTGATGGCGTCCTTATTGCCTGTGTACAGCTCTCCGATAAAGAGGTATACGATGGTGAGCAAGTAAGGTACGAATACCACAAAGTTGCTGACCATGCCCGTTCTGAATCCAGCCACGGCAAGGAAGAAGTAAACTCCTGCCACGGTAGAGATGAAGCGATTCACGCAGACATTCTCTTTCTGGTTCACCAGTCCACAGTATTCCCAGATGCTTAATCCGGTGATGAGAGCGAAAAGGAATACCATCGCTCTCGGATTGAGGAAGCAAGATACCATACATACGACGAACAATACGCCAGTGATGGTTCTTATAATCAGATTCTTTTGCTTGTCTGTCATAACGTTTGCTTGTTATTCGTTGTTGTTATCTTCCTTTGCGTTCTCACTCTTATCTTCGTCAGAGTTTTTTGTCTTATTCTCGTCTGAAGTATTCTCGGCCTCATGCTTCTTGGCTTCATGCTCCTCGATGGCAGCCTTTACCTCTGGGATGTCCTTTACGGCATCATCGTCAATCTTAGGCTGTTCATCTTCCATGATTTCCTGAGAACGGCTCAACCACTGGCGCTTGCCGAAGATCTTCTCTACGTCTTCTGCCATGATGACCTCCTTCTGAATCAAGAGCTCGGCAAGGGCGTTGTGACCTTCCTTGTGTTCCATCAAGATGTTCTTGGCGCGAGTATATTGCTCGTTCACAATCTGGAGCACCTCTTGGTCTATCTCGCGAGCTGTGGTCTCTGAATATGGACGCTGGAATGAATATTCATTCTGATTATAATAGCAGATGTTTGGCAAAGTTTTGCTCATACCCAGATAAGCTACCATGCCGTAAGCACTCTTGGTTGCACGCTCCAGGTCGTTCATGGCTCCTGAGGAGATATGACCTGTGAAGAGTTCCTCTGCGGCACGTCCACCCATCAATGAGCACATCTCGTCGAGCATCTGCTCCTTGGTGGTTATCTGACGCTCCTCTGGCAGATACCAGGCTGCACCAAGAGCCTGTCCACGAGGTACGATGGTAACCTTGATGAGCGGGTTGGCATACTGGCAGAACCATGAGATGGTGGCGTGACCAGCTTCGTGGAGGGCGATGCTACGTTTCTCGTCGGCTGTCATCACCTTGGTCTTCTTCTCCAAACCGCCTACGATGCGGTCTACGGCATCCAGGAAGTCTTGCTTGCAAACCGCCTTCTTGTCGTGGCGAGCTGCTATCAGGGCAGCCTCGTTACAAACGTTGGCGATGTCTGCACCAGAGAATCCCGGTGTCTGACGGGCCAAGAGGTCGATGTCTACCGTATCGTCTATCTTGATAGGTTTGAGATGTACCTGGAAGATGGCTTTGCGCTCATTGAGTCCTGGCAGGTCTACGTGGATTTCGCGGTCGAAACGTCCGGCACGGAGCAGGGCGCTATCGAGCATATCCACACGGTTGGTTGCCGCTAAGATGATAACACCGCTGTTGGTGCCGAAACCATCCATCTCGGTAAGCAGGGCGTTGAGGGTGTTCTCTCGCTCATCGTTGCCACCCATGGCTGGGTTCTTGCTGCGGGCACGACCTACGGCATCAATCTCATCGATGAAGATGATGCAAGGTGATTTTTCCTTAGCCTGTCGGAAGAGGTCACGAACTCGTGAAGCTCCCACGCCGACAAACATCTCAACGAAGTCGGAACCACTCATTGAGAAGAATGGCACGCCAGCCTCGCCGGCTACAGCCTTGGCAAGAAGAGTCTTACCTGTTCCTGGAGGACCTACGAGCAAGGCGCCCTTTGGAATCTTACCTCCCAAGTCTGTATATTTCTGAGGATTCTTGAGGAAGTCTACGATTTCCTGTACCTCTTGCTTGGCGCCTTCCTGACCAGCCACGTCCTTGAAGGTGATGCCGATGGCATTGCCCTTCTCGTACATCTTGGCTTTGCTCTTGCCTACGCTGAAGATACCGCCGCCCATTCCTGTCATTCCGCTGCCCATTCTTCCAGACATCCAGAAGATGAAGAGGAAGAAGAAGAGGAGAGGAGCCAGGTTGATGAGAAGGCTTAAGAAGTCGTTCTCCTTCTGGTTGTCATAGCTGAAGGAGCGGATCTTCTTTTCCTTAACCATCTCGTTGGCATATCGGTCTACCTCGTCGATGGAGCCAAACTGCACCTTGACGTATGGGTTAGGTCCCACGTTTTGGGCACTCATCTTATATACATCGCGAGTATATTTAGGGTTGATGTATATCTTGAGGGTGCTTTCTGTCTTGTTCGCTACCACGCTAAGCACATATCCCTTGTCTACGTATTGCTTAAACTCGGTGTAAGAGGCTTCCTTGGCGGCACTGCCACCTAAGGCATCACCACCCCCACTGAAGAATAGAGCTATCAGTACTATCAGAATGATGGTGTATAGCCAGTTCATGTTGAATCGGGGCATCTTAGGACCATTGCCTCTGCCCAGATTGTTAAAGTTGTTACTTTGTTCCATATTTATATAATATGTATATACCTTTATATATAATCTTTGTTCCTAATCTATCTTAGTCAAGATTTGGTATCTGTGTGAGCTTGGCGTCTTCCCAGAGATGCTCTAGGTCGTAATATGCTCTCACTTCTGGCAAGAAGATGTGTACCAATACATCAACGAAGTCCATTGCCACCCATTGGTCATTGCCCAGGCCTGCCACGTTTACAGGCTTTTCGCCCAAGTTCTTTCTGCACAGATCACCTACGGATTCTGCGATGGCTTCTACCTGTGTAGGTGAACCTCCTTGGCAAATGATGAAGTATTTGGCGATGCTGCCGTCAATGCCGCTCAAGTCGGCAATGACGATATCTTGACCCTTCTTTTCTTGTATACCTTCTTTGATCGTCTCTACTAGTTGTTTCACTGTGTTCATTTAATCTTTATCTATTTTTGTTTTATCTTCTGCAAAGATACGCTAAATACCTGAAATATCGCTCAAAATCGCTAAAAATTGAGATTTTTTAGAAAAAAGTTGGGAAAAATTTTGTTATTTCCAAAAAATGTAGTACCTTTGCACCCGCAAAAACGAAGTCAGTAAGTCTTCTTTGCTAACATTATTGGGATATGGTGTAATGGTAACACTACAGATTCTGGTCCTGTCATTCCTGGTTCGAATCCGGGTATCCCAACATCACTTAGCAAGATTAATGAGCTGATTCAGCATTGGGATATGGTGTAATGGTAACACTACAGATTCTGGTCCTGTCATTCCTGGTTCGAATCCGGGTATCCCAACAACAAATGAATGAGCGTCTTTCAGAAATGAGAGATGCTCTTTTTCTTTTCCCTCGACAGGAAAGAGAACGAAAACATTTGATGAGAGAGATTTAAATAAAAATCCCCGCTTACCTTATCTTGGCAGCGGAGATTTTTTTTGTCTTATTCTTTGTCTTCGGCATCAATAGCCTTGATCTTTTCTTTCACGAGTTCCAGGTCAGTCTTCAGTCTCTCTACCTTGCGATTCATTTCTTCTACAAGGTTGTTGCCCTTCTTGCTGGATGCATTGAGGAAACCGAGGTTGTTCTCGTATGTTGTGATTTCCTGCTTCAGCTGGTCGAAGCGGCGCAAGAGTTTGTTGCGCTCTGTGCTTACTGCGTCTTCGCCTTGACCTGCCACGTTCTTCAAGTTGTTCTTGAAGTTGTTGAGGTGGCGCTTGGCGTTGTTGACGTGCAATTGAGCGTATAGTTTGTTGACTACTTTGTGGTATTCATCATACAACTTGTCTTTCTCCTTGAAAGGCACATGACCTACTTCCTTGTACGCAGTGGTGAGCTCTTGAATCTTTTTCTGCAAGTCGTCGCCTGCGTTTTCGAGCAAATCTTTCATCTGAGCTATGATGTCACGCTTCTTGGCCAAGTTGGTATGCTCTTCGCTGCGAGTGCCTGCATTCTGCTTGTTGCGAGCATCGAAGAACTGGTTGCATGCGTTTAAGAACTCTTTCCAAAGTTGGTCGCCTTGCTTGCGAGGCACTGTGCCAATGGATTTCCACTCCTTTTGGAGGGCAACAAGTTTGTCACCTGTCTTCTTCCACTCTGTGCTTGATGCTAATTCTTTGGCTTTCTCTACCAACTTTTGCTTCTTCCCGAGATTTTGGGTGTATACCTCCTTAAGCTTCTTGAAGAAGTCTGCCTTTTTGGTGAAGAATTCATCATTGGCAAGGCGGAAACGCTCAAATATCTTGACGTTCATCTTCTGTGGGGCAAAGCCTATCTTTTTCCATTCGGCTTGCAAGTCGATGACCTCCTTGGTAGCTTTCTCCCAGTCAGAAGCCATCTTGTGCTCCTGCAGGTTGATGGTTTCTAGCTTCTCGCAGAGGGCGGTCTTGTTGGCGAGGTTTTCTTCTTCCTTGGCGCGCAACTGCTCAAAGTACTGCTGATGTTTCTTGTTGATCACAGTGCTGGCAGCCTTGAAGCGTGCCCAAATCTCTTCGCGCAATTCCTTGGCTACAGGGCCAATCTCGCGATACTGCTGGTGCAAATCCTGCAACTGATGGAAAGCTGAGATGACATCGCTCTCCTCGTTCAACTTTTCGGCAGCTTCGCAGAGTTTGGTCTTAGCCTCAAGATTCTTCTTGAAGTCATACTCACGGGCCTCGTTGTTGAGCTTCAGCAGGTCGTAGAATTGCTCTACATAGAGCTGATAGTTCTTCCATACCTCATTAGCCTTGTCAACAGGGATAGCTTTTATCTCTTTCCACTCCTGCTGCAAAGTCTTGAATTCTTGATATGATTTGTTGGCATCCTCAGGCGAGGTTACCATAGCTTTTATCTTGTCGATAATCTCAAGTTTCTTCTTGAGGTTCTCTTGCTTTTCCTCTTCCTGTGCCAGGAAAATCTTGGCTCTCTTCTCCTTGATGAGTTGCATTTCGGCCTTAAAGGCTTCTTCTGTGTCATCTGGGAGAAGTACGTACTTTTCTGGGTCGCCACCTCCTGCGAGGTACTCTTTCATCTGAGCATCTCTTTCTGCAAGATGTAGTTTATAGAAAGTAGTCTTCAAGTGGTCGAGCTCATCTTTTTGGGGTGTCTCGTCACTATGAGCGATTTCTTTTACTCTTTCGAGTACTTCCTGCTTGGTAGCATAAGCCTTCTTGGCAGGTTCTTCCACTGTTCCCTGCTGCAACAGGGCGTTTTCTTGAGAGTCCATCATGTCACTTTGTTTAGTTTATGATTCGAGTTAACTTTTGGTCTCACGGTCTCTAGGACGGGTGTGACCACACAATAATTTGTTATTATTAAGTTGCAAACTTAACGAAAAAAATCGAATATCTGTGCAAGATATTCGATTTTTTAATCTTTTTTTTCTTTATATAGTACTTTTCCTATGGGAAAACGCTGATTTGTCTATCGTTAGAGCAGTCGCTTGTAACGCAAGAATCCCCATGACAATGCCGATACGATGACGGATATGATCAGGGCAAATGCAAATCCATAAGGGCTATTCTCCATGCCGTTGAGCAGGTTCATGCCAAACAAGGAGGAGATCAGCGTTGGCAACATCATTACGATACTGATACTGGTCAAGGTACGCATCGTGGTATTCATGTTGTTGTTGATGATGCTCGAATAGGTGTCCATCGTTGATTCCAAGATGTCGGAATAGATGCTTGTGGTCTCTCTCGCCTGCGTCATCTCGATGTTGACGTCCTCAATCAAGTCGGCATCCAACTCATCCACCTGTAGTTTGAACTTCAATTTGCTCAGCAAGTTCTCATTGCCTCGGATGGAGGTGATGAAGTAGGTGAGGGAGTCTTGCAGACGGCTCAGACCTATCAGGCTCTCATTGTTCACGCCATGGTCCAGGTTGCGCTTTGCCTTCTCGATGAGCGAGTTGATTTGCTTCAGTCGCTTCAAGTACCATACGGCTGAGGAGAGGAAGAGGCGGAATATCATATCCACGTAGTCCGTGAATCCCTCATTGCGCTTCTGCTGGTAGCTCACGAAGTCGATCATCATATTGGTCTCGTAATAGCATACGGTGATGGTGACGTCGCGCTTATGGATGATGCCCAGCGGCACGGTGGTGTAAGGGGTACGGCTGCGTATCTCCTTGACATAAGGTATACGGAGGATGATGAGCATCCAGCCATCGTCATATTCATAGCGGGCACGCTCATCGGTATCGCTGATATCCGAGAGGAAGTAATCAGGGATTTTGAATTCGTCTTCCAGTAATCTCTGATCTTCGTCGGTTGGACATGTTACTTGTATCCAGCAGTTTGGCTGCCACTCATTGAGCACAGTCAGATTCTTATCTATATTCCAAAAAGTCTTCATAGTTTGCTAATCTCCAAATAATACAGTTACTTTGGTATGGAGATTAGCCTTGCTGAATCTCCACGCCTACAAATTGTTGTAATTCTCCGCGTGATAATCGTCCATTTTTGTTTTTAATTTGATGAAACTTATGCAAGAAGTTTGTCATATCTTATACTAAGATGCTATAACTCTTGCGAAACCGACTGCAAAGGTAATCAATTTAATTGAAACAAGGAACAAAAAAGCCGAGAAATTTCTTCCTCGGCTTTCTTTTTTAGTATTTTTGTAACATAGAAGTCTGCATTCCGCTAGGCAACTCCTAACTTCAAACTTATTTAGTAGGAATCTCAGTCAAGAGCTGCTTCATGAGGTTCCAGAATGGAGCCACGCAGCTAATCTGGCAACGCTCGTTGGCTGTGTGAGGGCTCAAGAGGGTAGGACCGAATGATACTACGTCAAGGTCTGGGTACTTGCTCAGGATGATAGAGCACTCCAGTCCGGCGTGTACAGCCTGTACCTTACCGTCTACGCCATTCTGCTCCTTGTATACCTTCAGTACGTGCTCCAAGATGTCGCTCTTAGGGTTAGGGTTCCAACCGCCGTAGCTGCCGCTGAACTCTACCTTCATGCCTGCCATAGAGAAGCAACTCTCCAACATGGTGGCAAGATACATCTTGTAATATTCGTGGCTAGAACGAGCCAAGATCTTGATGGCAGCCTTGCCACCGCCAATCTCGATGATGGCGAGGTTAGATGAAGTCTCTACGATGCCTGGCATAGAAGGGGCCATACGCAATACGCCGTCGTGGCAAGCAAAAATGGCATCTACCAAGTTGTCCTGGATTTCCTGAGGAACTTCTTTCTTAGGTGTCTCCACGTTCTCTGCGAAGAACTCGATGTGCTCAGGTACCTCAATGCCCTGGAATTCGTCGATAATCTCGTCCTTCCAATCTGCTATCATGTCGTTCAGTGCCTCTACGTTCTCCTTTGGCAAGGTCAGTACTACCTCAGCCTGGAATGGGATGGCATTGCGCATGTTGCCGCCCTGCCAAGATGCCAAGCGGGCGTCGAGCTCAGAGATTGCCTCACGAACGAAACGAACCATGCACTTGTTGGCATTGGCTCTGCCCTCATTGATCTCGATACCAGAGTGACCGCCCTTCAAGCCCTTCAGGGTTACCTTGACGGCTGCATCTTCCTTGTCGGTCTCCACCTCTTTATAGTCAAGAGTAGCTGTGATGTCCAGACCACCAGCGCTACCGATTACGAACTCACCCCATGTCTCAGTGTCGAGATTAAGCAGGATGTCGCCATTCAACTCGCCTGCTGGCAGGTCGTTGGCACCAAACATGCCAGTCTCCTCATCTGCGGTGATGAGACCCTCTACAGGTCCATGCTGCAAGGTCTTGTCTTCCATGACAGCCATGATGGTAGCTACGCCCAGTCCGTCGTCGCTGCCGAGGGTAGTATGGTTAGCGCGTACCCAGTCGCCATCGATGATGGTCTCGATAGGGTCGGTCTCGAAATTGTGCTTGCTGTCTGGTGATTTCTGAGGCACCATGTCCATGTGAGCCTGCAGGATCACGCCCTTGCGGTTCTCCATGCCTGGTGTGGCAGGCTTGCGCATTACGATGTTGCCTGCTGGATCCTTGAATGCTTCAACACCAACTTCCTTTGCCCAGTTGAGCAAGAAAGCCTGAATTTTTTCCAAATGTCCTGATGGACGTGGAACTTGTGTTAACTTGTCGAAGTTACGCCAGATTTCTACTGGATTAAGATTCTTAATGTCAGCCATAATATTTTGTTTTAATTAATAATTTATAATTAAGAATGAATAATTAGGCATACGCCCTCAATGCTATTGAATTCATCACTCTTCATTCTTCACTTCCTCGGCTTTCTTCGTGAAAGCGAGGCTTATCCAGGCATAGATACCTAGGAGGATGACGAGAAGGGTCTGTACCGAGTGAACGATGAGCACAAAGTAGAGTGCGTCGTTCTGCTGGATGCCATAGAGGATGAGCATCGTCTTCACGGCGAAATGCCAAGGACCTGCGCCATTAGGGGTAGGCACGATGACGGCGATGCTGCCCACGATGAACGTAACCAGTCCGCACATCAGGCTGAGGTGGCTCGTTGACTCAAAGCACTGAAATGTGAGATAATAGTGCAGGAAGTAACTCAGCCAGATGCCCAGTGTGAAGGCGATGTAGAGCGGCACGTTCTTTACTCCTTTCAGCGAGATGACTCCCTGCCAAAGTCCGCTCAGTGTGGCTTTCACCTTATTATATATAGCGAGTTTCTTGAGCAGAAAGTGCAGCAAGATGAGCACAGCCACGCCGCAGATGGCGGTTACGATATAGCCCGTGGCGCTGAATTGGTGCAGGATGCTGTCCATGCTAGTGCCTGTGGTGCGGAAGAAGTTCAAGAACACAGGGATTTGCATCACAAACACCAGGGCGGTGATGAGCAATACCAGCAGCGAGTCGATGGCTCGCTCCGTTACCACAGTGCCCAAAGCCTTGGGAAAGGATACGCCATCCCATCTCTTCAGCACGGCACAACGGGCAAATTCGCCGGCTCTCGGTATCACGAGGCTCAGGGCATAAGAGAGGAATATCGAGTTGACGCTCACATGGGAGCGAGTCTTCTCGCCGATTGGCTCAAGCGATTGCTTCCAGCGCCAGCCTCTGAACATCTGGGCGGTGATGCCGAAAGGGAACGACAGCAGCATCCAGGTCCAACTCATCTTGTGGAGCACTACATCCTCCACCTGTCTGAAGTCGAATCCGCGATACATCCAATAGAGTATGGCACCGCCCAAAATGAGCGACAGTGCCACCTTAAATATATTGTTTGCTATCTTCTTTATATCCATAACAAGTGCAAAGGTAATACATTTTTCCCTCTTTTTCCATAAAAGTTGAAAAAAAAAAGCTTTATTAGCATGGTTTCTCAAAAAATAATGTTATTTTTGCAAAATAAATATATTTATACGTAAGATATGAAAGCTGTAAAGCCTAAGAAAAATTTGGGTCAGCACTTCTTGACTGATCTCAATATAGCCAAGCGCATCGCCGATACGGTGGATGCTTGCCCTGATATACCTGTGCTCGAAATAGGCCCAGGTATGGGTGTTCTCACCCAGTATCTTGTAGAGAAGCCTCGCCCCGTGAAGGCGGTGGAAATCGACTCCGAGTCGGTGGCTTATCTGCATGAGAACTTCCCTAAGCTCAAGGACAACATCATCGGTGAGGACTTCTTGCGCATGGACCTCAACCAGATATTTGATGGTAAGCCTTTTGTGCTCACGGGCAATTATCCATACGACATCTCTTCGCAGATTTTCTTCAAGATGCTCGACTATAAGGAACTCATTCCTTGCTGTACGGGTATGATTCAGCGAGAGGTGGCATTGCGTATGGCTTCCGAGCCGAGCAACAAGGCGTATGGCATCCTCAGTGTACTCATCCAGGCATGGTATGATGTGGAGTATCTCTTCACCGTGGATGAGGGTGTGTTCAATCCTCCTCCAAAGGTTAAGAGTGCCGTCATTCGCATGACTCGCAATGATGTGACCGACCTAGGTTGCGATGAGAAGCTCTTCAAGCGACTGGTGAAGACCGTGTTCAATCAGCGCCGCAAGATGCTGCGTGTCAGCCTGAAACAGATGTTCCCAGAAGTAAAACCTCGTGAGGACTTCTTCACCACCGACATCATGACCAAGCGTCCTGAGCAGCTCACCATCCAGCAGTTTGTGGATCTCACCAACTATGTGGAGGAAGAGCTCAAGAGACTGGAGTTAATTAGGAATTAAGAATTAATAATTAATAATTAAGAATTATACATTGTAAATTATAAATTAAGATATTATGATCGACGTAAAAGAAACTTTGAGTGCAGCAGGAGAGCGTATGGAGATGGCAGCGATGTATCTCGCAGACGAACTCTCTCATATTCGTGCGGGACGTGCCAACGTGGCTATCCTCGACGGTGTTCGTGTTAACAGCTATGGCAGCATGGTACCTCTGAATCAGGTGGCTACCGTTACTACCCCAGATGCTCGTACCATCGCCATTCGCCCTTGGGACAAGAAGGCCATCAAGGACATCGAGAAGGCTATCATGGACAGCGGTGTAGGTATCACTCCAGAGAACAATGGCGAGATAGTACGCCTCGGCATCCCTCAGCCTACTGGTGAGCGCCGTAAGGAACTCGTTAAGCAGTGCAACAAGATAGCAGAGAAGGCTAAGATTGAGGTGCGCAACGTACGCCAGGAAATCAAGGAGAAGTTGAAGAAGGCCATCAAGGACGGACTTTCTGAGGACTTGGAGAAGGATGCTGAGAACGACCTGCAGAAGCTTCACGACAAGTACATCAAGCAGCTTGAGGCTTTGATGGACGAGAAGGAGAAGGAAATCATGACAGTCTAATCGCATCATTCCAAATTTATATTATATATAATAAGGTATAATGAGAGGACTCGTTATCAAGAACACAGGCAGCTGGTACACCGTCAAGACTGACGATGGCCAGCTGATTGAAAGCAAAATTAAGGGCAATTTTCGATTGAAGGGCATCCGCAGTACTAATCCTGTGGCTGTAGGGGATTATGTGCAGCTTATCACCAATCAGGAGGGAACGGCATTCATCTCTTCTATCGAGGATCGCCGCAATTATATCATTCGCAAGTCACCTAACCTGAGCAAGCAGAGCCATATCCTGGCTGCCAACGTAGACCAAGCCTTGCTCGTGGTTACCGTCAATTATCCCCAGACTTCCACCACCTTCATCGACCGTTTCTTGGCTGGTGCCGAGGCATATCGTGTGCCCGTCATCATCATCTTCAATAAGCGTGATATGCTCTCTGAGGATGAGTTGCATTATCAGCAGATGATGCGCACCCTCTATGGGACCATCGGCTATCAGTGTATCGAACTCTCTGCTGCCACTGGCGAGGGAGTGGATCAGCTTCGCCCATTGATCAAGGACAAGAAGTCACTCCTGAGTGGCAATAGCGGTGTGGGCAAGTCTACGCTCATCAATCAGCTCATTCCAGATGCCGCACAGCGCACGGCAGAGATTAGCGAGGCTCACAATAGCGGTATGCACACCACCACCTTCAGCGAGATGCTGGAGTTGCCAGAGGGTGGCTATCTCATTGATACTCCGGGCATCAAGGGCTTTGGTACCTTCGATATCGAGAAGGAAGAGCTTACCAGCTATTTCAAGGAGATATTCAAGTTCTCGCAGGATTGCAAGTTCTCTGATTGCACCCACACCCATGAGCCGGGATGTGCAGTCATCAAGGCAGTGGAGGATCATTACATCGCCGCCAGCCGTTATCAGAGCTATCTCTCCATGCTGGAGGATAAGGATGAGAATAAGTACCGAGAGGCATTCTAAGTGAAGAGTGAAGAATGAAGAGTGAAGAATAACATTTAGATTACATGGCAAAAGAACAGAAGGACATTATGCAGCGCATCGAGGAAGGTGAGTTTGCACAGAGTGCCGAGATTAGCACTAGCTATCTCGACGAGGACATCTTGATTATCGATAATGTCAAGGTGTTGCAGAATCCCGACCCAGTGAGGTTGCAGATGAATATGATAGCATCTTGCCAGCGAGGCAAGATGCAGATTCGCATAGGCGAAAGAGACGTGGTAGTGGAGCAGGGCGATATCTTCATTTGTCCTCCTAACACCATGATCGACATCGTGGAGTTTACCGACGATTTTGCTTGCACAGCGATGTGTGTGAGCAATCATGGTATGCTCAATATCCTCCGTTCCCATATCAGTGTATGGAATCGTGCCATGTATGTAAGCAAGGTGTCGGTGCTCAAGATGAATGAGGTGGACAGGGTGTTCTATGCCAAGTTTACCGACTTGGTGAGTCTCTGTCTGAACCCTGATATCAGCGAGCGTACCTCTTGGAAACCTTATCGCCGTGAGATCGTGGAGACGCTCCTCAAGAGTGCCCTCCTCGCCGTGAGCAACATGCTCTTGGCTGATTTGCCCAACGATGCAGCCAGCTCCAGCACCAGCGATCTCTTCGACAAGTTTCTGGAGATGCTACAGCAGAGCGAGGTGAAGCATCAGCCAGTGGAGTATTTTGCCCAGCAGCTTTGCATCACTCCTAAGTATCTCTCCATCATCTGCAAGCGCCATTCGGGCAAGACCGCCATCGAGTGGATTACCGAATACACGCTGAGCGACATCACTTATTACTTGCGTTCCACCACCAAGTCAATCAAGGAGATTTCGGGCATCCTCGGTTTCTCCAACACCTCATTCTTTGGCAAGTATGTGAGAGAGCATCTCCACATGTCGCCATTGAAGTATCGGGAGAGTTTGAGGAAGTGAGGTATTTTACTTGCTTTAGCTTAAATGTTTGGATTTTAGCATTTTTAGCTTTTAAATGGTTGGTAGTAACTACTCAGCACCCCTATAGAAAACTTCTCGTTAATAAAGCATAAACTTGA
>OOCQ01000741.1_pt1 | contig 24960 bp, 31 predicted proteins | sample 1671121 | NCBI WGS metagenome assembly OOCQ01 (sample SAMN06348124, study PRJEB24527) | human gut metagenome | biome: human gut; feature: ankylosing spondylitis patient; material: feces | host: Homo sapiens | place: China | collected 2015-10 | reverse complement strand
TCCGATGCGATCTGCTCCCATGTGCCGCCAAACAGGGCGGCAGGGCTGGTGGGGTTGGTGCTCTGGTAGATGCTGCCCACGGGGTAGTAGCCAAGCTTATCGGCGGCTTCCCCTTTCAGTGCGTCGATGACCGCTCGAAACTGCTGCACCAAAGTGCCGGTGGGGATTCCCATCACGCCGTCCCGCATCACGCCGCAGACGGTCTCGTCCGCGCGGGTGTCGGTGATGTCGGCGACGGTGACAGCGGTGGAGCCTGCAGGGCGCTTGATCTCGGCAAGGCAGAGGTCGTAGATCAGCTCGGTGCGGGTGATGGTCGGAGCAGCAGGCCCGGCAGAATCCGGGACACCTTCCAGCACCTGCAGGCGGGTCTTTTTGGCGGCGGCATCGTAGCGCAGAACCACACGGTCAATGCGGCTGCGCACAGGGTCCGCTTCGGTGAGCACCACGGTGGTGGGCTGCTCCATGATGATGCTGCGGCCCTTGAACCGCGCCGGGCGCACCCATGCCTGACCGGCGCTCACCTGCACGCTCAGGCCGCCCTGTGCTGTGACGGAGAAGTCCTCCTCGGCGCTGTACACGCCGCTCAGGCGGGTGGAGAGGTAACCCGAAGCGTCGTCGGCATCGTAGGTAATGCCGTTTTCGGGGTAAGTAATGATATCAGCCATAAAGTCCTCCTTTCAGGTTTTGTGCCAGCTGGGCGTGCCCAGCCGGATGGTGCGGGTGGTGCCGCTGTCCTCGCTCTGGGTGATGATGTCGGCCACGCGCACCATGGCGGTGTAGCCCAGCTGGGGCAGGCTTGCACTCAGCACGTCGCCCACCTGCAGGGTGTCGTCGTCCACGTCAAACTCGATACTGCCGGTACGCAGCTGGGCCAGCAGCTTTTCGCCGCCCCGGTCAGCCAGCTTTTCCAGGTAGCTCTGGCTGGTGCTGGTCTCGTTTTTGTCCTCGTCCGGCTGGATGTCCCGGGCATCGATGTACATTTCCCGCCGGTCGGAGCCGGTGGCGTTTACATCGCCCACCCAGACGGTGGCCCGCTCGTCACCTTCGCCAGCGCCCTGCACAAGGGCCACGTTGGCGTAGTCGGTGTCGGCAAAGCTCCACCCGGCGTTGCGCAGGTTGCCCCACTGGGGGCTGTATCTGCGGTTCGGGTCGAAGGTAGGCCGGAAGCACTCGAAGAGCAGCTTCTTTTCAGCCCCCTTGCCGTCCAGAATGACCCGAAAACCGAGGTCGCACGCCTGCCCGATGGTCTTGCAGTAGTCGAACACCGTGCCGCCGGAGGTCTGCTTTTCAAAGGTGGTGTCAAAGCCGTACTCGGTGCCCAGCTCGAGGCGGGGCCACGGTTTAGCGGCGCTCACAAGGCTGCGCATTGCGGCTTCGGCGTTCTGGTTCTTGATGCTCACCGCAGACACCCGCTTGGTCAGCAGCCATGTTGCCGGGTAGCCGGACACCACAAGGTTTGCGTCCTCGTTCTGGTTGGCGCGGGCGCAGATGCGCATGGGGATGCGGGGGTTCTCGTCGCTGCGCACCAGCCAGCGGCCCTCCTGCAAAAGCTGCAGGTTCTCGGCGGTGGGGCGCACTTCCAGCGTAAAGCTGCCCTCGGAGTAATAGGGGCTGTCCCAGTAGAGGGACACCCACACGTCCACCCAGCCCACGCGGGCAAGGGTGTCTGCGTCCAAAACGTCTATTCTCATAGCGGTTCGGGCAGGATGCCCGCCTCCATCGGGTAAAAGCTCACGGATGCCTGCAGGTAGCCGGAGCCGTTCTCCGCCTGCATGGAGAGCACGTTATCGCCGGGCTGCAGCTCGGTGAGGGTGCTGTCCTCATCGAGGGCGGAGAAGATGTTTGTGGTCACGCCTGCCCGGGTCAGGGTGCAGGCCAGCCGGCCAGAGGTGCTGCGGTAGATCTCCAGCGTCTCGTCCGGCTGCAGGGTCAGGTCAAAGCCGATGAAGGCCCCGGTCTGCAGGTCCACCACCTTGGGGTGTGTCACCGGCATGTCACACCGCAGGGTGGCCGTGAAGGGCACCGGAAGGCTGCCCTCGTTGCGCAGCACCGCCGCCGTGCCGTCCCGCTTGATGCCGTAGATGTGGCTGTCGTAGCAGACAGGGAAGCGGAACGCCTTTTCGTACCCGCCCAGCACGCTGCTGACGGCGTTGAGGTCGTACCAGAAGGGCTTTTCGCTGTAGAGCATGAGCGAACAGCGCGGCTGCGGCGTGTAGCTGGAAAAGTAGGGCGTTTTCTGCAGCACGAACCGGGTGAAGTAGCGGTCGCCAAAGTACAGGGTGCCCTTGGTGAAGTATGGCATTTTTTTGCTGAACGCCCGGGCATTGTCCAGCGCATACGCGCCCCAGAACACCACATCGAGGGTGCGGGACACGCCGGAGACGCTCTGACCCTCCACGGTGTCGCCCACCTGATTGACACCCTGCGCGGTTTTCAAGTCCACGTCGATGCCGTTCAGCGGGTCGAGAAAGTAAGGTGTATCGTAGTCCCAGCCCAGATGCAGGACGGCACCGGCATCTGTCACGATCTTGAGATGATCTTTAAAGAGCATAGTGTCCTCCTTTCATCGTTTGCGGGCCTTGGCCTTGTCGGCTTCCCAGCGGGCTTCCCGCTGCTGTGCGGCGGCGGTATCGTGGCCGTTGTAGAAGTTCTGTGTGATGTTGGTATCGCCCTCCCGGTGGTAGCTGCGGGCAGCGGACACCACCTGTGCGGTGCCGGATGCAGCCACGGTGCTGCCCAGCCGCATGTTGTCGGAAAGCACCAGCGCTCCCGCCTGCCGGATCATGTCGGCAAGGGCAGAGTTTGTCTTTTCCAGCGCCTTGGTGTTGGCGTTGATGGCGTCCTCAAGGCTGCCGGTGCCGGTGGTGATGTCCACGCTGCCCATGCTGCCGGAGCCGGACGAACCGCCGCCAGAGGAACCGCCGCCGCCGTGGCCTACGTTCTTTTTGGAGCCGCCCATGCTGCCCACGATGGCCGCAATGGCAACGCCCAGCGCGACCGCTGCCGCTGCCACGATCAGGCCCATCGGGATGCCGAAAACAGTCGCGCTCAGCGCGGCAGAAATGGCGGTCAGCATTCCCTCAAACGCTGCGCCGATAGTGCCTACCATGGTGGCCACGCCTGCGTAGATGCTGGGAAAGCTGGAAAGCAGACCGCCCTGCAGGCCCTGACTGATGGCAAGGGCCGCATTGCTCAGCGGTGCTTTCAGCCCGCCGAAGATCTCTATCAGGGTGGAGCCGAGGCCCTGCGCCTGCTGCCAGACCTCAGAGAAGCCGCCGGTCAGGCCGTTCACGATCTGCCCGCCAAGGTCGATAGCTCCCTGCACCAGCTGATCGCGGGCACCGCCCAGCGCTTCGTTGAGCTTAGTCACGATGCCAAGGGCAAAACTCTTGACCTGCTTCTTCTGGTTGGCAGTCAGACCGTCGTAGATGGTGTTTGCCACCCACTTGCCGATGCCCAGCCAGTCCTGATTCTTGACGGCGGTGTACAGGTCATCGAAGGTGCCCAGCATGCCGGTATCTGCTTCGGTCTGGATCTCCTTCCACAGGCCGTCAAAGGTGTCTGCGCTGGACTTTTTGATCTGCTCGGCCACCTGCACGGGGCCGTCTGCGGCGATGGTCTTGACCCGCTCGATGGTCACAAGAGCACCGTCCACCACGTCGTCGTAGGTCTCGGTAATGACCTGCTTCTGGGTCTCGGTGCCGTCCTTTAGGATTTCTGTGACCGTCTTTGTCACGGTCTGCATCGAGCCGGTCAGAGCTTCGGTCGTGTGGGTAACGGAAGCCACCACCTGCTTTGCGGCTTCCTCTGCAAGCGGTGCGTTGGTGGTTAAGCCCTCAGCAAGACCCCGGCAGATGTTCAGGCCGATCTCGGAGAACACCTTGGACGGGGAGTGGATGCCCAGCAGCCCCTTGACCCCGGAGACAAGGCCGTTAATGCCGTCGCTGACCCACTTGGTCAGGCTGTTCCATGCGCCCTTGATACCGTTCAGCAGGCCGCTGACGATGTTCTCGCCGATATGGCCCCACTCGTCCATGCTGCCATCCCACACGCCCACCAGCTTTGCCACGCAGGCGAGGGCGGCCTCCGCCAGATTCTCAAGACTATAGAAGATGCCGTCCACAAGGGTGGTCATCATGGCGGCAGCACATTCCAGAATCTTAGGCAGATGAGAGATCAGTGCGGCGGCGAATTTGGCGATCGTCGCGCCTGCGGCCCCGATCAGACCCGGAAGGTTATCGGTGATGCCGATGACGAGGCTCTCCAGCAGCTGCATACCGGTGTCCATGATCTCGTCTGCGTGGTCGCCGAGATAGAGCATAAACTCTGCAATGATCTCGGTGGCGCTGGTGAGCAGGGCGGGGGTGGCATTGATGATGCCTTGCGCGAGGGCTGCCAGAACCTCAGCACCGGTGTCCAGCATGGCAGGCATCGTGTCGGTCAGGTTCTGGGCCAGTTGGGTGATGATCTCCACGCCGGTCTGCATCAGGCCGGGCAGCTGTGCCGCGATGCCCGCCGCCAGATCGGAGATGATCTCACCGGCAGCGGCCAGCATAGCTTCGGGGCCACCCTCAGACAGGGCAGTGGTGAGGGTACGGACGCACTCGATGCCGTAGTTGCCCAGATCGGTCAGCGAGGGCTCCATCTCGTTGTACACCGCCAGCTGCAGTCCCTCAAAAGCGGAACCCAGCGAGGTCATGACGCCCTGCAGGTTGTCCTGCTGGGTCTCTGCCATCTGCCCCATGGCATCGTCAGCGCTGTCGATCTGTGCGGCCAGCGTGTCCCACTGTTCACCCTGTGCTGCCAGCAGGCCGTTGACGGCGGCGAGGTCGGTCTTGTTGAACAACCGGTTGATGATGCTGTCCTTCTGGCCCTGCGTCATGCCGTCCATGGCGCTGTTCAGGTCGCTCAGAATGTCGTTCAGCCCGCGCATGTTGCCCTGCGCGTCGTAGACCTGCAGCCCCAGCTTCTGCATCAGCTTGGTGGCATCATCGGTAGGGGACTGCAGCGACAGGATGATGTTGCGCAGATGGGTACCGCCCTCCGCGCCGACGGCGCCGATATCGGCCAGCTTGCCGAGGGCTGTTACCAGCTCAGTAGTGCCGCCCTTCAGGTTGGCTGCGGTGCCGCCCACCGTCAGGATGGCTTCACCCAGCTCGGAGACGGTAGCACCCGCCTTGCTGGCACCGACGGCCAGCTTATTGCCGAATTCATCCAGATTAGACTTCGTTGCCTCAATGCCCAGGGATGCCATTGCCTTTGTAGCAAGGTTAGATGCGTAGGCTAAGTCCATGCCGCCTGCCGCAGCCAGATTCAGCACGCTGGGAAGCACCTCGGCGGCTTTGTCAGCGTCATAACCTGCCAGCGCCAGATAGTTCAGCGCGTCCGCTGCCTGTGTAGCGGTGAATTTGGTGGTGCTGCCCATCTCTTTGGCGACCTTGGTCAGGTTGTCGATCTGATCCACCGTGGTGCCCATGGTGGCGGCTACCTGGGACATGGACGCATCAAAATTCATGCCGACGCTGACCGAGGATTTTGCCAGGCCCGCCAGCTTGGTGGCGGCGGTCTTGGTCAGGTCGGAAATCAGATTACCGGCGGCAACCGTCATGCTGGATACGCCTTTGGTAAAGCCGCTGGTGTCCAGTCTGGTATCGCCGGTAATGCTGTAATCTGCCACTTGTGGTGCCACCTCTCATTCGGAGCGCGGGCACAAGGGCACAGGCTGTTATAACTTGATCTCTACCTCCCGCTTACAGGCGGGATTTTTGCATTTTACCCACACGCCGACAGCTGCGGCGTGCGGTTCTGCCCATACCGGCAGCGGTCTGCCGCAGCGCGGGCAGGGGATGGGAGCGCGTTCAGCGGCCACGGAAACGGGCAATGAAGCTTGCATTGTGCTCTTCGACGGTCTGCGCACGTGCTGCACCCCCTCTCAGCTCAGCAGGCAGGGCAAAGCGTTCCCGCTGCTCTTCGTAGATGCGGCGCTTCTCCGGGTCCATGTCGGAAAGGTCTGCGGTGCGCCAGTCGATGATGCGGCTGAACATGCAGTCCTCGCCGATCACGCCCCGCAGCAGTGCCCGAAATCGGAACCAGTGCACCCGCTCCCGGGTCAGATCGATGCCGTAGACCCGCTGGAACGCGGCCACAATGTACGGCGCGTCGCACTGGTAATCAAAGGGCAGTGTAGCTGGTGCTTCCGATTCACCGGAAGCGTCACCACCAGATGCCGCCCTTTCACCCGCCTGATAAAATTCCAGCAGGTGCCGGTAACCGTCAAAGAGCATCTGGTCGTCCGTCAGAAAGCAGTGCGGGTCCTTGTAAAAGCGCCAAATTGCGCTCTGGGCAAAGCCCACCGGGTCGGTGTTAACACTGCCCCGGACATAGGAGTTGACCAGCCAGACCATGGGCCGGAAATCCGGGACGATTTCGTGTCCGTGCCACCGGGTGGGCAGTTCGTCCAGCAGCAGGTCAGACATGGCGCTCTGCCGCCAGCTGCAGGGCGTACTCTGCCAGCTGCTGCATGGCGTCGGGATCGTCCCGCAGGGCATTCACAGCCTGCCGGGCATCGATCAGCTGGTCGGTCTTGCGGCGGGTCCCGGCTTCCGTGTCCGGCCAGAAAGTGTTGGTCTGGGTGATAGGCTGCTGCGCCGGGCGGCTTGCCACCTGCGGGTGGAAACCCTCGCTGCGGGACACGGGTTTCTGCTTGCGCTGCTGCTTTGCCGCTGCGCGGCGCTGCTCCCGGTTCATGGGCTGAGCAGGCTTTGCGGCATAGCGCTGCTTCTCGGCGGCAAAGGCATTGCCCAGCTCCTCGATCACGTCATAGATGGGGGCCATGTAGTTTTCGTTAAGCCCCAGACGGGCGGATGCGCCTGCACCGAGGATCTCGTCGATGCAGTCCATGGCGATGCGTGCCTGTGCACGTGCATGGTCGCCCAGACGGACGCCGCCGCGACGGAACTGCTCCGACTCCTCGGCGCTCCGGCGCTGCATCCGCTCGTTGGCGTCCTCAAAGCGGTCAAGGTCGTTGGCGTTCATCAGGGAAAATTCAAATTCCTGCCCACAGATGATCATGTATCTGTACCTCCTATAAAATGCGCCCCTGCCAGAGGTGACAGGGGCGATATTGGTTTTATGTTACGCGGTGACGTCGGTCAGGTAGTCAAAGGCCTTGGGGGTGCCCACTGCCTTGACATCCACAGCAAAAGTAGCGGGAGCGTTTGCGGTGCCACCCACGTCACTGGTGACGACCAGAGAAGCATTGCCTTTCTCGCCCTTACCGGTGCGGACGCTGAAGTAGACGTAGGGTACGATCACGTCCTTACCGGTGCCGTACTTGATTTTGTGGCTCAGCACAAAATCCTGAAACGCGTCGCCCACGCAGCGGTTGCCGTTGACAGCAAGGGTGCGCTGTGTGCCGGTCTTGGTGGTGACGGTACCGGTGCGGATGAACGCCTCGTCCGTGGTGGAAGCATTCAGGGCACCGGAGTGCTCCTTCACGTGGTCGGCGCAGACGATCCATGCGGATTCTTTGGTCTGCTTGGTTTTATCAGTCTGAATGGCGAGGATGAAGTCGTCGGTGTTCTCCTCGCCTGCATAGTCGGCGCTGGGCTCGATGTCCCTCTCGGACTTGAGCGCGGCCAGAGTTTCGGCAACAGTCATAGGTTATCTCCCTTTCTGGTAGTACTGGAGTTGAAGTTGGATCTGGAAGCGGCAGCTGCTGGCATCCTGGCTCATGATGTATCCGGGGGACAGGCAGACCACCTTTTCGGCCTTTTTGCCGTCAGACAGCGCCGGAAGGTTCCGCCGTCCGGACTGTCTCTCTACCCACTCGGCAAATTCATCCCAGAACGCGCTATTTGCGGCCTGCTGGACGACCTCGGGCGAGTAGACCATGCGGGATGCCAGAACGTAGTTCTTCGCCCGGCGGCTGCCGAGGAAGAACTGCTCCAGCACCATTGCCGTGGGTGTAGCTTCCAGTGAGAACTGCATCTGCTCGGTGTCGGCACCCAGATATTCGATGGAGAACACAACATCCCCGTCGTTGAGCGTCGTTGCCAGCGGGCAAGAGGCCAGCCAGTCCAGCATGGCTTTGATGTCTGCGGTCTGGCTCATTTGTTGACCTCCTTAGCACGGGTCTTGACAAACTGGATAAAGTCCTCTTTGTGGTCGTCTACGCAGCGCTCGCCCCAATGAGGCCCGCAGCCGTCCTCTCGGACACCCTGCCCACAGGGCAGACGGTAGTACTGCGCGGCTGCGTAGGGCGTGGTGTGCCGGATCAAGCCGCTGCCCAGCACCGTGCTGTCCTTGGCGCTGTCTCGCAGCGCCCCAGTGCGTACCGGGACATAGGGCGTGACCAGCCGGATGAACTCGCCGTCCGCTTCCTTCTGCAGGCGCTGAAAGCCTGCCTCGGTGCGGTTCTGGAAGTTCGGGTCCCAATGGATGCCGAGGTTGATCGGGCCGCTCATCCTGTCACCTCCACGTACCAGTGCGGGCAGCGCCCGTCCCGGTTATCCTGTACGCTGGTGACGGTGCCGATGCGCCCGCTGGGCAGTGTCACCTTGTCCTCCGGGGCCAGCGTCCAGTGACAGGCCCTTGCGGCTTCGTCTGCGGCCTTGAAGGCAGCAGGGTCGAGAAATGTGCTTGCTGCGTCCAGCAGCGATTCTGCTGTGCTCTGCGGGGCTGCTGTGGAGTGGCCCGGAAAAATGCAGATCTCGGAGCTGCTTTTCGGGGCGAAGCCGGAGCCTGCAACGGACTGTGCGCCGGTACCGGCTGCGGCCACCTCGCGGCAGCTCACGCCAGACAGCACCGTGGTGTAACTGGTGCTGCCAGTGCCCCGCCGGATGCAATGCACCAGCGTGACACTCTTTGTTGCGAGAAGAGGTTTGCGCATGGCGGGCCTCCTCTCAGCGTCTGCGGGGCGGGTGATACACGCCGCCCTGATACAGCATCCACCGGGTAGACGGAGCAGAGAGCACCTCGTTCACGATCTGGCTCTGCCGTTTGCCCAGATACGCCTGCATATCCATGCCGCTGGCATAGCTCTCGGTGTAGCCGTGATTGCTCACGCTGGTCACACCGTCCCAGCTGGCACTGACCTCTTCGGAGAGGGCCACCAGACGGGACTGACACTGTGCCAGAAGCGCCAGCTGCTCGGGCTCTTCGGCAAGGCTGGCGCACCAGCGTGTGGCGCTCTCGATGAAGAATGCCGCGTCCACCGCCCGCGGGGTGAAATCTGCCTCGGTCAGCGCAGATCCGGGGTGCTGCGCGAGGTACTCAGGGTAGGTCAGCCAGCTGTCCATAGGTTACTCCTCGGCAAAGTTCGCCTTGGGGATGGTGATCTTGCCCATGCGCACGTTCTTGTGGTCGAACTTCAGCGCCCAGTTTGCCTTGTTGGTGAACTCGTCATCCGTCGGGGTGGGCTTGTTGATCTTATCGCCGTCAAAGGAGACACCGTTCGGGTGCAGAATGAAGGAGCGGTTGTTGTACAGGATGTCGGTGCCGCCTGCCTTAGCCGCATCATACTCGGTGTAGTCCGGGGTGATGACCTTAGGATCGGCAGTCAGGACGGAACCCTGGCCCAGCAGGAAGCTGTTGTAGTTGGTGCCGTCGTCGGTGCCGCGGTCATTCTCGACCACGACCAGACCGTTGATGGTGGGCAGGCTGACTTCCTTCTGCAGCACGTTGGTGATTACGTACTTGTTGTAGTTCAGCAGGCCCAGCTTCTTGTATTCGGCCAGAATCTTGGAGTGCACCACCAGCAGACCAAACTTGCCGGAGAAATCGCCCAGGGCGGACTGCTGCACATCGATCAGCTGGTTGGCGGTGACGCCGCCGGTCTTGACGGTCAGGGTATGGCTTGCCAGACCGGACAGGCCCAGAACGGAATCCACCAGCTTGACCAGCAGACTCTGCTTGTACATGCGCCAATAGCGTCCGGTGTTGCGGGCAACAGCGGCCATGGGGTCGGCTGCAGTCAGCTCACGGGTCAGCTCGGTGGCCTTCCATGCCTTCATGCGGTCGATGCGGATCCAGGACTGCTTGCCGCCGGAGATCTCGGTGGGCACGTTGTCATTGGTGCCATCACGGACCAGCGGGGCATCGGTGTCAGGGTCCAGCGGGTTATAGAAACGGATGGTGCCCATCGGGCTGCCGCTGTCCAGAGAAGCGGCCAGGCTCTGGTCGCTTGCCAGAATGCCGGAGGCAAGGATGGAATCGGAGAAGGTGGCCTCCTGGTCCACGAAGCCCTGATAGACCTCGGGGTCAAACGGAAAACCGCCAAAAGTGCCGGGAATAGGCATAGTTCAGTTACCTCGTTAGTGTCGTGCAGCTCTCACCAAAGCAGAGAGCTGCTGGAAAAGTGCCGGGTTACGGGTGCGCAAGGCCATGCGTTCCGCGCCGGTCATCTGGAGAAACTCCTGCAGGGTGGGCTGTGCACTGCCGCCCTGGCTGCGGGGCTTCGGGATGATGATCGGGTTGCTCTGGGGCTCGTTGTCCGGCTGCGGTTCGGGGCCTGCGCCGTCCTGCGGGGCGGGAGCACCCTGCTGGAACAGGTACGGCTTGCGGGATTTGAGGTCAGCGAATGCCTGCTTGACATCCTCAGCCTGATTCTTGCTCTCGCGCAGTGTAGCTTTGTTCGGCAGCAATGCGATAGCATCGTTCTCGTCCAGGGCACCGGCCCCGTGGGCCGCAGCGCGCAGCACACCGTTGAAGGCGAACTCCGCGGCCTGCTGGCTCAGCTGGTTGGTCAGGTTGGTGATCTGACTGCGCAGATCATTGACATCCACGCCGTCGAAGGCCGCCAGACCCTGCTGCGCAGTGTCCAGCTGCGCCTGCAGGCCCTGTACAGTGGCCTGATGGGCGGCTGCGTCCAGACCGTGCAGCCGCATCACTGCGTTGATCTGCTCTTCGGTCAGGCCTTCGATGGCTTTCAAATCCTCACGTTTCATGGTTTACCTCCCATTGGGCCTACAGCATTGTTGTCGCGCTGCTGTGCGCGGGCCCTCTGCACCTCTCTGACACCGGGTGCGCGGTGTAATCTGGTGCTATCGTATCACACTCCGGCGGGCAAAAACGTTATGACTTGAGCGCTGCATACCTGAAACAAAGCATACCAAAATCCCTATAAACCCTACGCGTGCGGGCATCAAGCGCGTCCTCACGCATGTATATTCTTCTTTTCTTCTGTTCAGGGTTAGGATAAGAGTTTGAGTATGTCTCTGTATGTTTTGCCCAAAAACCCGCATGAACACTCACTTTTTCGTGACTACAAACTTTGTATGCAACCTTTTGTTGCAACTGACAGGATTTTTGTTGCAACTGTATGCAAGCAAAACGCCCCGCGCCGGGAGGTTTGTCCTCTTCAGCGCGGGGCGTTCTGTGGTGTAGCGGTCACTCCTCGCCCGGGGCGAGGATAAGTTGGGAGCCATCCGGGAGGATGAACGCCAGCCTTGCGCCGCAGATCTCGGCGGCTTTGGCGAGGTCTTTTGCCGACCAGCTGTCTCGTCTCAGCTTGTTGCTCATGGCCTGCGGGGTAGTCATGCCGAACGCTACGGCAAAGGTGTTTTGGTCGGTCTCGGTCAGCTCCAGCAGGGCTTTCACTCTGGATGATGCGGTCATTTTGGGTCACTCCTTCCTGCCACAAGGATATGACTTGCTGGGGCAAAAGTCAACAACAAAAAGAAATTAAAAAATAAATCAAAAACAACTTGACTTTGTTTCTGCGCAGAGGTAACATACAACCACCGGAAGGGTTCCGGGGTAAAAAATAACGGAGGAAAATGAAAAATGGCTAAATTGGAGATTGTGTATCAGGTGGTCGGCAGCCACGACAAGGTCGTGACCAAGCGTCGGGTGTTCAAAACCCAGGCGGCGCTGGAACGCTTCGCACTCCGCCTAGTCGATCAGGATAACTTCGTAGGCATCCTGGCCTACGCGGGCAACTAAGGAGGACTGAACCATGAAATTCTATTACAAAGGCCAGCTGGTGCGCACCAGCAAGACGCACGCCTACAACTGGGCGATCCTCGAAGAAAAGGACGACGGCACCTTGAAGGTCTACGGCTGCCGGGCTGAGCGGGCAGCGGCTGACACCGAGCTGACGCAGGTCATTCGCAGGGGACACCCCTATGCGAGGGTCGTCCCTCTGGACACCGAGCCGAACCCTCCGGCGCTGACCTTCGACCAGTTCATGGCTCTGGCCCGCGAGAACTACGGTAAGGGCGGCGACGGCTACGTCGAGTGCTGGGATGACCGTACCTTCGCCTATTTCGTGAAGGAGTTCGGGCCGATCACGAGGGCCAGCGCGCTGGATGCTTTTGCACAGGCGCTGGATCAGGAGAACGAAGAGCGGGCAATCCGCAATGCTGCTGTGAAAGGAGAATGGTGATCATGAAGAAGCTGAGCATCACTTACGACACCGCGGAGATCGAGAACGGCGAGAAGATCGTTGGTGAGACCTGCTACTCCGTCAAGATGCAGGACGCGCTGGCAGAGCAGCTGCTCCGCGACCCCGGCTCCTGCGGGGCTATCGATATGGCCCACCTCGAGTTCCTGCTCCAGAGCGTGGAGATCCTGCAGGGCCGGAAATTCGTGGACGGTAGCATCAAGCATTACGAATTGGTGAAGGAGGGCTGATCTATGAAGAAGGTCAACTGGAAGGTGTACAACGAGGCACTGGGTGCGCTTCAGGCGCAGTTCACTGAGTGGGACTGCATTCGGATTTTCAACACCAACTTTGGCCGACAGGATGCCCCGGTGCGGCTGGGGGTCCAGTGGGGGTCTCTCGGTATCAAGAGCCCGGCGGAAGCCGCCGAGTATGCAAACCGGATCCTCGACGCTGCCATGGCGGCAGAGAACTTCGTGTACAACGGCTATGTGGTGGACTATGATGGAGGTGATCAGTGATGCGGGGATTCCGTACGGAGATGTGCGTGGACAGCCAGCTTTGGCACGAGGACAGCTTCGAGCTGAACGGCTCGGAGATTCGGTGGCAGGCCAAGGTCTGCGAGAAGCACAGCGAGTTTGGTATCGACGGCGGCAGGATCCTGAAGCTCTGGGTCAGTCAACTGCCGCCGGGCGATGTGCGTTACTGGCAGGAGGTTGCTTATTATGACCGTGGGTGGTGTACCCGACCGCTCACCCCGGAAGCGAAAGCCGCAGTTGAATATGTTGTTGATATGTTCCGGTGAATTGACCCAACAAGAAAAGCCCTGAAGGTGCATTCCTTCAGGGCTTTTGCTTTGCTTATTTGTCAGCCGATCTTTTCAACTTCGCCAGTTTCCTTGTCCACAAAATACTCGGCCAGAATGGTGCCGCTACCCAGAGTATTTGCGTCATGCTCCTCTTTGGGGACGTAGTCCTGCACGGTTACATCCAGTTGCCCGCCCATGTTCATGATCTTCGTGGTGGTGTTGTAGTTGAAGTTCACAATAAAGTGGATCTCGCTGTCGTCGGTGAAATACTGCTTGTAGTAGTCCAGCGCATACTCGCTCATGTCGATGTTCTCTGCAATCAGCGAAATACGCCAGTTGCCGGTGTTATCGTTGCGCACCTTGCTTACCGAGAACTTGATGCCGTCCAAAGGCGAAGCTTCGGTGCTGACTGCGCTCTCCGGTGCAGCGCTGGTGCTTTCCGGCTCGGCGCTGACGCTCTCGCTCACGGAACTGGCCGGAGCGCTGGATGCTGCGCTACTGGCGGTGCTGGAAGAGCTGCCGCCGCAGGCGGTCAAGCCGAGCGCGAGGGCGAGCAGCACAATACCCGCCCGGATTCGATTCTTGATCTTCATAGTGTGAAACCTCCTTTATTCTGGCCTGAATTATAGCACGGCCTTTTCAAGAAGTCCAGCACACTCATTTTCGTGCCTGCGCGGCTGCGCTGGCCGCTTCGCTGCGGCCAAAGCCGGGCACGCTCTCCCGCAGCTGGTACTGCTGCAGCCCGGTCTGACTGAGGAAGTCTTTCATCTTTGCACGAGAGGCCGCCAGCTTTGCCGCTGCGGCCTTTTCGGCATCCTTCTGGCCGCTTTCCTTTGCCACAAGAAACGCCCGCTTGTCGGCCCTGATCTGCCGCTCCTGGGCGCGCTGCATCTGGGTGGCCTTGTACCGGTCAATATCCTTACCGTTGTAGGTCACGGTAGCAGCATTGATCGCAGCCAGCCGTTCGGGGGTGTAGCTGCGAACACTTGCGCCCTCCCAGTACATTGCCCAGTTATGGGCACAGTTGGCCCCCATGAAGCCGCGCACGTCGCCGTAGCCGATATCCTCCAGCGAGAGATAGCCGTGCCGACCGCTGCGGCTGACGATCTGGCCCTGCCACCAGCTGTGGTTGGTCAGGTCCTGCCCGCCGTCGCCGGTGCGGGCACCCACGTGGGCATCCAGCTCCATCAAATCGCACTCCAATGCGTCTGCGTTGTGGCGGGTGATCTCTCCGGCAGTCTGGTTGATGCCGGTGCGGGTAGCCCGCAGCACCACTACGTCCAGCGTGTCCACGTGGCCGCTGGGGTAGGTGATAGCCCCCACACCTTTTGCTGCTAAAGCATTCAACGCTCGCCGTGCTGCATCGTCGGAGCTGAACGCGCCGCTGGCGGCATCCATGTGGGCCATGTCCAGATAATACGCCAGCTGCCGCTGAGTGGTCTCCACCATGTTCTGGTTGCCCATCACAGCGCGGCTCTGGGTCAGGTTGTACAGGGTGTTCATGGTGCGCCGGTAGCCGCTTTCCAGCAGCTGCTGCGCCTCCTCGCTCTCGCCCAGAGGGGCCAGAGCGCGGCCTGCCGCGGCTGCATCCAGCACGTCCTTGGTGTATGCCTGTTTTATTGCCTGGGCAAACACGGCAGCTTCCTGGGGCCCCAGCTCCTGCACGATAGCCTGCATCTGCCGCAGAAGATATGCCCGGCTCGCGCCCAGCGCCTGCGCCCGGAAGCTCTGCCACTCTGCTGTGGAGGTGATCCTGCCTGCCTTGACGATCCGGCGCACCATGTCCCGCAGGATACGTTCGTTCAGCTCGTCCCACGGGGCCGCCATAAGCCCAGCGTAGCCGTTAACTTCGTCCGGGGTCAGCACGGCGTTACCTCGTGGTGCCCCTCATGCATCTTCACCTGAAAGCCCAGCAGCTCGGTGATGTGCTTCGCTTCATAGTATCGCTCCCAAAGTGCGGGGCTGCGCAGGACGCGGGCGTTGTCGTGCAGCCAGTCTAGCCGCTTTGCGGTGTGCTCCGTCCGCAGCTTTGTCTCTTTAGCCGTCGCCATTATCAAGCACCCCCTTCAAGATGTCGTTGCTTCCGTTCTCCTGCTGGATGGCCTGCACTGCCCGTGTAGCGGTCTCTTTGTCCTCGCCGAAGAAGTGCATCCGGTACTCGGTCTTGCTGCGCAGGCCCATGCTGACCTCCTGCTGCCACTGGGCCATCTCGGACAGGCGGTCAAGGATGATGCTGTCGTCCCACTTGAAGGAGATGTTCAGTTTGCCTTTGCCGGGTGCGCCGGGAATGTGATCTGCCCAGTAGTCCAGCGCATCGATCAGGCCGCGCAGAGCGTCCTCCAGTGCTGCCTGAAGGTCGGAGACCGTGGAGTACAGCTTCTGCTTGCTGCTGACGATCTCGGTGGCGGTTTTTTCCACGTCTGCCACCTGAGACAGCACACCGAAGCTCAGGCCCGCGTGGCTCTCCACATTGCGCAGATACTGGTTCAGACCGGATAGGTAGCTGCCGTCACGCAGGGCAGGGGAAAACACCTGATAAAACGGGGCACTGTCCGTGATGCCGGTGTTGACATTGATGCCGTGGAACAGCCGTTCTCTGTGGTGCGGTGCCGTGCTGTCGATGGCTTCCGGCGGCACGCCGTATTCCCTGAGCGCCTGCGCTTTGGACAACTGCTGCCCGGTGGCGCTGGGCTTGAGAAATTTCTCATCCGTGTCTACCGCCAGCTCTCCGCCCTCGTACTCCCAGTCCAGCCGTGTGTACTGTTCGTCGGCATCGATGATCTGCTTGCGGGCGGGCTCAAACATAGCTGCGCCCAGCTCACTGTCCGGATCGACGCTGTTAACAATAGGCGTCACAAAGTAACCCACCGGCAGCTTTTCCAGCCCGGTCAGGTAGGCCACCGGCTGGATGTCGTCCCACTCCGGGCGGATGCTCAGATCCTCCGGGCTGCCGAGACTATCCTGTGTTGCGCTGCGGAAGGCCAGGTTGACCACCTTGATGCAGGGAAACTGTGTAGGAGCTGCAAGGTCGTAATCTTCCAGCTGCGCCAGCTCTTCATCCCGCAGGTCTGCGCGGCTTTCCAGCACGTGCATCCACTCCATGCGGTGGTAGTAGTTATCGTCATCCTGAATGCTGTCGATGAACACGCCCTCGGTCAGGCTGCCCTCCACGTCGTGGGCCACGGGAAAGTACCGGGACGCGTTGCAGAAGGAAATACCCAGCTTTTTGCCGCTCTGGTAGGGCTTCCAGATGCCGCTGCCAAGGGCCAGCGCCACCGTGAAGATGCGCCGTCTGCGGGGCGTGAGCACCCGCTGCAGCTGGGCGTTGATCCAGTCGGCACGGTCGCTGCCTTCCACCGTGGCTTCCAGCTCCAGCGTGGTCAGCCGTGCCAGCTCTGCACAGATCAGCGCAGGCAGGTCCAGCGTCAGTGTCTCCGGGTTCTTATCCAGCGGCAGACCGTTGATGGCGGCATCGTACCAGTCCTCAATGGCCCGCTGCATCCGGTTGGTGACAAGGGTCTTGCAGCCGATGATGTTCTCAATGTCGGCGTGGTTTATCATGCGTTCTGTACACCTCTCTTTTGCCAGACGTCCTCAAGGGCGTATCTGGTCATGTCGATGCTGTGGTTTGCCGCATCGACAAAGCCCGGCATCACTTCGCCGGTCTTTTTGTCGAGGGCGTACTCATACTCTGAAAATTCCCGGGCCGTCCATGGGCAGCGCTGGGGGTCAATGACGATCTTTGCGCGGCTCTGCAGCCACTTCATGCCGTCGGTGACGGATGTGCCGCCGTGGGCGGCGTACTTCCGGCAGCCGCGCAGGCGGCTGAACCCCAGATCCCGCAGTGTAGCGATCGACCGGTTGGCCGCGCTGTCCGCGATGATTTCATCGTGCAGGTGCCGCTTGAGCACCTCGGCCAGCTGGGCATCGGTCTCTTTCTGGGCCCGGTGCTCCTCGTAAATGTAGATAGTCTGCCGGGCGTGGTCGTAGCTCATGCCGCCGAAATGGTTCGGGTCGGGGTACCAGCCGAAGTCCAGACCGTAATAGCGGCGGTCAAACCCGGCAATCTCCTCGCTGGTGATGGGCCGCAGCTCCAGATTCTCAAACACGGCGGTGCCGCAGCCCACCACCTCGCCCAGATACTCGTGGGCATAGGCCACCGGGTCCCGCTGTTTGAGGGTTTCTGCATCGTCAAAGAAGCGGGGGCCCAGCCACTCGGGCGGGGTGGTCAGATAGGTGGTGTGGTGCCGGAACTGCTTCGGCTTTGCCTCCCGCTTGTACCGGTTGACCCAATGCCGCGCCATGGCGGGGGAGTTGAAGGTCTTGAAGGAAAAGCTGAAGGGGCCGCCACGGAACACCGACTGCTCCACGTTTCGTATCTCTTCGGGGCCGTCGTACTGGTCGAACTCTTCAAAGTGCATCACGCCGAAGTAGCCGAACGGTACGGCGATGGATTTCAGCTTGCCGGGGTCGTCCAGACCGTAGAACTGGATGGTCTGCCCGGTGGGAATATAGGTCAGGGTATAGGGCTTCTTGGTCTGCTTCCACAAATGCCGGATGCCCATGCGGTCGATGACGCGGTTGTACTCCGGCCAGACACTGGTGGCGAGGGTGTTGCCAACCTTGCGCAGCACCACGGCATGGATGTTCGGCACCCGCATCACCAGCAGCACCACCTCGGTGGCGGCAAACGTCGATTTTAGGCTGCCGCGTCCTCCGTCGCCCAGATACTCGTTGTACTCACCCGACCAGATGGCGGTGTGGGCGGCGTAGTATTCAGGGATGATCAGGCTGCTTAGTCTCAGTTGCTGCTTCAGCAGGTTTGGGGGCTGCCGTCTTTGGTATGTCATCCACAAACACCACCTTTCCGTCGTAACCTCTCAGCTCCGGGTGCTCGCTCCAATGCTCCGGATCTCGGTTTTTCAAAAAGAAGCACATCGCGCCCAGATCGCCGCTCTGGGCTTTCTTGAACAGGGCGTTCTCCACGCTGGCCAGTGCCGCCTCCGCGCCTATGCTGAGGGCCTGCTTGATGCGCGGGTCCTGCGTGCACCAGCGCCGGAAAGTGCGCACCGGCACGCCGATCTGCTCACAGATCTCCGCCTGCGTCAGACCGTGCATCGCCAGCCGCTGCAGTCGCAGCAGGCCACTGGGGCTGTTCCACTTGCTGATTTGGGATTCTCGTGCCAAGGTTTCACCTCCGTATGAGAAAACGGCACGCACCGGCTCTGCTTCCAGAGCCCTGCGGGCGGAGGATGACCCGTGTGCGTGCCGTTTTGGCTATGAAAAATGCCGGGACGGGAAAGGAGTAAAAACCTGCCCCGGCGGGGAATGGCTATTTCAGGCGGACGGCCTTTTCACCGGTGAAGTCCTCCCAGCGCTGGACGATCACGTCCACATAGCGTGGGTCATACTCCATGGTGTAGCACTTCCGGCTCAGCTGCTCGCAGGCAATCAGCGTAGAACCGCTGCCGCCGAACAGGTCCAGCACGGTCTGGCCGGGCAGGGAGCTGTTCTTGATGAGCCTGCCACACAGCACCACCGGCTTCATGGTGGGGTGCTCTGCGTTACGGGGCGGCTTGTCGCAGCGGATCACGCTGCTGGGCTTCTCCGTCAGCAGCGCCTGCGCCTTGATGGCCCAGTCCAGCAGCTGATCCTTCTTCATGTGCCGCAGATCGTCCGGCTTTGCATCGTCGATGACGGTGGTCTGGCTGCGGTCGTTGATGAAGTAGTGGTTCGCGCCGGGCTTCCAGCCGTACAGGCAGGGCTCGTGCTGCCACTGGTAGTCGCTGTGGCCGAGAACAAGACTGTTCTTGACCCAGACCAGACACCCGTGCAATCCCCAGCCCGCCTCCCGGAACATGGCCCGGAACGCCTCACCCTCCGTGTCTGCGTGGAAAATGTACGCGCTGGCACCGGTGCGGCAGGCGTCGAAGGCTCGGCTGTATGCCTGAAGCAGGAACTGCCGGAACTGGCTTTCTGCCATGTTGTCGTTCTCGATCTTCTTGCCGTTCGAGCCCTGATAGTTCACGTTGTAGGGCGGGTCGGTGAGCAGCAGATCGGCCAGCTGGCCGTCCATCAGCCGCTCCACGTCCTGAGGGCTGGTGCTGTCGCCGCACATGACCCGGTGGTCCCCCAGCAGCCAGATGTCGCCCCGCTGGGTGATGGGCTGTTCCGGGGGCTCTGCGGTGAAGTCGTCCTCCTTGACCTCCTCGTCGATCTTGATCTGGAGGTTCAGGCCGAAGTCGGTCATGTCGTAGTCGATGCCGGTCAGCTCCTGCACCAGAAGCTGCAGGTCCCACTCGGCAACTTCGCCGGTGGAGTTGTCTGCGATGCGCAGGGCCTTGACCTTTTCCGGGTCGAGCTCTGCCGCTACGATCACCGGCACTTCCTGCAACTTGAGCTTCCGGGCGGCCTTGTACCGGGTGTGTCCGGCGATGATCACGCCGTCCCTGTCCACGATGATGGGGGACTGAAAGCCAAACTCTTTGATGCTGTTGGCGACGGCTTTTGCGGCCTCGTCATTGCGCCGGGGGTTATTGTCATAGGGGCGGATTTCGTCCAGCCGTTTGTACTCGATTTGGTGTTTCACGCTCTCCATGCAATCCCTCCGGGCAATAAAATAGGCTCTCTGGCAATTGTACCAGAGAGCCTAGGGTAAAAACGTTATGACTTACTTTTTGGCTTTCGCCTTGGTGGTCTTGGGCTTGGCCTTTGTGGTCTTGTCCAGCTTGGCGTAGGGGTCTTTCCAGCCGGGGTAGGGCTTCGGCCAGTCACCAACGTGGATGTGCCAGCAATCCACCGCATATTTGCGTGCATCCCTGCCGCATTTCTGGCCGGCCGGGCTGTTTTCAACCTGAGAAATCAAAGCTTCATTCCAATTGCGTTCTGCCATATTCTACTCCTTACCAGTTCGGGTGTACCCGTCTGCATTTGCGATTGTTTTGCTGCTCATGGTGAGTACGCTACGGTCGAGTGTTACGACGTACTGGCGCGCGGACCGTTGCGTGCTGTTGCCCCAGTAGTTATCAAGAATAACATTTTTGCCTCTGGCTGCCGCGAGGATAGGGTACATCGTCTCAGGACTACCGCCATAGCTACCACGCTTTGCTATCGCAAGAGCGTTGTATAACTTGGGTTTTCTGCGACGAAGCTGCTGGAAATCCTGTTTGAGCTGATAGGTGGTTATCGGTCTAGCCTTTCCGTTGAGAAATGCCTTGACCTGATACTGCCCATATCCGCCAGACCCTCCGGCATCACTCTGCGCCCAGTAAGTGCCTGCGCCGTGCACACCCTGCGAATAGTAGGCTTGTTTGCCGGACAAGAGCTGCTGGTTCATCTTTTTGCCTACTGCTGCACTGCTGGCGTTGTCAGCATGATACATGGATTCCTCACCGGCTTTTTGGCGGGCCTTTTCATAGGCCGCTTCACTAAGGACGGTTGGCTTGTTTGCGTCCCATCCGACCAGTGACATATAGCGCTGCACAAACGTGTCATTCTGCGTGCCGTCTTTAGCGATAGGCAGGTTGTCGATTGCCCTGACGGTATCTGCGGCATCCTGATCGCTCATCTGCATCAGGGCCGCCGGGTTGCCCTTGATCTGTGCCAGCAGCTGCTGCTCCCGGGTCTGGGATGCTGCCGGTGCCGCTGCTTTCGCTGCACCTCCTGCGCCGCCGCCTCCGCCCATGCCGTGGCTGCCGCCCATGCTTCCACCTCTGCCGCCCATGTGAATCCTCCCTTGACCGTGAATTTCTCGGTCAAGGGTAACATGAAAAGCGGGGGCAAAACGTTACGAATTACTTTTTCTTGGGTTTCGCCTTGGTGGTGTTCTTCTTGCTGGCGGGCTTCTTTACGTACTTGCGATACTCGGGTGCCAGACGGGAGATGGGCCCGACCCAGTTGCCGTCGCCATCTGTCAGGCGGGTGCCGTCCGGGGCGAACATGTTCAGCCCGAAGTGGCGGGGACCCTCGGAAACGGGCGGAGTGTCGCGTTGGATGAAACCCCCGGTCGGGGTCTGCTTTTTTGTCGAAGATGCCATAACGAAATACCTCCAGATTGATTTTACCACACTTCGATTTCCAGCTCAAGAACCTTCTTGCCGCTGAGATAGGTGCGGGATGGGCCGAGCCGGGTGCTGCGCACGCCGGTGATCTTGTGATGGGTACCAACCGCCAGAACGGCTTCGGACTGACTGGGCTGGATGAACGCCGCCCGGGCGCTCTTGGCGGTGTGATACCGGATCAGAATTTCGCGGTTGCCAGAGCGAATGCCGCCCTGACCGCTGGAGCCAGTGCCCCGGGCACCGCCGGGCTGCGGCCAGAAGGGGTTGTTCCGGCTGTCATACGCCGTGGATTCGAGACTGGAATTCTGCCATGTGCTGCCTACCAGCAATTTGCGCAGCTGACTGTCGCTCATGCTGCTGTAATTGCTGGGCAGGCCGCAGTGGCGCTCCAAAAAGTCCGGGTGGTCGGCACGGTACAGGGTGGTTTCCTGCCCGATGGGCTTGGCCAGCTTGTCCACCGCATCCAGCATCTGCTGCTGCCGCTTAGTCAGGGGTTGACCGGTAGCTGCGGCCCAGTTGGCGTTCTGGCTCAGGGCCTTGCCATTGCTCTGCATGACCGGGTTGATGTAGTCGGTCACGCCTGCGGCCAGCGCCGGGTCGCGCATCATCTGCCGCTGCGCGGCGCTCTCCATCGCGGAGACCTGCTGCGGGGTCAGGTGGCCGAAGCCGTTTGCGCCGGTGGGTGGGCCAGCCTGCTGGGCTGCCGGTGCTGCTTGAATCGTGGGCATCGCCTGTGCGGCTGCTGCGGGCGCTCCTGCGCCGCCCCCCATGCCCTGGGAACCTCTCATGCTGCTGCCTCTGCCGCCCATCACTGCGCCTCCTCTCTGGCCCTTACGCGGGTCGCCATGTTGTGCGGGAATGCTTGCCACGGGATGCTGTGCTCCCGCAGCAGTGCTGCCATTGCAGGCGGCGTTTTGCCGTAGACCAGAATCTCGGATGGCTCGGTCTGCCGGATCAGCTCTTTCAGGCCGTCCAGCAGGCCCTCGGATGCATCTTTGTGCACCAGACAGCCCACCGTGCTCACGGCCACCGCGCCGCCTTTGCTGATGCCGTCGAAGCACCAGTGGAAGCTGTCCTCATCCGACCAGCTTGCTGCCGGAATGGCGCAGACCCCGTTGTGCTGCAGCCATGCGGTGAGCAGTTGGTTCCGGTAGTGGTTCCAGTGCTGGATGGGCGCGGGGAAGTCGGTGTAAAGCGAGAAGTCCGGGCCGAGCACCAGCGGGCATTTTGCCAGCGCATCGAGATACCGCTGCGGCTGCCTCCAGAAGCGCTCGAACTGGTAATCGTCGAGGAAGAAGTGCACGCCTGCATTCTCCGGGTGCCTGCAGGTCAGCAGCTCGTTGAAGCCGATCAGGTGATCGACCCCAAAGGGCAGCGGCAGGGCTTTAGTGACGGGGTTGCCCGCCGGGGTCAGCTCGAGGCCGTCCAGCAAAAACCAGTTGACCAGCTGGCCCGTCCTCATCCGCTCGTTAGAAAAACCCATGCTCCACCCTCCTGTGTGTTATCCAGAAGAGCATAGCATGGGTTTCTTGGTGAAAACGTTATGACTTGCACGCAGTGGCCGCTGCGGGCCTCTGTGGCGGGCTTTGGCGAGTTGGGCGAGGAACTTACTGCCTGCGCTGCTTCGGCGCTCACAGCGGCGTTCTGCGGCTCATGCGCGTTGCAGCTCCTGCCACACCCAGACCCGCAGGGTCTCGGGGGAAATGCCGCCGCCGTAGAGCAGCGCTGCCTTGCGCCAGCTGACCTTGCCCGGCCCGAGAAAAACGATCTCGAAGGCCCGGCGGGTCAGCGGGTCCTCGATGGTGTTGATAAAGCCGCGACGCTCTGCGCGGGAAAGCCTGCGGAATGCTCGGGTGCTCACTTGCTGTCTCCTTTCTGCGCTGCCTGAATGTGGGTCTTTACCGCCTGCATCAGGCTGTTCTGGTCGGTGTCCTTGCGGTTCAGCGCCTTGACCACCATCTCGTCGGCACCGCCCTTGACGATCAGCCGGTGGACGATGACACTCTGGGTCTGGCCCTGCCGGTAGAGCCGTGCTTCGCCCTGGGCATAAAGCTCCAGGCTCCACGGCAGGCTGTACCAGATCAGGTGATGACCGCCCTGCTGGAGGTTCAGGCCGTAGGCGCAGCTGGCAGGCTGGGCCAGCAGAACATCCAGCTTTCCTGCGTTCCAGTCTGCGGCGTCCTGCCCGGAGCGCAGCACGGCGAATCTGAGGCCCTTGTGGCGCGTTTTCAGTGTTTCGGTGAGCTGTTCCTCGTCGAAGCGGAAACCGTAAAACACGAGGGCTTTCTGGCCGTCCAGCGCGTCGATCAGTTCATCAAAGGCATCCAGCTTGCACCGGTGGATCTGGTGCACCGTGCCGCTCTCGTCGTAGATGCTGCCGTTGCACAGCTGCAGGAGCTTGCCGGTCAGGGCTGCCGCCTGCTGGGCGGTGATGGTCTCGCCGTCCACATCCAGCAGGTAGTCCTTCTCCAGCTTCTTGTAGGCCGTCTTGGCGGGCTTGTCCAGCACCACCGGGATGTCGTCGATGATCTTCTCCGGCAGGGTCAGGTGGTCGGCGGCTTTGAAGCTCAGGACGATGTCCTTGATGCGGCTTTCCACCGCTTCGGCGGCACCGTCCTTCGGCTCGTAGCTGTACTCGGTGGGCCAGAAGTAGTCCTTGCGGTAGTGGGTGATGTACCGGCCCAGCCGCTCGCCCTGGTCCAGCAGGTAGATCTGGGCCCAGAGGTCCAGCAGGCTGTTGGGCCGGGGCGTGCCGGTCAGCTCCACCACCTTGTGGATTCTGGGGCGCACGGCTTTCAGGGCTTTGAACCGCTGGGCGGCGTGGTTCTTGAAACTGGATGCCTCGTCCAGAACCACCATGTCAAAGTTCCAGCCCCGGCCCAGTGTGTGAACCAGCCAGGGGACATTCTCGCGGTTGATGATGTAAATATCCGCTGGGGCTTCCAGAGCTGCCTTGCGCTGCTTCTCGGTGCCCAGCACGGTGGAAATGCGCAGGTGCTTCAAGTGCTCCCATTTGGCGGCTTCGTCCTGCCACGTCGCCTCCGCGACCTTCTTCGGGGCTACGATCAGCACCCGGCTGATCTCCAGTCGGTCGTAGATCAGCTGATCGATGGCGGTCAGGGTGACCACCGTCTTGCCCAGACCCATTTCCATCCAGAGCGCCACGCCGGGCTTCTCGAGGATCGCTTCGATGCCCGCCTGCTGATATGGGTGCGGGTGAAATTGCTGCATTGCTTTGACCTCCGTTTCTTTTAGGGCAGTGCGTCAGTCGTCGATTTCGTAAGGCCAGCCCTCGTCGTCAGCCCAGTCGTCGTAGTCGTCGTAGTCGTCGTCCGCATAGGAAGTTGTTAGCGCGAAGCTCTCCGTGCTCAGCTGAAACACCAGCTGCTGTATTTGCTTGACGGTGCTGATCTCGTAGCAGCGGAAGCCGAACTCCGCCAGCCGTTGACGCCACCACTCCTGCAGTCCCCCCGCCTTGACCTTTGCTCCGGGGCGCTTGAGCTCCACAAAAGCGATGATGCCGCCGGGGAAGAGGATCATCCGGTCCGGCACACCCCTGTGTCCGGGGCAGGTCCATTTCAGGCACACCCCGCCCTCGTCCTCCACGGCTTTGCGCAGCACGTTCTCGATGCTGATGTCGTTGGCGTTGTCGTCGTAGGAATATAGGGTCAGCACGCTGCGCGCCAGCGTGTTCATCATATCCGGACTGG
>OOCQ01000740.1_pt1 | contig 24981 bp, 29 predicted proteins | sample 1671121 | NCBI WGS metagenome assembly OOCQ01 (sample SAMN06348124, study PRJEB24527) | human gut metagenome | biome: human gut; feature: ankylosing spondylitis patient; material: feces | host: Homo sapiens | place: China | collected 2015-10 | reverse complement strand
GGCACTTTTAGTTAAACCTGTTTAAAAATCAGAAAAGTCCAATTTCTTAAAATACCCTGTATCCCCAGTAAACACTGGGGATGGAGTTGTGTTGTCATAGGGGTTGGATGCTTACAAAAATAAGATAAACAAATAAACTTATGGCAGTAAAAAAATTAAGAGATATACGTAAGGAGATGTTTGCAGAAATGGAGCAACGTCTGAATGTGAATAGAAAGCCAGAAGACAGCTTCTTCTATTATCATTCCAGTGAGGACAGAATCGTCCTCTCTCATGCCCTGTTTTGGATAATGACTCAAAACATCAGGGGACATATTGCCAAAGAGAAGTTCTTTTTGCTTCTCCGCCAATATCAGGAGGAAATGCTAAGTGCCTATCTCACGGAATCCGATGAATTCCCAGAGTTGCTGCATTATTGCAATGTCATGTATGAGACATTACCTATCATATTAAAAGGAGTATATGACCTTCGTATAGACAAAGATGCCCGTAGATTGGCAGCAATCGCAATCGTAGCAGGAGGATATGGAGGAGATATGCCAGAGGAACAGTGCTACGACCTCTTGGATGATATGGACTTCTATTATAATAAGGTGAAATGCAAGAAGATAGAGCGTATGCTTCCAGAGTTGAGTAAAATGGTAATAACAGAATCGAGTCATTTAATTTGAATAATGTTATTATGGAAGTAAAAAAGACAAATATAGAAGGTGATGAGTTCTATCAACCAGGGCTTATGGCGTCTTTTAGAATGTAACAGAATATTTGAAATCATTTAAAGTATTTGTATATGGCTAATTCAATTAAGTTTCCAACTATGCTAACCAATGTTTTGGATAGTCGCCATGAGAGATGCGCTCAAATGGTTAGCGATGTTTGTAATTTGGTTACTAATTATTCTAGTCTTCCTGCTAATGAAAAATTTGATTATACCTATAGGGGAAGGGCTAGAAGAAAAGTGATAAAAAACATTTCTACATCTCAGTTTATGATAGGTCAAACCCCTGTTGTAGAACTGGAAATTGAAGAATATAAGTGTGGATTATCTGACTTGTATTTGGATGAAGGCAATCAGGTACCGCATGATATAACAGATACTGACAAACTTGGTAGCAAGCAAAATTATGCATTATTGTATCCATTTGTGCAAGACAATAATGGAGTTTATGAAAATCGTTGGCTTGTAATAATATACGATACACCAGATAAGGTATCTGAAGATATCGTAAATACAGTTAAGTGTGTTGTTAGTAACATCTTTGAATTTCCATTTAGATATATTATACCAAGAGATTTTGTTAATGGTAATAGAATTCCTAAAGTTGAAGTGCAATTTAGTGTTCTGGAGAACGGAGAAGACCAAAATGTATCTTTGAGAAATTATATTGTATCGAACAAGGTGAAGAAACAAAAGGTTGTCATTTATGAGGATGTGCCAACAGATGAAGCCACGGAGTTACTTAACGATAATCGTGAAGGATGGAAAAAGAAGGTGGTGAAAATCTTTAAAAGTAAAGATAATGATAGAGCATATCAAAAGTATGTCTATGATACTAATGATAATGGTGTCTTAAAACAAGCATATGCTTCCAAATTTAGTTACTCTCATCAATTAGAAGAAGGAGATAACGTATATGATTTGATGTTTAGGCGTGCTTGTTATATAGAGGTCATAAACAACTATTTGTCAAATGGAGGAGATTGAAATTGTATGGAAGGCAATTCTTGCTTTCTTGAAAAAGGATAATCCTACGATGTTTAGCATTATATTGACTATATTAGGCATTGCTATAACGATATTTACCGTAGTTTATTCCTTTATGGAATCTACTTTCCAAAAAGTAATAACTCTTGAAAATGAAAATAAGAATGCTACGGAAGATGATCCAATAAGAAGTTCTTCTCTTAAATTTAGTAAGCGATATTTTAATGTCCTAAAAGGCTTTAATTCTCAGCTTAAACATTTGATATATTTCAACCTCTTTTTGCTCTTGTTATATGGTGTTGCTACCATTTGTACGAAAACTGAATGGCTGCAACTGATATATAACATACTATCTTTTATATTTGTATTCCTTTGTGCTTTTGTACTAATAAGATATATATATGCATATAATAAAAGGTATAAGATTTGATAGTTTACATGTAAAATGAGAAGATTGCAAATCACAAAGTAAACATCATGGATATTTCAATAACAACATATTTGCTGTCTCTTTTGGCTGCTTTAGCAGTAGGAGGTGTTGTAGGCTATTGTCTTCATTCTGGATTGAAGAATATAAAGAATAGGTTGAAGGCATTTAGCTTGAACTTTCGTTACAAGTTGGTAGATTACTGGTTTGTTCTGATTCTGACAGTAGCAACAATCTTTGTGTTTGTTCACTTTAAGGAATGTGTTGCATTGTCATTTACAGCAGACTTTAATGGTATGAATTTAATATTCTTGGTATGGATAGCATTGCTCATCTTCCCAATGTTTGAGAGCTTTGAAGGGTTTGGAATTAGCATTAAGAAACGTAAATTCGATAAAGAAAAAGAAGCGATAGCTTCTGATTTCCATACACAAATAATGAATGCTCAAATAAAGAAAGAACAAGAAAGAAAGGAGGCAGAGCATGAACAATGAGATGATAGCTGTTATACAAGATGGTATTAATCTGATGAAGAACCCCTACTTTGACGAAAATATGTTCTTGGCATGGATGGATTATTCTAGGAAAATGCTCAATTTGGTAAGCAAGAATGCAATGGTAAAATATCAATATACGACATTCCTAATGTCGATTATTAACTCTAAAGACACACCTAATGTAAAGTTACAGAAGTGTATAGATTATTTAATTAATATAGCTCCTTTAATATAAAAAGGATTTGTGTTTGTTTCTAAGTTGTTACAGGAAACAGTTAGAGATTAAAAGATAGTTATATTGATAGAATGGTAAATGTAAAAACTCAAATAATGAAACAGTATAATATTAATTTTAAAGGATATAGAAGAGATTGTAATAAGTCAACTCTTCCGCATAATAGTGGTATCTATATGGTTTATAGATGTCTGTATAATGAACAATCAAATACGGTACAGCTAAATGAGATAATTTATATCGGCCAAGCACAAGATTTGAATCAACGATTGAATAACCATGAAAAGTATTCGGAGTTCAAGGCTAAGTGTGGACCAGACGAGGAATTATGTTATGCTTATGCTGATGTAAGTTTAGATGATCTAGATATTATAGAAAACGCATTGATCTTTGCACAGAAACCTCCATTGAACTCAGAGTTAGTTGATTCATTTAATTATGAAAATGCTAGCTTTTTAGTGGAAGGTAGATGTGCTCTGTTAACATATACAGATTTTACTATAGGTTAAGATGAAAGATAATGTTATGGGTAAAACAAAGAAAGTTCGAAAGAATAGACGTGAGTATGTAGGATGGGGTCAAGATGCAGAACGTCTAATCTTATATGCCGATGTTATGGGGTTTAAAAGTAGGGTTTTAACCAGAACTCATGAAGAATTAAAATGCGAATTTCTTGAATTTCGTGAAGCATGGGATGCTCGTATTTCACCATTGCAATTAAATGATTTCTTGAAATTTGTTCAATTTTCAGATAGTATGATGATTGTTGTGAAGGGTGTTGACGAGAAAATGTTTAACTTGCTGACTAAGGCTGCTATTACACTTATGCAAATTGCAATGGAGAAGAAGTTTCCATTGAAAGGAGCTATTGCGCAGGGGACTTTTGGCTTTTACTCAGATAAGCAGTTATATTTCGGTCAACCTCTTTGTGATGCTGCTGTACTACATGATCAACTGAAATTTTATGGTATAGCTGTGCATCATTCTGCTGAAAAGACAGTGCGCTCTTTTACATCAGCGTTACTTCCTTACAGTAAAACACCAATTTATATAGATAAAGGAAAAGTATGCCATTACCACTTATGCTGGAATTTGTTGGATAAAACATATCAAAGTAAAGATATAACTTATCAATGTAAAATGTGGTTACGTACAATAGAAGAATCTGTTTCTGGAGAACCTCGCATGTATGTTGATAGAACATTGGAGGTCTTGAATAACGATAGCTTGGAATATAAAAAGTCAAATAAAATTCAGGATCAAGATAATGCAGAAGCATAAATGTAATCAAAAGAATTATTTAGGTAGATGAAACACTGTAAGCATTTTTATGCGCTACTTTTCGCTTTTGGTGTGGAACCTAACTTTTCATTAATAGTAAACTTTTAATTAATATTATGAAAGTAGTACTTTTAGCAGGAGGCTTTGGTACCCGTATTAGCGAAGAAAGCCAGTTTAAGCCTAAGCCTATGATTGAGATTGGCGGAATGCCAATCCTTTGGCACATTATGAAGGAATATTCATATTATGGGCACAATGAGTTTATCATCTGTGCAGGTTACAAACAAGAATACATCAAGGAATGGTTCTCCAATTACTTCCTACACAGCAGTGATAGGCACGTGTAAGACAATCTACAAAAATGTCTATCCCAAAATAGAGTTGGTAACTTTACTAATGATTTTAAAATAATTAAAAAGATATGGCAAAAACAGTTTATTTAGGCATGATTGGTGATATCATGCATCCAGGTTACATCAACATCATCAATAAAGCCGCTGAATACGGTGAAGTGATGGTGGGTTTGTTCACAGACAAAGCGATTGCTAATCATCGCCGTCTCCCATACCTTACTTGGGAGCAGAGAAAGAATGTAGTTGAGAATATTAAGAATGTTTCAAGAGTTGTACCACAGGATGATTGGAGCTACATCCCTAATCTTTGTGAATACAAGCCTGACTATATCATTCATGGTGATGACTGGCAGAGTGGTCCAGAGAAGTACCTTCGTGATGAGGTATATAAAACAATGGAGAAACTTGGAGGTGAGGTTATTGAAATTCCATACACACAGAATATTTCTGCCTCAGGTATCAAGCAGGAAATTGATGCACTTGGTGTTACACCACAAATGCGCCTTTCTTCTCTCCGTCGTCTTATAGCTGCAAAACCTATTGTGCGTATCCTTGAATCACACAATGGCTTAACAGGTCTTATTGCAGAACATACTAAGGTTGAAGTAAATGGTCAAGAGCGTGAATTTGATGGTATGTGGGCATCTTCGCTTACAGACTCAACTTCTAAGGGTAAGCCAGATATCGAAGCTGTCGATTTGACGACACGTCTTCACGATTTGAACGACACATTGGAAGTAACAACAAAGCCTGTTATTTTTGATGGTGATACAGGTGGTAAGGTTGAACATTTCGGCTTTACAGTACGTACACTTGAACGTTTGGGTATTTCTTGTGTCATCATTGAAGATAAAGTTGGTTTGAAGCAGAATTCCCTTTTTGGAACAGATGCTGTACAGACACAAGATACCATAGAAGGATTCCAAGCTAAGATTCGTGCTGGTAAGGAAGCACAGATTACTCGTGACTTCATGATAGTATCTCGTTGTGAGTCGCTTATTGCTGGTAAGAGTATTGAAGATGCACTTGAGCGTTGTCATGCTTATGTTGAAGCAGGAACAGATGGTATCATGATTCATTCTAAGGAAAAGTCAGGAGAAGATATCAAGGAGTTCTGTTTACGATTCCGTGAAAAGGACGCTTATACTCCAATCGTTGTTGTTCCTACGACTTATAATCAATTTACAGAAGAAGAGTTGGCTCAATGGGGCATTAATGTAGTCATTTATGCTAACCATATGTTGCGTTCTGCTTATCCTGCTATGGTGAAGTGTGCTGAAACAATACTCCGCACAAGTCGTTCGCTAGAGGCATCAGAGCAGTATTGTATGCCAATTAAACAGATTCTTAATCTTATTCCTGGAACAAAGAAAAAATAATAATTATGGTTAGACCTGAGTTTTTTGTAAAAACATTGAAGGATAATGGCATAGATTTCTATGCAGGCGTTCCTGATTCCTTGCTTAAAAATATCTGTGCTTATATCACAGACAATCTTCCTGCCGATCATAATATTATTGCAGCCAACGAGGGTGGTGCAATGGGTATAGCTGCGGGGTATCATCTTGCAACTGGCAATATACCTGTTGTTTATATGCAGAACTCTGGCGAGGGTAATATTATTAATCCTCTAGCTTCATTAACAGATAAGGAAGTTTATAATATCCCCGTGCTTCTTGTTATAGGTTGGCGTGGGCGTCCTGGTGTACATGATGAGCCACAACATGTTAAGCAAGGCAAGATAACTACTGGCTTGCTTAATACTATGGGCATCAACTATGCTATTCTTCCTAAAGATGAAGAAGGTGCAGCTAAACAAATTAAGATAGCTGCAGATTATATGAAGAATACTAATGAGTGTTATGCTCTTGTCATCGAAAAAGAAACATTTGACACATATAAACTTCAAAATGTAGAAGTAAATAATCTCACAATGTCTCGTGAAGAAGCAATCCAGAAAGTAGCAGCAAGTATAGAGCCTAATGCTTGTATAGTATCAACAACAGGTATGATTTCTCGTGAACTATTTGAGGCTCGTACGGCATGGAAACAAGGCCATGAACGCGACTTCTTAACTGTTGGCTCTATGGGACATGCTTCTCAGATTGCACTTGGTATTGCTCTTCAAAAGCCTACTCGTCGAGTTTATTGCTTTGATGGTGATGGTGCAAGCATCATGCATATGGGTAATATGGCTATTACTGCCAGCATGAAGTGCAAGAATTATATTCATGTAGTTTTTAATAATGGAGCTCATGACTCAGTTGGTGGTCAACCTACAGTCGGTTTGAAGATTGACTTGTGTGGAGTTGCTAAGTCTGTTGGCTATGCTGCTACTTATTCTGTTGATACAGCCGAGACGCTTACAAAGATTCTTGAGGATATTAAAAATGTGGAAGGTCCTATACTTCTGCAAGTTTGTGTGAAGAAAGGTAATCGTAAAGACCTTGGTCGTCCAACGACAACTCCTATTCAGAATAAAGAGGCTTTAATGAAATTCTTAAGCGAATAATTGATATGGTTAAGACAGCAGTTATTATGGCAGCAGGTATGGGAACTCGTTTTGGAAATAGAACAGAACTTATACCTAAGGGTTTTGTTCCTGCTGGTGGTATACCTATGGTGGTTCGTTCTATAGAAACATTGAAAGCGTGTGGCATAGAGCGGATCATCATAGGTACAGGCTATCATAAGGAATTTTATGAGGAGCTTGCATCAAAAATAGAGGGGATAGAATGTGTATTTAGCCCTCGATTTGCGGAGACCAACAGTATGTACACTTTGTGGAATTGTCGCGAGGTGATAGGAAGTGATGACTTTCTTCTCTTGGAGTCAGATCTTGTCTTTGAAAAGAAAGCGATAACTTCACTACTGGAATGCAAGGCTCCGAATGTGATGCTTATTACTCCAGTAACAAAATTTCAAGATCAATATTATGTTGAGTCTGATGAAAATGATATTCTTACTCGCTGTTCAGTAAACAAGGAAGAATTGAATGCTAAGGGGGAATTGGTGGGTATTCACAAGCTTTCTCATCAGTTTTTTCGATTGATGTGCGAGGATTATGCAAAAGTTGTGGATGAGAAACCAAAACTCGGATATGAATACGAACTTCTTTCAATGTCGCAGTGTATTTCTCCAATATTCGTGCTTAATGTGCCAGGCTTGCTTTGGTATGAGATTGACGATGTGAATGACTTAGCCTACGCTGAAAGAAATATATTAAATCAATTTTAAGTTATTATACGTTTATAAGATGGATAAGATAAAGAGAAACGTGTTGTTGAACCCAGGGCCAGCAACAACAACTGATACCGTTAAAATGGCACAGGTTGTGCCTGATATATGCCCTCGTGAAAAGGAGTTCGCAGGATTGATGAAAGGCCTGCGTTCTGATTTATTGAAAGTAGTTCATGCTCCAGAGGAAGAGTACACCTCTGTATTATTCTGTGGTTCAGGTACAATCAATATTGATATTTGCATCAATTCGTTGGTTCCAGAAGGAAAGAAAATTCTTGTGGTTAATAATGGGGCGTATAATTCTCGTGCTGTCGAGGTATGTGAGATGTATCATATTCCCCATATTAATCTTAAGTTTTCTGTTTATGAACAACCAAATCTAGAGGAGGTGGAAAACACTCTTTTGAAGAATCCAGATGTTGCAGTAGTGTATTGTTGTCATCATGAGACAGGAACAGGCGTTTTGAATCCAATTAGAGAAATTGGTGCACTTGCCCACAAATATGGTGCTATCTTTGTGAGTGACACGACCTCTACATTAGGTATGATTCCTCTTGATGTAGTAAAGGACAATGTGGATTTCTGTATGGCATCTGCACAGAAGGGTTTGATGGCGATGGCTGGTTTGTCTTTTATCATAGGAAAGAAGAGCATCATCGAGGCATCAAAGAATTATCCTACTCGTTCTTATTATTGCAATCTTTATTTGCAGTATGAGTATTTCGAGAAGACAGGCGAAATGCACTTCACTCCTCCTGTTCAAACTATCTATGCCACTATTCAGGCATTAAAGGAGTATTTTGCAGAAGGAGAAGAGGCTAAGTTTGCTCGCCATCGTAGGGTCTATGAAGCTATTCATAAAGGTTTAGAGGAGTTAGGCTTCAAGACTATTATTCCAAGAGAGATAGAGTCAGGTCTCGTAGTGAGTGTGCTTTACCCAACTGATTCTAACTGGAGTTTTGAAAAGGTACATGATTATTGCTATGAGCGTGGCTTTACCATTTATCCAGGAAAGATTAGTACAACCAATACTTTCCGTCTTTGTTCTTTGGGTGCTATTGATGTGTCTGATATCAGGAATTTCTTCGTTGTGCTAAAAGATGCATTAAATGAATATGATATTAAAATAGCAAGTAATAAGAAGTAATAAAATGGTATTTAATAATGTTTGTATCTGCGGCGGAGGCTCTTTGGGGCATGTTGTTGCAGGTTGGCTGGGGGGGGGTAATGTAAGCATACTTACAAGATCTCCCGAAAGATGGAGTAACCATCTGATTGTCAATACATGCGAAGGCAAAAAACTGGAAGCGGAATTGAGCCAAATATCAGCTAATGCAGAAGAAGTAATACCAAAAGCAGACTTGGTGTTGTTTTGTCTTCCAGGCTTTGCCAATGAAAGTGAGTTAAGGAAAATTCAGCCCTATTTACGAAAAGATACATACGTAGGAACGGTTTTTGCTTCCTCGGGTTTTTTCTTCAAGGCTTTGGAAATTCTTCCTGCGACCCAGCCTCTTTTCGGATTCCAACGTGTTCCATTTATAAGCCGAATCGAGAAATATGGGCATAGTGCCAATCTCTTAGGTTATCGTGACTGCTATTATATCGCGGTGGAACACGTCTCCGAGGATGATAAAATGTCTTTTGCCGAATGGTGGCAAGAAATCCTCAGTCGTCCAGTCCATTTGCTTACTAATTATTATGAGGCAAGCATAACGAATAGCAATCCTATTCTTCATACGGCTCGCCTCTATAGTATGTTTGGAGATTGGACAATTGAAAAAGGTACTTTCAACCACAATATTCTGTTTTATGAGGAATGGACAGATAAGGCTTCGGAATATCTGATAAAGATGGACGGAGAATTGTTCCGACTGTTGGATGTTTTACCTGTAAGAAAAGGCTACCTCACTCCTCTCTTAGAATATTATGAGAGCCATGATGTGAAGTCGTTGACGGCAAAAATCTCATCCATTAGTGGTTTGAAAGGCATCACTTCTCCTATGAAAGAATGTGATGGAGGTTGGATACCAGATTTTACAAGCAGATATTTTACTGAGGATTTTCCTTTTGGTCTACACACCATTTGGCAGCTTGCCCACAAACATAATGTTGACATACCAGTAATAGATAAAGTTTATAATTGGGGCATTTCTAAGTTGAAACCTCCCAAAAAGTAAAATTGATAAAAATACTATGGTAAAGGAAATAATTGAAAAATTTCATTTAAATAATACTATTGTCGAAAAGGTATATCAAAAATATCTTAATCCTTGGCATCAGAAAAGACAAAAGCATAAGCATGATGCTATTATGCATAAAGTTATGGATGCTTATGGGTTAGAAGCTCTGAAAATCATTTATGATATAGCTAAAAAACATAATGTAAATATTTGGTTTGAGTATGGAAGTCTTTTGGGCGCTTATAGAGATAAGGGTTTTATTCCCTATGATTTTGATATAGATTTGAGTATGTATCATGAAGACTATAGCCTGGAATTTGAACGTAGTTTGTTTGATGCGGGCTTTTCTATTCGTAGAATGTTTTATATGGTAAAGAATTTAGACTCGTCAAATCGCATGATGACAGAAATTACCTTATGTTATCATGGCTTGTATATTGATGTGTTCTTTAACTTCAGAGATCAGACTAATATGAGAAAATTATTCTTCTATACAGGAAAGTTTGGCCAAGAGTTTGCGAATAGAAATATCTATTCTGCTGAGCCAACAATTGTGCCTGATGCCCCAAAGAAGGAAATAGATTTCATGGGAATAAAATTTTCAATCCCAGAAAATGCCAATGAGTGTCTAGAATCAATTTATGGAAAATCTTATATGACACCTATCAGGGATTGGGTAGGGGAAGAAAAATACGAATACCCTTATCAAGAAGCTTATGGTGAAATGTATGGAGCATGGTAGTTTTTTTATATGGCTAATGATTCTTTAACAAAAAGAACGGTTAATAGTTCTATATGGAGTATTATTGACGTCGTCTTAAGACAAGGTGTTGGATTCGTTATCAGTGTCGTACTTGCCCGTCTCTTGTCTCCAACAGATTATGGAACGATAGGGTTGCTTATGATTTTCATAACATTTTCCAATGTATTTGTGGACAGTGGTTTTTCTTCAGGATTGATAAGAAAAATAGATAGAACGCAAGACGATTTAAGTACGGCTTTTATTTTCAATATTATTGTAGCAATAGTTGTTTACTGTTTGTTGTTTTTATCGGCTCCGTTTATAGCGATATTCTTTGATAATGAGCAATTAATAATATTGCTTCGAGTTTTGGGAATAGTTTTGATAATTAATTCTCTTAATTTGGTGCAAAATGCCATATTGATATCTTCAATGAAAGTTAAGCAATTGGCTACAGTAAGTGCTGTCTCGCAAATTCTTACAGGAGTCATTGCAATCTTTTTAGCATATGATGGTTATGGGGTATGGGCTCTTGTTGCTCAACAACTTTGTGCAGCAATTATTCAAGCAATATTACTTTGCGTGACTACAAAATGGCATCCGACTTTAGTCTTTGCCAAGAGCTCTTTTCGCTATTTGTGGGGATATGGCAGTAGATTGTTGTGCGCAAATTTAATAGGAACATTGTTCGGACAAGCTTATTCTTTCATTATAGGTAAATATCTAGGAAAACGAGAGCTTGGTTTGTATAGTCGCTCCGATCAGTTCGCTCAGCAGCCATGTGGAATAGTGACAAATATCATCTCTAAAGCCTTAGTTCCATCATTGGCTAATTGCCAAAATGATTTGGAAAGATTGAGAACGAATTATGTAAAGTGCATTGAGGTCATTAGTTTTGTCATTTTTCCTTTGATGATTTTATTGTCTTTTGTAGCCCGCCCTTTATTCCTGGTCCTTTTTGGAAGTAAATGGATTGACGCTATTCCTTTATTCCAGTTGCTATGTCTAGGATACGCAATGGACATATTCTCAAACATGAGTTTGCAGTTGATACAAGTTATGGGGAGGACGGACTATACGTTGAAGCTGGAAATCTTCAAAAAGCCAATATATGCAGTTGTTATAGCTATATCTATTTGTTGGGGCTTAAAAGGCATAGTTGTTGGTCATGCATTTTATTGCTTTGTTGCTGCTATGATAAATTTGTCGGTTGTTAAGACGTTGTTGAAATATAACTATATAAAGCAAGTAATTGACATATTTAAGTATGCTTTGATGGCTGTGGCAGTAATTGCTCCTGTTTCTTATGTAGTAAGTTTGATAGTATCTAATAATATTATATATTTAATGATTTGCACTATCTTGTCGATACTATTTTATCTTTTATTAGGTATGATATTTAGAGTTGGTGTAATGACATATATGAATACTCTTCTTATTAAAAGGAAATAAAATCTATTATGAGAATTTTATGGTATACAAATACCCCTTGCCTCTATAAGCAGAACAATGCTTAGCTAGCGTAAAGAGGCTGTAAAGAAGGTTTTTGTAATTTTGTATATAAAATAAATGCCTACTGTCTGCTTCTTTCTGCGCAGAAAAATCATCGCAGTACCAGAGAATAGATGATGCAGATACTGGATTATCTGGACAACTAGGAAGAGGAGTATCACAAGTCCTATCCCGACGATACCTGCCCGATGGACGGCGGCTACAAGGCGAGTTTCGAAACGTTGGTGATAGAATCCTTGAGAGCAGAGTAAGATATATGAGACGATAGAAAGGTATAATCAGAATAGAAATTTAAATAGCAATGAATATTAACAAAACATCTATAGAAGGCATGCTCATAATAGAACCACGCCTCTTTCGTGATGCTCGTGGCTATTTCTTCGAGAGCTTCAGCGAGCGAGAGTTTGAAGAGAAGGTCTCTCCTATCCTGGGTCACAGTGTTCACTTCTGCCAAGATAATGAGAATATGAGTATCTATGGCGTGATGCGTGGCCTGCACTTCCAGCGCCCACCCTATACCCAAAGTAAGCTGGTACGCTGCGTAAAAGGTAGAGTGCTCGATGTAGCAGTAGATATTCGTAAGCTCAATTATAAAGGGCAAGCCAAGGTCTGCAAGACCTTTCATCAGTATTTAAAGAAGAATCCTAATGTGGTATCCTTCTTGACCGACCGTTTCGAGGAAACCTATTCTCGAATTGTAAATCACCATTAGCCCGTATGGCGGTACCTATATAATATATTACCTTTGCATCCGTAATCAAAACAGTTTGATAATGGAAACAAGGGAATATTTCGAAAAAGTGATGCAGGATTACAACCAAAATCGTAAAGGTCGTAGCTTGCGCAAGTATTGTAAGGATGAGGCAGTGGATTATGACTGGCTCATTGAGTTTAAGAAATCATATCGTTCAAATCAGCTTCAACCAGATGAAAACAAGAAGCTAGGCGAAGGTGAGTTTATCGCTTTGACAGTTGAGGAGAATTTTGCTCCCGAGCAACAAACTCCTTCAGGTTGGCAAGTTGAGAGACTGATATTGAAGTCTCCGACAGGTGATGAGATGGAAATCAAGTGTTCTAACCTGTTTGCAGTTGCAGAACTGCTGCGTAAAATGTCATAGCTATGCTGAACTTCACTTCTCGAACAACTTATTATTTGAGTTCCACACCCACTGATATGCGCAATGGTCGTGAGGGCTTGGCAGGAATCATCCGTGAAAAAATGCAGCATGATCCTTATAGTTATGATGAAGCCTTCATCTTCTATTCCAAGGATTACCGCAAGGTTAAAATATTACATTATGATATCAATGGTTTTGTCTTATACCAGAAGTGGTTTGATGATGGTAAGTTTCTCAAGCCTCGCTTCTTGGAGGCAGCTCGCTGTCATAAGATAAGCCGTGAGACATTGATACTGTTGCTATCAACATCCGTACAAACGGAAATCATATTATGAATACTGATATTAAGAGTTTGATACCATCCATGCATGCAGAACTGAAGCGTATGCAATCTCGTGTTGCAGAGCTTCAAGTCTCATTACAGCAAGGTTCATCTGATGAAAAGGCGATTCGAGAGGAAATTTCTCGAATGAATCTGCGTCAGGTTGAGATCATGGATGCGATGGTAGAGATACAAGAGTATATTTTGGGCAAGCAGGAAGCACTGCTTGCCCTATTGAGAGAGCGCAAATCTCTTCTGACAGCAAAAGAAGCTTTGGAAAAGAAAAACAAGGAATACGAGGAAAAGTTGTTTTTGAAATCCTGTAATCTTCTGAAAAACAAGTGGTTATATAATTTTTCTTAACAAGAAATAGTTGTATATGTCGCAGAAATTTAGTACCTTTGTAAACATGATAAATAACAAGAGTAATATAGAGATGCAGCTTGCTACGTATAAGTCAATGTTGACTAAAGCTAGCAATGACCTTGCCAAGTCCAAACAGCTTGTTGGCTTGCTCAAACAGGAGATTGAGCAAGGTAATACAGAGTTGTCGGAGGAACTTGACAAGGCAAACGAGCGTATCTCTATGTTAAGCGAAGATTTATCAGATGCAAATGCTCGTATCTATGTGTTGGAGGTGGCTTTGACCCAAGCGGAATCTGATAACTCAGATTTACGGGCAGAGGTATCTCGACTTCATTCCAAGGCAGATGATTATGAAAAGGCAAATGCCTTGTTGGATATAGCAGACAAGGCTCAGGTTGATTATAAAACTATCATCGAGGTTCTCCTTCATAGGAAGTTTGCTCATAACTCAGATTTGACCAAGCTCTTGAATGGTGTATTGGATACATCCGACGCAGAGGTCAATGAGTTGGGGCTTGATGGATTGAAAAAGAAAATCAGTGATGCTGCTGACGAGGCGTTGGATGAAAAGCATAAGGCTGAAGAGTCTAAGGCATCTTCAGCCCCAGAGCAACCAGCTGTAAAACTGCCTAAGAAAACAGAAAAAGAAAAGCAGGAATCAGATAGTCAACTCCCTCGCAAGCGTTATACAACAACAGCTAGGGTCTTGAAGTCCTTCGGTATAGATAAGTCTGATCTTCCTGAGAATGCAAAGGTTATCATACGTAAGGGTAAGAAGGACATGTGGGTAGTCCGTCTGTTCTTCTATCAGAAACAAGAGGTTTATTGTAAGGAATACAAGATAGCACGCTTTAATGTACCTGGCTCTGATCCTCAGAGCAGCAAGTATCCTCAGAGTATCATCAAGGGTAATCCTTTGATGCCATCCTTCTGTAGGTTCTATCTGGAGTCGAAGTTTGCCTATCATCTCTCCGAAAACCGCTTGTTGGATATGTTGTCACAGATGGGTATGAAGGTAGCTCAGTCAACCTTGAACGGTTGGATGCAGCAAATCATGACTTATCTTCGTGAACGCTTGGGGCCTGTGATGCTTGAGCGTATCCGTCAGTGTGTCTATACCCAGAATGACGAGTCAAGAATCGTGGTTCGCAGTCGTGAGAGTAAGGAAGATAAGTTTAAGTACAATGTGGAGTACATCCATGCTGCCCTCTCCATGGAAGCCAAGCTTTGTGTGATGGAATATAAGGAGGGTAGCCGTAGTCACAGTGTGCAGGAAGATGCCATCTTCAAGGACTCTTGTATAAGGGTGTTTACTGCAGACAGAGCAGTCTTGTATGAGACAATTGAGAAGGATTTGGAGGAAATGGGACTGGTGCGTACAGCTTGCTGGTTCCATGCCCGCCATCGCTTCGTGGATGCTTATATCTCTGACCATCGTGTGCATGTAATCATCTTGATGATGAACTACCTCTTCCAGATAGAGCGAGAGTCGAAGATACGCAAGCATACTGTAAAGCAGCGACGCCGATTTAGACTTAAGTACAGTGCATCGATCGTTGGCAAGTTGATGAAGTTGTTGAAGAAGATCAAGCTTGATTCTTCTTATGGTGCAATGGTTCAGCGAGCAGTCAACTATGTACTTGATGACGAGAAGGCCTTCAAGGTGTTCTTGCAGGATGGTCGTGTCGAGATGCATAACAATGCGGTCGAACGAATGTTCCGCCACTTGGCTATGGGTAGGCGAAACTGGATGCATACCGGTAGCCATTTAGGTGCGGAAAACATTGCTTTTATGTTCTCACTTTTTGAGAGCTGCAAGTTGAATGACATTAATTTTGGCGATTATATAGAAGATATACTCACCCGACTGATGGAGGGGGAGCAAGACTTCATGTCCCTAATCCCATGTAATTATAACTCGAACAAAAAGGTGAATGTCAAGGCTGCCTAATAGGTAGCTTTGGCAATACCAATTAATAATATGCTTTTTTTGAAAAATGTTGGATGTGCTAACTGCTGAAAATCAGTAGTTACGTTCTAACGGTGATTTACTCTCGAATTGATATGAAAGACTTGGAAGAATCCGTAGAGTGGATAGGTTATGCTCTAAATGATATGGATAATGCCATTTCTGAGATAGATTACAACGACCCTATGACCTTCTTCGATATTGAAAATCAATGGGTAAGGTTATCAGTAAAGAACTGAAGATCAATTCTCTAAAATAAGAAATACATTTTTCAAAAAACTTATATGTGTAACTACTTGTAAAATTGTGGGGACGCTGTAATAGTGATATATGGTGTAGATAGCTTTTTCTAAGATAGAATTGAAAATAATTAAAAAAAAGAAAAATATGGCAAAAATTAATGAGAGAGCAAGAAAGAAATTGAATTTCTCAACACCAAAGGAGTGCTTTTGTAAAAACATTTCGTAATTTTGCACTTGCTTGTTGAATTCGCGCAGTTTCGTTTTTTAAGTATATTGTTAAAAAAAAATAAAGATATGAAAGTTCTTTGGTTTTCAATAACACCATCTATGTATGATGTTAAAACATGTGGTGGATGGGTTGCTTCTTTAGAACGCATTGTTCGTCAATATGGTAATGATATTCAATTAGGAATAGCTTTTGAACATTCAGATAAATGTTTTAAGCATGTGCAAGAAGGTGTGACGTATTATCCGATGAATACGATTACGTCTAAGTTTGATAAATTCCGAATGATGGTAGAGTATGATTACGAATGGAAGTTACTCTGTCCTAAAATGCAAAAAGTTATAGCGGATTTTAAGCCGGATGTCATCCAATGTTTTGGTACAGAATGGCCTTTTGGCTTGATAGCTGAATGTATTGATATTCCAATAGTGATACATATGCAGGGATTTTCTACAATTTATAATTTATCTGCGTATATGACGCATCGTACCTTTGATATGTACAAATATCATCACTATAACCCTTTCTCTATGATTCGTTATTGGTATAGAGACACCAAAAAGAATAAGTCTAATATCAGGGAGAAAAAAATAATGGAGTTGAACTTTAATTATATGGGTCGAACAGAATGGGATAGAAATATTGTAAAATATTTTAATCCCAAAGCGAGATATTTTCATTGTGAGGAGGCTCTGCGTTCTGAAATTATTAATTCATCATTTAGTTGGAAATTCCAAAAGCGTAACAAAATGCGTATTGTGACTATAAGTAGTGCTTCGTCTCTAAAAGGTAATGATTTAATATTGCGTAGTGCCCAGATATTAAAAGAGTTTGGCTTTGATTTTGAATGGCGTGTGGCGGGTAGTAAAGATTCTTTTAAGTTCTTTGAAAGCATTTTAGGCATTAGTCATGAAAATCTCAATATAAAACTTTTAGGAATGTTGAATGCAGAAAATGTTGCAAAAGAATTGTCTGAGGCAGATGTTTATGTACATACTGCTATAATAGATAATTCGCCAAACTCATTATGTGAGGCTCAATATTTGGGATGTCCTATTGTTAGTTCTTATGTAGGTGGAATTCCACAATTAATAGAGGATGGTAAAACTGGATTCTTTTACCCTTATAATGAGCCACATACATTGGCTTTTAAATTAATGTCTTTATTTAATCAGGAGAAAGTATTAAAACAGGTATCAAATAATGAGAAAAATGTTGCTACCAAAAGACATGATGATAAGGCTATTTTTGAACAATTGTATGGAGTTTATAAGGAATTATTACAATGAGATTTTTTATGTTTCAATTAGGAAAATTTTTAGGTATAGTTTTTCCGTATAAAATATATGCCTCTATTTGTCATTTGATGCAGTGGTTTTATACTGGCTATAGAGTACGAAACTTTAAGCATTTTGGCAAACAGAGTAAGATGGGGTTTGCAATGCATATTGTTGGTGAAAAACATATTGTAGTTGATGACAATGTCATAATTGGGGGGGGGTGGTTCATTAACTGCTTTTCCTAATGATGATGGGAATAAAATTATGATATCAATTGGTGCTGGTTCTGTATTTGGTCACGATGTCCATATCACAGCAGCAAATGGTATTTTTATAGGTAAAGGACTACGAACAGGAAAGAGCGTCTTAATTTCTGATAACGCCCATGGAAATTGCCGAGATCAAAAGCAGCTTTTAATGAGACCAGATGATAGGCCTTTGTATTCAAAGGGAGCAATTTTTATTGGCGATAATGTATGGATAGGTGAGAAGGCCGCCATTCTTTCAGGAGTTCATGTGGGCGATGGGGCTGTAATTGGTGCAAATTCTGTTGTTACTCATGATGTTCCAGCTTTTTCAATAGTTGCAGGATGTCCAGCAAAAATAAAATAAGATGATTACATTTTTGATTTTTTTGATTTATGTGTGGTTCTTATTGAGGTTTCCTACAAAGACTATTCTTCTTACTATAATATGGTATCCTTCAATGACTCTATACAAAGTTTTAAATCCTGCGTTGGTTGTATCAGCAGGGTTAATGTTGTTGTATCTTAAAGAAAGACGAAAAATAGGCAAAATAATAGACTTTCCATTTTGGATTCCATTCTTAGTTTGCCTATCTTCTTATGTTATTTCTTTTACGGTATGGTCAAGCAGCTATGCATCAGTTTATAGTTCCATATTTATATATTTGCTACCTTTGTTTTTTTGGATATATTATAAAGGTAATGCGCAATGGCATAAGTTTTATATGAAGCATTTGATTTTATATTTGTTTATATTATCAATTGTAGGAATTATAGAATCTATTTGCAATATTAATATCTTCTATGATATAGCGAAAAGTTTGGATCCTGAAATACCAGATAAGGGGTTTAATATAAGGTTTGGCTTAAAACAAGCACAGTCAATAACAATATGGTGTGAATGTTATGGTATGGTATGTGGATTGGCAGCTGCTGTAATACCTTTTTATATGGATAAGTGGAAAATTAAATTTTCGATAAAATATTATGTGTTGTTGGGATTTTTATTATTTTCGGTAATATGCAGCGGAAGTCGTTCTGCAATAGTTAGTTGTGCAATTTGCCTTATAGGTACTATTCTGCATTTTAATTTGAAGAAATTACTGTTGTTTTTAATTCCTGTGATATTAGTGCCAGTAATATTTCCGGAAATGTTTGATGAAATATATGGTTCTATTGTTCATCAAGGGACATATGGAGGAAGTAGTTCTGATATGAGAGAAAACCAATGGTTGTTTTGTCTTTCATATATTGGAAAAGATACCCTTTTTGGTACGGGCTTAGGTCGTACATGGACAATTGGATATGAATCAGATCTTTTAGGGGCTGAAAGTATATTGTTTTATACAATTATTGATAGGGGATTTTGGGGATTAATTACGATAGCATTTTTATATATTTATATCTTGTTTTATTTATTAAAAAACAAAAATTTTGCTTTATGTTTTGTAGTCATAGGTTTCCTTGTTAATAAAATTGTCACTTTAACAGCAGGTCTTGATGAAACCTATCCGTTATTATGGCTAATCCCTTTATTGAAGGAACAAATGTTAGAAAAAAATAATAAATGATGATAGATGTATCTATAGTGATTGTTTGTATGAACAATCTAAAAAATTTGTATCCTTGTTTGAAAAGTATAAAGCAGCACACTTCATTAACTTATGAGTGTTTTGTCGTTGCATATCTTTTTACTAAGGAGAACTTAAAAAAAGTAAGAAATGATTTTCCATGGGTTAAATTTATCGAGAGTAATCAAATTCGTGGATTTTCAGAGAATAATAACTTAGCATTGAGACAAGCTCAAGGAAGGTATTGTTTTGTCCTGAATGATGATACTGAGATGAAAATGCCAGTTATTGATTGTTTGTTTAATCAAATAGAGAGATTACCTGAAAGGGTTGCTATTATTAGTCCTAAAACTGTTTTTGGCGATGGTCGATTACAGAGTTGTGGACGTCCAAAATTAACTTATTGGAAGTTTCTTTTGGGTATGTTCAAACTGTATAATGAAGGAAAGGATAAAAGTAGATATGTTAATCAAAATGGAGTTTTTCAGTCATATAATATTGTTGGAGCTGCTTTTTTGATAAAGACAGACATTTTTAGAAGAATCGGATTCTTTAATGAACGGTATTTCTTTTGCCCTGAAGATATAGAAGTAAGTACACTTCTAAATAAAAAAGGGTATGAGGTATATGTTGATAGTGATGTTGTATTATATCATTATGAAGGTGGTTCATATAAGATTTCTAAAACAAGAATGGCTACAATGCCTGCAGGAACAATGGGAAGTTTGTTGTTTTATTCTGGTAATAGTCATTTGAAAAGAATCATAACCGCAAGAATCATTAAGTTGCAAGCTTTTCTTAAGTGCCAGTACTGGAAACGTAAGGTACATCATGATGGAGACAATGCTGCAATCATGGCTTCGGCTTTTAGAAATGTATATGATACAATATGTACAGAAATGACTCCTAAGGAAATTTTTATTAAATATTTTAATTAATTATGAAGTATGCTATTATTGGAGCTGGTATGTCTGGCTTATCTATTGCTAATATCTTGAAAGATCATGGCAATGATGTGGTAGTTTTCGAAAAAGAATCACGTCCAGGTGGAATGATTAAATGTGACAGAGTTAATGGTAACTTGTTTCATCGTACTGGCGGTCATGTGTTTAATACTAAACGCAAAGATGTTATGGCTTGGTTTTGGAATCATTTTAATCGTGATGAGGAATTTTCAAAAACATTACGTAATTCTTCTGTAGTGATGGATGGTATGTCTAACATACCATATCCTATAGAGAATCATATGTATTTATTTCCAGATGATATTCAAAAAGCTTTTATTGGAGATTTGCTTAATATTGCCGCGAATAAGGTTAAGCAACCTAGTAATTTTGAGGAATTTTTGCGTGGTAGATTTGGAGAAACATTATTTCGATTGTATTTTCAGCCATACAATTATAAAGTATGGCGTAGAGATTTAACAAAAGTTCCATTGTCTTGGCTGGCAGGAAAACTACCAATGCCTACAGTTGATGATATGATTTATAACAATATGAATCATGTAGAAGAAAGAGCATTTGTACATAGTTCTTTTTATTATCCAAAGAATGGGGGATCTCAATTTTTAGCAGATCGATTGGCTAAGGATTTATTAATAAAATACAACAGTAATGTTGAAGAGATCGTAAAAGATAATTCTGTTTGGAATGTTTGTGGCGAAAAATTTGATAGAGTTATTTTTTGTGGTAATGTTAAGTATTTGCCATTGATGTTAGAAGGACAGATAGATTTAAGTATTTTTTCTAGTGCTATTAAAGATTTGGAAAGTCATGGAACTACAGCTGTCTTTTGTGAGTTAGATAAAAACCCTTATAGTTGGATGTATATGCCAAGTCGTAAGCATGAATCGCATCGCATTATTTGTACTGGTAACTTTGCTGCAACAAATAATGTTAAAGGGAAAATGACAGGTACAATAGAATTTACTGATTATATTAGTAAGGAAGATATTTTGAAAAATTTAAATGAAATTCCTTACCATCCTGTATATTTGACGCATCATTATGAGAAATATACTTATCCTATTCAAAAGGATGATACTCGTTGTTTGATTAAACAGCTAAAAGATACATTGGAGCCAAATGGTATTTATTTATTGGGTAGATTTGCTGAGTGGGAATATTATAATATGGATGTTGCTATAGGTGCAGCATTAGATTTGTATAACTCTAAATTGTATAGTAATGGGTAAAGTTATTGTTAGAATGGCTGCAGGTTTAGCTAATCGCATGTTCCAGTACGCTTATTTTTTATATTTAAAGAAAAATGGCGTAGATGTTTATGTTGATAATAATTATAAGGCAACAAAATGGAAAATAGAGGACATTGATTGGAATAAGATTTTTCCAAATGCAGCCTTATCGCAAGCACCTAATTCTTTGATTTTTCAATTAGGTGGGTCTTATGATTTGTTTTCAAAGGTTCGTAGACATTATTTTTCATTTACATGTAGATATGAGCAAATGAAGACAGCTTTTGAAGCGCCTAATGCTTTGTATTATGATAAGAGTAAATATGTTGTTGGCATTTTTCAAAATGCAAAGGTCGTAGATCAAGTAAGAGATGAAGTTAAACGAAGTTTTTCTTTTTCTCCATTTGAAGATGAGCAGAATATTAAACTTCAACGTGAAATTCAAAGTTGCAATAGTGTTGCAGTACATTTAAGAAAAGGTGAAGACTATCTTTTGCGTGCTAAAGCATTTAAGGGAACTTGTGGCATAGATTATTATTTAAAAGCAATAAATCTTATAAAAGAGAAAGTGGAGAATCCACATTTTTATGTTTTTACAGATAATCCTAAATGGGTACAAAATAACCTCAAAGGGTTTGATTATACTTTAGTTGACAACAATCCAGCTATTGGCTGGGGTAATCATTTTGATATGCAATTAATGAGTTATTGTAAGCATAATATTATAGCTAATAGTACTTATAGCTGGTGGGGGGCATATTTGAATGATAATCCGAATAAGATTGTTATTGCTCCTCTTCAATGGTTTAGCCCTCAGCATGATTCAAAAAGTTATGCAGATGAAACAATTTGTGAAGGTTGGATAGGTATTTAATTGCTTTTTGTTATTATGTATACTATCGCACTCATAACATACGATATCTCTCCTTATCGAGGCAGTGAGGCCTCGGTAAGTTGGAATTATGTCTGGAACATGAGACATACCAACAAGCTGATTGTCATATATGGCAAGGGGAAGGAAGAGATTGAACGATTCATTGCAGAAAATGGATTGATAGAGAAGGTGGAATTCATCAATATTCCTGTGGAAACTGTAAATGGTAAGGGAATCATGATGGATATCAAATATAATCTGGCTTATCGTCGTTGGCATCTCAAAACCTATGAGATGGTAAACAAAATGGTGGATGAGGGCAGAGTTAATTTGATTCATTATCTTAACCCTATTGGTTTCAAAGAACCTGGTTTTTTGTGGAAAATAACGAAAGTACCATACGTTTGGGGACCGATACAAGGTGTGGAGAACAGACCGTTTGAACTTTACCATGCATTGTCTATGAAAGGTAAATGCAATGCTTTGGTAAGAAGAATAGTGCATAATGGACTATTTATATTCATGCCTCGTTTGAAGAAAGCTCTAAAGAGGGTGGATGTTGTGTTTGCTGCAACTCCCAATACAGTGAAGAATCTCAAGAGATGGTATCATAAGGACAGCATATATCTGCCAGAAAATGGTATCATGAAAATGGAACGATCTACCCCTGTTATGTATGATGGAGGAGTACTTCGATTGATTTGGATTGGTGGCATTTGTGAACGTAAGGCTTTGGTCATTCTGCTTGATGCATTGGCAAAAATAAAGGGGCATAATTGGCATTTAGATGTATTAGGTGATGGCAATCAGAGAGAAAAACTCCAAAAGGAGTTCGCTCATTTGAATAACCACATTACTTGGCATGGAATGTTGGACAGAGCTTCTGTTCAGGAAATTCTGTTGCAATCCCACCTTCATGTAATTTCTTCTCTTGGGGAAGGCAATCCCACAATTCTGTGGGAAGCTTTCGGGAAGGCTATACCAACGCTTACGCTTGACCATTGTGGGATGGCTGGTGTGGTATGCGAAAAGTGTGGCATCAAAATTCCAATCCATTCATATAACCAAGTGGTGGAGGATATTGCTGATAGAATCAATGGTGTATTGCATAATCCTAAAACTATCGAACAGCTCTCTGTTGGCACTATCGAATGTGCTAAGAAATTTATGTGGTCTAACAGAATAGCTTTGTATAATAAAATTTATGACGAGATTTCAAAGAAATATCAAATATAATGAAGATTTTAATTATTAATCCGATATTATATACAGCTGACAATAACACAATTCCAAAGGTTAGGTCGATCAAAGATACTATGATATATAATATGTGTCTTGGTTTTAAGTCCATGGGACATGATGTAACATTGGCTGCTGCGGCTGATTATAAGCCGGTAGAGTTTGAAGAGTATGAGTTTGAGGTGAAATGGTTAAAGACGGAATGTCATAAACTCTGCCCTCCATCTGTTTTGCCTTACTCGAAGGAACTGAGCACATTTTTGAAGGAAAATAGTGCCAACTTTGATATGGTTGTCACAAGTGAGATATTCTCTTTGTGGTCGTTTGCTGCTACCCGAATTTGCCCAGAAAAAACTGTAATCTGGCATGAGTTGGCTTTGCATCCCAATAAATTTCATCAGTTGCCTTCTAAAGTATGGTATCATTTTGTTGCAAAGCACTTGATGAATAAAGTATTAGTTGTTCCTCGTTCTGAGGATGCTAAGATCTTTGTCAAGCAATATATGCGACATGTTTCAGATGTTTGCGTAGAACATGGTATTGACTTGTCTCAGTTTACTTGTGGAGTAGAAAAGAAAAAGCAATTTATCGTAGTTTCTCAATTAATAGTAAGGAAGAATATTGATAGTATTATCCGAATATTCAAGAAGTTTGTGGAGAAATACGATAAGGCTTATCAACTTTTGATAGTTGGCAGAGGTGAATTGGAGAAGGAGTTGAAACAGCTTACTCATCAGCTTAATCTAGATAAAAGTGTTAAGTTCTTGGGATTTAAGAGTCATGAAGAGATGAATCAATATCTTCCTTGTTCACAGGCTTTGCTTATCAATACTCGTCAAGACAATAACATGGTGTCAATCCCAGAATCTGTTGTGTGTGGCACACCAGTCATAACGAATTCAATTCCAACGAATAGTGGTATGATAACAAAGAATCACTTGGGCATTGTAAAGGACAATTGGAATGAGGATACATTAGTCGAATTCCTACGAATTACCCCCCCCTATTGGCAAAATTGTATTCAATACAGGGAGAAACTTTCCAGCAAGTATCAAGCTTCTGTGCTTGTCGAACAATTCATAAAATTCAGTGCGCATGAAAATATTAGCCTCAAATCCGCAACCGCCCTCATAAGATGACACAGAGGTCAAAAAGGTAGCGGC
>OOCQ01000739.1_pt1 | contig 24984 bp, 18 predicted proteins | sample 1671121 | NCBI WGS metagenome assembly OOCQ01 (sample SAMN06348124, study PRJEB24527) | human gut metagenome | biome: human gut; feature: ankylosing spondylitis patient; material: feces | host: Homo sapiens | place: China | collected 2015-10 | reverse complement strand
CTGGCATCAAGGAGGGACAGAGCGTGAAGCGTACTCACCGTATCGCTTCTATCCGCGTGAACGACAACTTCTTAGGTCGTGTCGTTAACCCTCTGGGTCAGGCTATCGACGGTCTGGGTGATATCGATCTCACCGGCGCTTTCGAGATGCCGCTGGATCGTAAGGCACCTGGTGTGATCTATCGTCAGCCAGTGAAGGAGCCTCTGCAGACAGGTTTGAAGGCTGTGGATTCCATGATTCCTATCGGTCGTGGACAGCGTGAGTTGATCATCGGCGACCGTCAGACCGGTAAGACTGCCATCGCAGTGGATACCATCATCAACCAGAAGAGTTTCTATGAGGCAGGCAAGCCTGTATATTGTATCTATGTAGCCATCGGCCAGAAAGCATCTACCGTTGCTGCATTGGTACAGAACCTGAAGGAGCACGGCGCCCTGCCATATACCATCATCGTAAGTGCTACCGCTGCCGATCCTGCAGCCATGCAGTATTACGCACCATTCGCCGGTGCAGCCATCGGTGAGTACTTCCGCGACCGCGGTTACTCAGCCCTTGTAGTATATGATGACTTGAGTAAGCAGGCTGTGGCTTACCGTGAGGTATCACTGATCCTCCGCCGTCCATCAGGACGTGAGGCTTATCCTGGTGATGTGTTCTATCTCCACTCTCGTCTGTTGGAGCGTGCCGCTCGTATCAACGATCAGCAGGAGGTAGCCGAGCAGATGAACGACCTTCCTGAGTGCCTGAAGGGCAAGGTGAAGGGTGGTGGCTCTTTGACAGCCCTCCCAATCATCGAGACCCAGGCAGGTGACGTTTCTGCCTACATCCCAACCAATGTGATTTCCATCACCGACGGTCAGATCTTCCTGGAGACCGACCTCTTCAACCAGGGCTTCCGCCCAGCTATCAACGTAGGTATCTCTGTATCTCGTGTAGGTGGTTCTGCCCAGATTAAGAGTATGAAGAAGGTGGCTGGTACCCTGAAGATTGATATGGCTCAGTATCGTGAGCTGGAGGCTTTCTCTAAGTTCTCTAGCGATATGGATGCCGTAACAGCGATGACACTGGACCGTGGTAGAAAGAACGACCAGTTGCTGGTTCAGCCTCAGTATCGCCCTATGCCAGTGGGCGAGCAGGTGGCTATCCTCTATTGTGGTGTGCACGGACTGATGCACGACGTGCCAATGGACAAGGTTCGCGATTGCCAGGATCAGTTCCTCGACGCTATGCGCAGCCAGCACGCCGACGTAATCGAGACTTTGGCTGATGGTAAGCTCACCGACGATTGCATCGCGGTGATCAAGGATACCATGGCTAATGTAGCAGGACAATATAAAGCGTAATAGCCTATGCCGTCGTTAAAAGAGATTAAGACTCGCATCGCCAGCGTGAACAGTACCCGTAAGATTACGAGTGCGATGAAGATGGTGGCATCCAGCAAGTTGCATCATGCTCAGGTAGCTATCCAGAATATGCTGCCTTATGAGAATATGCTGGAGCATATCCTGAAGAGCTTCCTGGTGAGTACTCCGAATGTGGACCATGAGTTGCAGGTGGAGCACAAGGAAATCAAGCGTGTGGCTCTCATCGTATATAGCTCTAACAGCAGCTTGTGCGGTGGTTTCAACTCCAACGTCATCAAGATGATGATTCAGGCGGTGGACGAGTATAAGGCTCATGGCATTGACGACATCACGGTATATCCTATCGGCAGAAAGGTGGCTGAGAAGGCACAGAAGCTGGGTTTGAAGATTGGCGGTAACTTCATGGATATTGCCGATCATCCTAATTCAAGCGCTTGTGCCGACATCGCCCGCAAGCTTGCCAAGCAGTATGCAGCTGGCGAACTGGACAAGGTGGAGATGATCTATCACCACTTCAAGAGTGCCGGTTCGCAGATTCTGACCCAGAAGACTTTCCTGCCTATCGACCTCAGTACCGAGGCGATAGGAGAGGACAACGACCGTGACCTCACATCGAATGTGGCTACGGCGAAGGCTCAGGAGTATCTGCGCAAGAAGCAGGCTAGTGAGGATGAAAGACAGCGTGCAGAGGCGCATCCTCTGAACGATGACTTCATCGTGGAGCCTGATCTGGAGACTGTTTTGGGTGTATTGATTCCTAAGCAGCTTCATCTGATGGTTTACACTGCTTTGTTGGATAGTCAGGCGAGTGAGCATGCTGCCCGTATGGTTGCCATGCAGACTGCTACGGATAATGCCGATGAACTCTTGCGTGAACTGAATCTTCAGTATAACAAGAGTCGTCAACAGGCCATTACGAATGAATTGCTCGATATTGTGGGAGGTAGCGTGAATAACTAAGCTTCCCCGTTTCATCATAAAAAAAGAGGTAATCTGGTTTTCTCCGGATTACCTCTTTTTTTATTGTCTTATTTTTTATTTGCCTGTATATTTCTTGATGGCTTTGATAAAAGTATCGCCATATTTCTTGATTTTGAATTCTCCGATACCACTGATGAGCCCGAATGCCTGGAGGGTGGTTGGCTTCATCCTGGTTAATTCGTGCAGACTCTTATCTGATAGCACGATATATGGAGGATAGCCCTGCTCATCGGCGAGATTCTTTCGGATTTTACGCAGATATTCAAAGAGTTTCTTATCTTCTACATTTGATATTTCATCCTCGAAAATCACACGCTCGGCATGAACTACAGGGATGTTATGATCTCCGAAAGGAAGATTGCCTCCGCCATATCCGGATGAACTGCCTCCGCCATATCCCAGATTACTTCCTGAATTTCTTCCTCTTGAACTTCTTCCTCTCTGCGTCCGGTTCAGCATGTCGTCATTCTCAACTATCACCAGCGAAACCTGATGTTCTCCCTTGAGAACCTTCCAGCCTAATGGTGTGACTTTCATCTGGTTATGCATGTTGTACGCCACTTCGAAGAAACCCATCTGCAGCATCTGGAGCATGTATGCCTGCCAGTCGCGAACACTCACGTCTCTGCCCACACCAAAGGTTTTCAGTTCGTTGTAGTGGTTGCGCACCACGGCAGGAGTCTGCATGCCTCTCAATATCTCGATGCAGGTACCAATAGCCACTCTTTCGCCTGCACGTACCACGGCACTCAGGGCTTTCTGCGTGAGCACGGTGCCATCGAAGGTGCGTGGCGGATTCTTGCACACATCGCAATGGCCGCAATCCTTTGCCGATGTCTCGCCGAAATAATTCAGGAGGATTCTTCTTCGGCACACTCGTGATTCGGCGTATTCCTCCATTCTCTGCAGTTTTTCGAGATTCACGGAACGCTGTCCGCTTTCTTCGCAGAACGAGCGGAGGGTGATGATGTCGGCTATCGAATAGAAAAGCACGGTGTCGGCTGGTGCGCCATCTCTTCCGGCTCTTCCTATTTCCTGATAGAAACTCTCTATGCTCTTCGGCATGTTATAGTGAATCACCCAGCGCACGTTGCCCTTGTCGATGCCCATTCCGAAGGCGATGGTAGCGCAGACCACCTCTATCTGGTCCATCTTGAAACGCTCCTGCACCGAGGCTCGCTGCTGGGCAGAGAGTCCGGCATGATAGGCTTCGGCATTGATGCCATGCGACTGGAGCGCCTCTGCCACCATCTCCGTGTTCTTGCGCGAGAGGCAGTAGATGATGCCTGCTTCTTCGGGGCGACTGGCGATGAAATGGTAGATGAACTTCAGCTTCTCCTTCTTGGTGCTTTCCTGACGCACGGAGAGACTGAGGTTGGGACGGTCGAAGCTGCTCACGAAGGTCTGTCCGTTCAGATGCAGCTGGTTGATGATGTCCTCGCGGGTAATCTTATCGGCTGTGGCGGTGAGTGCCATCACCGGAACGCCCCGGAAACTCTCGTGAAGGAGTCCGAGCTGCGAATATTCCGGACGGAAATCGTGCCCCCACTGACTGATGCAGTGGGCTTCATCCACGGCGAAGAGCGAGATTTTGATGTTACTGAATAAGTAAGGTATCTCGCTGATGAGTTTTTCGGGAGAAACATAGAGCAGTTTGAGTTCGCCCGCCTCGCATCGTCGCCGGATGATGACATCGTCGGTGGCATCATTTCCGCTGTTCAGCGCCTCGGCAGGGATTCCGTTTGCCTTGAGCGCCTCCACCTGGTCGTGCATCAGGGAGATGAGGGGCGAGATGACCACGGCAGTGCCTTCCATCGCCAGTGCCGGAACCTGATAGCAGAGGCTCTTTCCTCCGCCCGTAGGCATGAGCACCAGGCAGTCGTGGCCCTGCATCACTTCCCGGATGATGACCTCCTGGTTGGGGCGGAAGGAGTCGTATCCGAAATAAGTTTTTAATATCTCGTTGATTTGCATATCTCTTAACTATTTTTCTTCTTTTTCGTTGGATATTCCTGCAAAGTTACGAAAAAAACGGGAGATTTATTACATTTCTTTATATAAATTGAGAAAAGTGGGCCGAAAAGTTTGAAAATTGAAATAAAAGTAGTACTTTTGCGGTAGAAAATAAAGGTTTTAGACATGGCAAAATGTAATGTAAACACCCAAGAGCGCTTCGCCGACATCCAGATGCTTCGTTACGAACTGAAGGGTTTTGACGAGTTGTCGCTCAACCAGAAATTGTATATCTATTGCTTGTCAATGGCTACGCTGATGGGACGTGACATCACGTTCGACCAGCAGGGAAAGTACAATCTGCGCATCCGCAAGACCCTGGAGGCAATCTATCGCCACTATAAGGGAAGCGGAGAGAAGGCTGGGACGCCGGCATCTGATATCTGCGAAAGCGGAGATACTTCGGATAAGGCTATCTGCGAAAGTGAGGAGTTCAAGGCTTTCGAGGTTTATCTGAAGCGAGTATGGTTCGCCAGCGGCATCCATCACCATTATGGCTGCGAGAAATTCAAGCCTGGATTCTCTGAGGAATTCTTCTATGAACTGATGGAGAACATCGGCGAGGCGGAACTGCCGCTGAAGCGTGGAGAGAGCAAGGAAGACCTGCTCGGACTGCTGGTACCCGTGATCTTCGACCCGGAGGTGATGCCGAAGCGCGTGAACCAGACGGATGGCGAGGACCTGGTGCAGACTTCTGCCTGCAACTTCTATGAGGATGTGACCCAGGAGGAAGTGGAGCGATTCTATGCCAAGATGAAGGATGCCGACGATGCCACCCCGCCTTCTTACGGACTCAATTCCAAGCTCACCAAGCGCAATGGAGAGATGGTGGAACTGGTTTGGAAGGAAGATGGTCTTTATGGTGAGGCCATCAGGGAAATCGTATCCTGGCTGCTCAAGGCACAGAAATATGCCGAGAACGAGGGACAGAAGCACGTTATTGACTTGCTCGTGAAGTTCTATCGCACGGGTAATCTGGAGGATTTCGACCGATATAGCATCGCCTGGGTGCAGCAGCACGAGGGCATGGTGGATTTCATCAACGGATTCATAGAGGTATATGGCGACCCGCTGGGACTGAAGGGTACCTGGGAGGGAATCGTGGAATACAAGGACCTGGAGGCTACCAAGCGCACGCAAACCATCAGTCAGAATGCGCAGTGGTTTGAGGACCATTCGCCTGTGGATCCCCGTTTCCGCAAGCCGGAGGTGAAGGGCGTTACTGCCAACGTAATCTGTGCGGCAATGCTCGGCGGTGAGGAATATCCGGCTTCGGCCATCGGTATCAATCTGCCTAATGCCAACTGGATTCGTCAGGAACACGGTTCGAAGAGTGTGACCATCGGCAACCTGACCGATGCTTACAACAAGGCGGCGCAGGGCAACGGATTCAGAGATGAGTTTGTTATCGACGAGGAGACCGTAGCGCTGATGAACCAGTATGCCGATATCACCGACGACCTTCATACGGATTTGCATGAGTGCCTGGGTCATGGCAGCGGTCAGCTTCTGCCTGGCACCGATGCTGATGCCCTGAAGGCGTATGGCAACACGATAGAGGAGGCGAGGGCCGACCTTTTCGGATTGTATTATGTAGCCGACCACAAATTGGTGGAATTGGGATTGACTCCGAACGACGAGGCTTACAAGGCGCAGTATTATGGTTATCTGATGAACGGACTCCTCACGCAGACCATCCGCATCAAGGAAGGCGATAAGATTGAGGAAGCGCACATGAGAAACCGTGCCCTCATTGCCTGGTGGACGCTGGAGCATGCCGAGGGAGCCGTGGAACTGGTGACAGAAGAGATAAGCTATGCTTCTGCCGAGGATGCCCTGAAGGATTCTGAGGGTAATATCGTAACCACCCGAACCTATGTAAAGGTGAATGATTACGAGAAGCTCCGTCATCTGTTTGGAGATTTGCTTGCCGAGATTCAGCGTATCAAGAGCGAGGGTGATTATGAGGCGGCCCGCCAGTTGGTGGAGAAATATGCCGTGAATATAGATCCAGCCTTGCATCGCGAGATTCTGGCGAGATACAAGAAGCTGGATTTGGCTCCATACAAGGGCTTTATCAATCCGAAGATGACGCTGGTGTTTGATGAGGAGGGCAATCCTACCGATGTAAATCTCGATTACGAGGAGAGCTATACCGACCAGATGCTCCGCTATTCTGAGGAGTACGGAACGCTATAGATAGTTAATAGTTAAGAGTTGATAGTTTATAGAGCAATTTCGCTATAGGGTAATCTTGCTAAAGGGCAATCTTGTTATAGGCAATCTTGCAATACAGCGAAGCCGCTATAAACTATTAACTATAAACTTAAAAAAAAACGATGACAGATAATAAGAACGAGGAATTTCCGATAGTAGATGAAATGGGCAATATCCTGGGTGCCATCACCCGAGGTCATGCCCATGATGGAAGCAAGATATTGCATCCTGTGGTTCATCTGCATGTATTCAACAGTAAGGGAGATTTATATCTCCAGCATCGTCCGGCATGGAAGGATATCCAGCCTGATAAGTGGGATACTGCCTGTGGCGGACATGTGGATTTGGGCGAGAGTGTGAATCAGGCGCTTCATCGTGAAGTAAGGGAAGAACTGGGTATCACGGATTTCGAGCCGGAGTCTTTAGGACACTATGTGTTTGAAAGTCAGAGAGAAAAGGAATTGGTATATGTGCATCGCTGTGTGTATGATGGCGAGGTGAAACCGAGTCAGGAAGAGTTGGCTGGCGGCAGATTCTGGAGTAAGGAAGAAATCAAGGAAAATATCGGAAAAGGTGTTTTCACTCCGAATTTCGAAAACGAATACCAGAAGTTTTTCGATCGCTAAGAAAATTTCCCACAGATTTTTTCTCGAATAAAAGTCCCACAGATTTCACAGATTTACACAGATTTTTTCTCGAATAAAAGTCCCACAGATTTCACGGATTTACACAGATTATTTCTTGAATCAAAGTCCCACAGATTTCACGGATTTACACAGATTTTTTTCTTGAATCAAAGTCCCACAGATTTCACGGATTTACACAGATTTTTTTTCTCGAACATCAGAAATGGCTCTGTGTAAATCTGTGAAATCTGTGGGACTTTAAAAACTACCCTTCTGTGGGGCTTTTTAAAATTACCCCTCTGTGGGACATTAAGAATAAGTAAAATTATATCTCGAAGATACCCTTGAGCGCTCCTCTTGCGATATTCTCGAAGTCTTCTCCGAAATCGCAGAAACGCATCACGGCATTGGCGGCTGCATGCTTCACACCCATGTTGTCACCCTGAAAGGCAACGGCAGCCTGATCCAGGAACTCATTGATGCCACGCTCGTTAGGCTCTTTGCCATTAGCAAAGAGACGGGCAAGAAGCTGGAAACCAGCTATTTCGTAAAGCGGTTTATCGCTGGCTATCCATTGATAGGCAATGACAGGCGCATACTCCACATGCTGCAACAGGTTGAAGGCAAGCATCTCTGCCATCTCCTGGCTCTGCACCTGCTCCATCCAGATATCCGTTATCTCGACAAGCATCTTATCGGCAGGCATGATGAGGGTGGCAAGAATCTTGCACTCTCGGATGTCTTCCTTCCAGAGTTCGATGGCTAGGTCGTAGTCCTTGCCGTATTCCTGCGCCATCTTCTTCAATTCATAGAAGGGCACACCCCAATTCAGTTTATATCCCAAGCCCTTGTCGCGCATGGATTGCGAACCCGGACCGTTCATCAGCAAGCGAAAGCTTCGCTTGATGGTCATCAGTTTCTGATGTGTTTCTTCGTTCATTATATTTAGAGTTTATAAACTATTAACTAGATTAAAGCTTTAATACTTTGCAGAACATTCCATCGAACTGCTCCTCGATATTCGCTGGCTTATGCTTGAAGATACCGAAGATGGCACTTCCGCTTCCGCTCATGGCTGCATATACGGCACCCAGATTATAGAGCTTCTGCTTGATTTCGGCAAGTTCGGGATGCATCGCAAAGATAGGAGCCTCGAAATCGTTGATGAGTTCCTCCTTCCAGGTTTCGATAGGCTGGCGCACGATGTCGCGGCAGCACTTGGCTGGCTGTTTTGGGGTGATGGCAGCATAGGCATCCTTGGTGCTTACGGCGATGTCGTCGCGCTTCACCACCACGATGTAATAGCCCTTCATGTTGTCACCGGGACCGCTCACCGGCATCAGCTCGTTTCCGATACCCTCTGCATAGCAGGCTGTATCGCCATCCTCAGGGTCAGCACTGATGAAGTAAGCACAGTCGGCACCCAGTTTGGCAGCATATCGTTCCATCTCTGGTATTCCGATGTTGAGGCGGAAACGCTCGTCGAGCAAGCGAATCATATAGGCAGCATCGGCAGAACCGCCGCCCAGTCCGGCTTGTGATGGGATGCGTTTCACGAGATGGGCGTGGATGCGAGGTATCTTGAAGTCGGCTGCCAGCAGGTTGTACGCCTTTACCACGAGGTTTTTCTGCTCGTCGCATTCCACGGCATTGCCCGTCACCTTGAGGTCGCAAGGCACATCGCTAGGAAACTCTTCGCCCATGAGCTTGATTTCCAAGGCGTCGGTAAGCGGGATAGGATAGAACACTGTTTCCAGGTTGTGGTAGCCGTCAGCCCGCTTGCTTACTATGTTTAAGCCAAGATTTATTTTGGCGCATGGAAATGTAATCATAATCAATATTGTTTAAGAGTCGATAATACTAACTATATATACTTCTACTTTTTATATATCTTTTATATATGCTATATATATCCTTATATATCCTTTGCAAAGATATAAAAAAAATCCCGAATCCTGCCCATTTCCTACAGATTATTTTCTTACCAGCATTAAAAATATTAAAAACATCTATATTTTGCAATAACTTTTGTATCTTTGCAGAGTGTATTCTCTTTTTTGCTGGGCAAAAATAAATTCCACCAGGTGAAAATATCAGTTTCACCTGATGGAACAGATGTTTTCACCTGGTGGAACAGATTGAAACAGACAGACTGATAGATAGAAACAAACAGATAGATAAAAACAAAAAATAGATAAAAATGAAGAAAGGTGACAAAGTAAGATTCCTGAGCGAAGTGGGCGGCGGAAAGGTGGCCGGCTTCCAGGGCAAAAACATAGTGTTGGTAGAGGATGAAGACGGATTCGAGATTCCGATGCCTATCAACGAGGTAGTGGTGGTAGAGCAGGACGACTATGCCATGGGCAAGATGATTTCTGCCAAGATGGATGCCAAGCAGAGAGCGGAGGAGCATGCCAATACCGAACTGCATCAGGACAGCCGAAGCATCAAGGCTATCCTGAACGAGCACGAGACCGACGTGGATATGAACGTAGAGGAATATGATGCTGCCGACCGCGAGATTACCTTCGTGAAGCAGGTTCAGGAGCGTACGGGCGGCAACAAACTCAGCGCCTATCTCGCCTTCGTGCCTATCGACATCAAGGACGTGACCAATACCCGCTTCGAATCGTATATGGTGAACGACAGCAACTACTATCTGCGCTACACCTATCTCGTAGCCGAGGGCAATGCATGGACCCTGAAGGCTGAAGGCGAAATTGAGCCGAACACCAAGCTCTTTATCGAGGAATTCGGTCGTGAAGCCCTGAACGAGATGGAGCACATCGCCATCCAGCTGATTGCCTATAAGAAGGACAAGCCTTTCCTTCTGAAGCCAGCCACGGACGTTCAGTTCCGTCTGGACCCGGTGAAGTTCTACAAGCTTCATCTCTTCGAGGAGAATGACTTCTTCGAGACACCTGCCTATCTCTTCACCATCGTAGAGAATGATGAAGTAGCCCGTCCGCTGGTCATCGATTCCAAGCGCTTGAAGGAGCAGATGTACAAGGACGAGAAGGTGATAGCCAACACCAGCAAGAAGAAGAGCAAGAAGGATGACGGTACCCTCGTTATCGATCTTCATGCGGATGAAGTGCTTGAAACAACTGCTGGAATGAACTCTGCCGATATCCTTCATTATCAGATGGATATCTTTAAGAAGACAATGGCTGAGAACAAGAAGAACAAGGGACAGAAGATTATCTTCATCCATGGTAAGGGAGAGGGCGTATTGCGCCAGGCACTCATCCATGAGTTGAACTATCGCTATAAGAACTGCACCTATCAGGATGCTTCCTTCCAGGAGTATGGATATGGTGCCACACAGGTTACTATCCGATAAAAGTAATCATAAAGTTCAAAGTTCAAATCTCAAAGTTCAAAGTAATATGAAGTACGGATTTATTAAGGTGGCAAGTGCCATCCCTGCCGTCAAGGTAGGCGATGTCATCTTCAACACCCAACAGATAGAAAACCAGATAGCCCAGGCGGAAGGCAAGGGCGTAGAGATCATCACTTTCCCGGAATTATCCATCACGGGATATTCCTGCCAGGACCTCTTCCGACAGCAGATGCTCCTGGAATCATCCGAGCAGGCAGTGATGATGCTGCTCGATTTCACCCGAAAGCTCGATATTATCTCTATTGTCGGTGCTCCGGTAGTGGTAGGCGACCTGCTGCTGAATTGCGGTATCGTGATTCAGCACGGACAGATTTTGGGCATCGTGCCAAAGACTTATCTGCCTAACTACAGCGAGTTCTACGAGAAGCGCTGGTTCGCCTCTGCGCAGGACTTGCGCGATTGCGAGGTTCGCTATGCCGGACATAAGGTGAAACTGACCCCCGATGTGCAGATATTCCACACCTTCGACGGCGTGCAGTTTGGCGTGGAGATATGCGAGGATGTATGGGCTCCGGCTCCTCCTAGCAACAAGTTGGCGCTGGCTGGTGCCGACCTTATCTTCAACCTCTCTGCCAGCGATGAACTCATCGGAAAGCACAATTATCTGAAGAGTCTTCTGAGTCAGCAGAGTGCCCGCACCATGACGGGATATATCTACAGTTCCTGCGGTTTTGGCGAGAGTACGCAGGATGTGGTTTATGGCGGAAATGCCCTGGTTTACGAGAATGGAGCTTTACTTTCACAGAGTGAACGTTTCTCACTTGACCCTCAGATGGTTATTGTGCAGATTGATGTGGAGAAACTCCGTTCGGAGCGTCGCACCAATTCCACCTACGTCAATGCCCAGCGCAACATCAAATACTCTGTTCTGGGCGGACAGTTCAATATCCGAAACATCGATGCTGAACCTACCGAGAACGAGCGTGAATTCGTATTGGAGCGCGAGGTGAATCCGCATCCTTTCATTCCTACCAGCAGCGATATGAATGCCTCCTGCGAGGAAATCTTTAATATCCAGCTGATGGGTCTTGCCAAGCGCATCGTCCACACCCATGCCAAGACAGTGGTAGTGGGCATCAGCGGCGGATTGGATTCCACTCTTGCCCTGCTCGTCTGCGTGAAGGCTTTTGATAAGCTGAAGATGGACCGCCGTGGCATCGTGGGCGTTACCATGCCAGGTTTCGGAACCACCGATAGAACATATAATAATGCCATCTCGCTGATGAAGAGTCTGGGCATCAGCATCCGTGAAATCAGCATTGCCAAGGCGGTGACCCAGCATTTCGAGGATATCGGTCATGATGCCAGTGTGCATGATGTAACCTATGAGAATTCGCAGGCACGCGAGCGTACCCAGATTCTGATGGACCTTGCCAACAAGATGGGCGGTATGGTGATAGGTACCGGCGACCTCTCTGAGCTGGCTCTGGGCTGGGCCACCTATAATGGCGACCACATGAGCATGTATGGCGTGAATGCCAGCATCCCTAAGACTCTGATCCGTCATCTCGTGAACCATGTTGCCGAGAGTGGGGTGGATGAGCAGAGCCGCATCACCTTGCGCGACATCATCGATACGCCTATCAGTCCGGAGTTGATTCCTGCCGATGAAAATGGTAATATCAAGCAGAAGACGGAAGACCTGGTGGGACCATACGAGCTGCACGATTTCTTCCTCTATTACTTCCTGCGTTTCGGTTTCCGTCCGTCCAAGATTTACATGTTGGCTAAGAAGGCGTTTATCGATACTCAGCTGGAGCGTGTGAAGATCAGCGACAACGATCCTGATTCCTATGATGAGGAGACCATCAAGAAGTGGCTGAAGACCTTCGTGAGAAGATTTTTCAACCAGCAGTTCAAGCGTAGCTGTCTGCCTGATGGTCCGAAGGTGGGAAGCGTGAGCCTCAGTCCTCGTGGCGACTGGCGCATGCCTAGCGATGCCGCATCCACCATCTGGCTGCAGGAGGCGGAAAACCTGTAGGAAAAGTTATGGATTTTGCATTAACTATAGTTTTGATGGGATTCGCTGAAGGAATGACTATTGTATATGGCGTTTTGGCGGTGATAGCATCTATTATGTTACTTTGGCTGAAAAGTAAGTGGGGTAAGAAGTGGTTGGATAGTCTGGACTGATTTCCAATACTCAACAGTTTATTCCAACCCTCAACAGTTTTGGATTTTAGCGTTTGGGCTGATGGCTTTTCCAGCCAGCCTTAACAGAATATTGATTCCCGATTTGAGCATTCGATACTATTTTGATGCTCAAATCGGGATTTTTAATAGAAAAATTATTAATTTATCACCCCTTTATTCGGGAAAAACATATTTTTTTTGTAACTTTGCGCCCAAAAGTAAAAACAATATAAAATTAAAATAGATATTATGGCTAAGAAATTTGCCGAGCACAACGGTCTGAATTTGACTCAGACAAACAATGACGTACTAGCAGCGTGGGAGAAAAACGATATCTTCCACAAGTCTATCGACGAGCGTGAAGGCTGCCCTCAGTTTATCTTCTTCGAGGGACCTCCATCAGCTAATGGCCACCCGGGTATTCACCACGTGTTGGCACGTAGTATCAAGGATACATTCAACAGATACAAGACCATGAAGGGCTTCCAGGTTCACCGCAAGGCGGGATGGGATACCCACGGACTCCCTGTTGAACTCGGTGTCGAGAAGGAACTCGGCATCACCAAGAAGGATATCGACAACAAGGCTTCTGAGAAGTATATCTCTACAGAGGATTACAACCACAAGTGCCGCGAGAACGTGATGAAGTTCACCGCCGAATGGCGCGAGTTGACCGAGAAGATGGGTTACTTCGTAGATCTCGACCATCCTTATATCACTTACGATAACAAGTATATCGAGACTCTCTGGTGGCTCCTCAAGCAGCTCTACAACAAGGGCCTGCTCTACAAGGGTTACACCATCCAGCCATACTCTCCAGGCGCAGGTACAGGTTTGAGCTCTCACGAGTTGAACCAGCCTGGATGCTATCGCGATGTCAAGGACCTCACCACCACAGCCCAGTTCCTCATCAAGGATCCTAAGGCGGAGTGGACCAAGTGGGGCAAGCCATACTTCATCGCATGGACCACTACACCTTGGACTCTGCCATCAAACGTGGCTCTCTGTGTAGGTCCTAAGATTGACTATGTAGCTATTGAGACCTACAACCTCTACAATGGCGAGCCTATGACACTCGTGATGGCTGAGGCGCTGGTTGGTTCATATCTGAAGGCTGACCAGGAGTGCAAGGAGGGTGATCTCCTTCCATTCGACAAGGAGAAGAAGCAGTGCCCTTGGCGCATTATCGACCACATGAAGGGTACAGACCTCGAAGGCATGCACTACGAGCAGCTCCTGCCATGGGTAAAGCCATGTGAGAAGGTAGATGCTTTTGCTCCAGCTTTCGTAACAGAATATGCTGCAGCTCATCCTGAGAAGGTATTCGCTTCTGAGGATGGTCGCGATAAGTTCGTTGAGATGGATAGCGAGGCTTTCCGTGTCATCCTCGGCGACTATGTTACTACCGATGACGGTACTGGTATCGTGCACATCGCTCCTACATTCGGTGCCGATGATGCCAAGGTGGCTAAGGATGCCAACATCCCAGCCCTCTACCTTATTAATAAGAAGGGTGAGACCCGCCCAATGGTTGACCTCCAGGGTAAGTTCTATCTCATCGAAGACCTCGATGACAACTTCGTAAGCGCTTGTGTCAACAAGGAGGCATACGCTCATCACGCAGGCGACTACGTGAAGAATGCCTACGACCCACAGTTTAATGTGGATGGTGTTTGGGATAAGAAGGCTTCTGATAAGGCTGAAGACCTGAACATCGTGCTCTGCTACGAGTTGAAGCAGGAGGGCAAGGCTTTCAAGAGCGAGAAGCACGTGCACAACTATCCTCACTGCTGGCGTACCGACAAGCCTATCCTCTACTACCCATTGGATAGCTGGTTTATCAAGGATACCGCCCGCAAGGAGCGCATGGTAGAACTCAACAAGACTATCAACTGGCAGCCTGAGAGCACCGGTACTGGCCGTTTCGGCAACTGGCTCGAGAACCTGAACGACTGGAACCTTTCACGTTCCCGCTTCTGGGGTACTCCATTGCCAATCTGGCGTGACGAGAACCGTGGCGAGAAGTGCATCGGCAGTCTTGAGGAGCTGTATGCTGAAATCGAGAAGTCAGTGGCTGCCGGCATCATGCAGAGCAACCCACTGAAGGAGAATGGTTTCGTTCCTGGCGATTACAGTCAGGAGAACTATGATAAGATTGACCTCCACCGTCCATACGTTGACAAGATTGTATTGGTTAACGAGGAGGGCAAGCCAATGTATCGTGAGAGCGACCTCATCGACGTTTGGTTCGATTCAGGTTCAATGCCTTACGCCCAGCTCCACTACCCATTCGAGAGCGAGATGGCCCGTGGCACAGAGGCAGACCGCGATGCACTCATCCACAGCACCTACGAGGGATATGCTATTCCTCCTAAGTTCTATCCAGCCGACTTCATCAACGAGGGCGTGGATCAGACCCGTGGATGGTTCTTCACCCTGCATGCCATCGCTACCATGGTATTCGACAGCGTAGCTTTCAAGAACGTTATCTCTTCTGGTCTCGTTCTCGATGCCAAGGGTAACAAGATGAGTAAGCACGTGGGTAACGTAACCAACCCATTCGAGATGATCGATAAGTATGGTGCCGACCCTGTTCGTTTCTATATGATGACCAACAGCGAGCCTTGGGACAACCTGAAGTTCGACCCTAATGGTGTGGACAAGACCCGTCGCAAGTTCTTCGGTACCTTATATAATACCTACAGCTTCTTCGCCCTCTATGCTAATGTAGATGGTTTCGATGCTGAGGCAGCTCAGGTGCCATTCGAGAAGCGCCCAGAGATTGATCGCTGGATTCTCTCTTCACTCAATACCCTCATCAAGGGCGTTGACAGAGAGTTGGCTGGCTATGATCCAACCCGTGCAGGTCGTCTCATCGACGCATTCGTCAATGATGACCTCTCTAACTGGTACGTTCGTCTGAACCGTAAACGTTTCTGGGGTAAGGAGATGAGCGAGGATAAGCTGAGTGCTTATCAGACTCTCTATACCTGCCTGATGACAGTGGCTAAGCTGCTGGCACCATTCGCTCCATTCTATGCAGACGAGTTGTATCACGACTTGGGCGGCGAGTTGAAGAGCGTACACCTGGATAAGTTCCCAGTAGCTGATGAAGCTGCTATCGATGCCGACCTGGAGGAGCGTATGGCTATCGCCCAGAAGATTACTTCTATGGTATTGGCATTGCGCCGCAAGGTGAACATCAAGGTTCGTCAGCCACTCCAGCAGATTATGATTCCTGCCGTAGATGATGTACAGAAGGCACACATCGAGGCAGTAGCCGGACTGTTGAAGAACGAGGTGAACGTGAAGGAGGTTAACTTCATTGAGGGTCAGGGCATTCTCGTGAAGAAGGTGAAATGTAACTTCAGTGTGATGGGTAAGAAGTTCGACAAGCTGATGAAGGGTGTTGCTGCCCAGATGTCAGCGCTCGATCAGGACCAGATTGCAGCCTTCGAGAAGGCAGGCAACATCACATTGAATATTGACGGACAGGAAGCCGTGGTAGAGGTAGCCGACGTGGAGATTATCTCAGAGGATATTCCAGGATGGCTCGTATCTAACGAGGGCAATCTGACCGTAGCGCTTGAGGTAGAGTTGACTCCTGAATTGAAGAAGGAGGGTATGGCACGTGAGTTGATCAACCGTATCCAGAACCTCCGTAAGGAGACCGGTTTGGAGATTACCGACCGCATCAAGGTGACTGTGGCTCCTAATGAGGAGACCAACGCAGCCATCGAGGCATTCGGCGACTACATCAAGGGTCAGGTATTGGCAGACAGCATCGAAATCGGCGACAACGCAGGTGTTGAGACCGAGTTTGATGACTTTAAGTTGAACATTCTCGTAGAGAAGAATTAAATAAATAGGAGTTGGAAGTCAGGAGTCAGGAGTTATCCAAAGCTACTTGCTTCTAACTTCTATTCCTTAACCTTTTAAAAAACAATAACTTTATAACGTTTAAAGAAACATCTATGGCTAACGAAAAGGCACGTTATAGCGACGAGGATCTCGAGGAGTTCCGCGCTATTATTGAAGAGAAATTGAAGGTGGCTAAGCAGACTTACCGCGAGTGTATGGCTCAGCTGAACCATTCAGACAGTAATGATGTGGTAGATACATCACCAACCTACAAGGCCCTGGAGGAGGGAAGCGAGGCGCAGAGCAAGGAGGAGATTATCCAGATGGCACAGCGCCAGCAGAAGTTTATCAAGGGATTGGAAGGTGCTTTGGTTCGCATCCAGAACAAGACCTACGGCATCGACCGTGAGACTGGCGAGCTGATTCCTAAGGAGCGCTTGCGTGCTGTACCTCATGCCACATTGAGTGTAGCTTCCAAGGAGGCTAGAAAGAAATAATAAATGGAGAAAAAAAGTAAATTACATATCGGCTGGCTCGTCACGGCAATGGTGGTTGTGCTGCTTATCATCGACCAATGGATTAAGCTGTACATCAAGACCCACTTTTGCCTTGGCGAGTCTGTTCGTGTTACAGACTGGTTCTTTATCGATTTCGTAGAGAACAATGGTATGGCGTGGGGCATGTCGTTCATCGGCAAGTTCTGGCTGAGCCTCTTGCGCTCGGCTGCCATCATCGCTCTGATATGGTATCTGCACCGCATCATCAAGCAGGGCAAGCATCGCCTCATCTACATCATCCTGGTGGCACTGGTTCTCTCCGGCGCCATCGGCAACATGATTGATTCCATGTTCTATGGCTTGATGTTCACGGCTTCCACGCCTTATTATGTGGCTTATCAGGTGCCGTTTGGTGAAGGCTATGCGCCTTTCTTCATGGGCAAGGTGGTGGATATGTTCCGCTTCCCGTTCTTCACCTATACATGGCCGGAGTGGTTCCCAATATGGGGTGGACAGCAGGGCACGTTCTTCGACCCTGTGTTCAATTTCGCAGATTCATGTGTCAGCGTGGGTATCATCGCCATGCTCATCTTCTGCCGTAAGGAATTGGAAGAACTGGGAGAAGGAAAGAAGAAATCTTCTGAAGAATCGTCTTCCGATAAATCTTCTGAAGAATCATCTTCCGATAAATCTTCTGAAGAATCTGTACAGAAATCATAAGATGAAGGAGGATTATGGGATGAAGAAGATTTGTGTTTTCTTTTCGATGTTGATATGTCTGCTCCTGGGCGTGGTTTCCTGTAAGCCATCCCTGCCGGGCGATGTGTTGTCGAAGCGCAAGATGGCGGATATTCTCTATGATTATCACGTGGCTCTCTCGATGGCGCGTACGGCGGATGGAGGCGATACCGGACAGAGTCTTGCTTATCGCGAGGCAGTGCTCAGAAAGCACGATGTTACCTCTGCCGAGTTCGACAGTTCGATGGTGTATTACATGCGCCACACCGAACTGCTGGAAGATGTGTATAAGGATTTGGACGACAGATTGAACAACGAGATTGTTGCCTTGGGTGGCAATGGCGAGAGCGGTCAGTTTAGCAATCTTTCTGCCACGGGCGATACTGCCAATGTGTGGAACCAGGCACCAGCCCTGGTGCTTTCTGCTACCAAGCCGTTTAATGCGGTTAGCTTCGAGATTCCGGTGGATTCCGCCTTCCATAAGGGCGACTGCCTGATGCTCGATTTCGATGCACAGTTTATCTTCCAGGATGGTATCCGTGGCGGTGTGGCTTTGCTCGCCGTGCAGTTTAAGAACGATAGCATTGCCCAGCAGGTTACCCAGATTTCAAGCTCGCAGCATTGCTCTATCCAAGTAGCTGATAATGATAATCTTGGCATCAAGAGCGTGAAGGGATACTTCATGCTTTCGGATGGCTCGTTTGGCATGAATTCTGCATCTGTTACCACCCTCAAACTGATGTTCATCGAACATATCAAACTGGTTCGCATGCATCAGCCAAAGCCTGTGGAAACACCAGCAGCTTCTGGCACATCTGCAGCCGATAGCTTGAAGAAGGATAGTGCCCAGCGTGCTGCATCCGTTTCTTCATCATCAGCTTCTTCTCAGACTCAGCCGATGCATCCGGAGTCTCTTCAGGGCCAGCCGAACATGCTTCCTCCAGGCAAACCAACGAGATTGGCACCTGTCAAAATGGAGAAGATGCAGCCGATGAAGGCTACCAATCTGAGATAAGATGGAAGATATAAGAAGATGCGGAGCCCATCAGGTGATATTGCCGGATGGCTCGATACTGCAGCAGGCTGTGGTAGAAATACAAGAGGGCAGGGTGGTGAACTACTTTGAGTTTCGCGAGGAGTTGCCGATGACCGAATGGTTAGGCGGTGAAATCCGGGTGGAACGCGATGAGGAAGGCATCCTCCGTGCCCTGTGGAATGGAAAAAACATTTAATAATAAAACATTAATAATATGTTAAGCGTAGATCAATTAGAAGACAAGTTGATAGACTTGGCATTTGCTGAGGATATCGGTGATGGCGACCACACAACCTTGTGTTGCATTCCAGAGGACGCCATGGGTAAGAGTCATTTGCTCATCAAGGAAGATGGCGTATTGGCTGGTGTAGAAATGGCTAAGAAGGTGTTCGCCCGCTTTGACCCTACCATGAAGGTGGAGGTTCTGTTGCAGGATGGTACCCACGTGAAGAAGGGCGACATCGCCATGATTGTAGAGGGTAAGACCCGTTCTCTGCTTCAGACAGAGCGCCTCATGCTCAATATCATGCAGCGTATGAGCGGTATCGCTACCATGACTGCCAAGTATGTGAAGCGCCTCGAAGGTACCAAGACTCACATCCTTGATACCCGCAAGACCACTCCAGGTCTCCGCATGTTGGAGAAGCAGGCTGTGAAGATTGGTGGCGGTATGAACCATCGCATCGGTCTTTTCGATATGATTCTCCTCAAGGACAACCACATCGATTTCGCTGGCGGCATCGATAATGCTATCGACCGTTGCCACGCTTATCTCAAGGAGAAGGGCTTAGATCTGAAGATTGAAATCGAGGTTCGCAGCTTCGATGAGCTCGACCAGGTGTTGAAGCACGGTGGTGTAAACCGCATCATGCTCGATAACTTCTCTGTGCCTGATACCAAGAAGGCAGTGGATATCATCGCCGGCAAGTATGAGACTGAGTCATCTGGCGGTATCACCTACGATACCATCCGCGACTATGCAGAGCAGGGTGTTGACTTCATCTCTGTAGGTGCCTTGACACACAGTGTAAAGGGCTTGGATATGAGCTTCAAGGCTTGCGAATAAGAGTGATTTAAGTGAAGAGTGAAAAGGGAAGAGTGAAGAATTCAAATGCTTTTCTCTTTGTTCTTCTGAAATATTTTTGTGGAGTTAGGATACTTTTCTAACTCCACATTCTATTTAGGTGTATATTAATAAAGGTATATTTTATGAATAAGATTTTTGCTTCAGCCCTGATGGCTGTGGCTATGATGGGTTGCGTCTCAGAGGCTGAGGCCTGCAGCAACTTCATCGTGGGCAAGAAGGCATCTGTGGATGGTTCCGTGATGTGTTCTTACAGTGCCGACGACTACGGTATGTTCCAGTACCTCTGCCATTATCCTGCGGCTAAGCACGCCAAGGGCGAAATGCGCAAGATTTACGACTGGGATACAAACAAGTATCATGGTGAGATTCCTGAGGCTGCCGAGACTTATAACGTTATCGGCAACATCAACGAATGGCAGGTTACTATCGGCGAGACTACCTATGGCGGTCGTGAGGAAATGGTGGATTCCACCGGTATCATGGACTACGGTTCGCTCATCTACGTGGCTTTGCAGCGCAGTAAATCGGCACGCGAGGCTATCAAGGTGATGACCACCCTTGCCAATACCTATGGTTATAATTCAGAAGGCGAAACCTTTACCATCTGCGATCCTAACGAGGCTTGGATCATGGAGATGATGGGTAAGGGTGCCGGTTCCAAGGGTGCAGTATGGGTAGCACTCCGCATTCCGGATGATGCCATCTGTGCGCATGCCAACCAGAGTCGTATCGGCAAGTTCAACATGAAGGACAAGAAGAATGTGATGTATGCCAAGGATGTTGTATCTTTTGCCCGCAGAAAGGGCTGGTTCCAGGGCAAGGATGCCGATTTCTCCTGGAAGATGGCGTATGCGAAGCCTGATTTCTCGGGCCGTCGTTTCTGCGATGCCCGTGCCTGGGCGATGCTGAACCACTTCTATGATATGAGTCCTTACCTGGATTGGGCACTCGGCAAGAATCCTGATGCGCAGGATATGCCTCTCTGGGTGGTTTCTAACAAGAAGGTGAGCGTGAAGGATGTTGAGAATGTGATGCGCGACCATTACGAGGGTACTCCTCTTTCTGTAGCCGACGGTTCTGATATCGGTGGCGGTATCTGGGAGATGCCTTATCGTCCTACACCATTGATGTATAAGGTGGATGGCAAGCAGTATTTCAACGAGCGTCCTGTAAGCACCCAGCAGAGTGGTTTCGTATTCGTGAGCCAGATGCGTTCATGGTTGCCAAGAGAGATTGGCGGCGTGTTCTGGTTTGCCAACGACGATGCCAACATGGCTGCGTTCACTCCGGTTTATTGCTCAATGACCCAGCGTCCTGAGTGCTATAATACTCCTGGTGTTGATGCGGTGCATTTCAGCAAGAAGAATGCTTACTGGGTTTGCAACATGACCAGCAACATGGTTTATCCTCGTTACAGCTTGATGTTCCCAACCTTGAAGGAGGTTCGTGATAGCTTGGACAACAGCTATTTTGCTGCTCAGGCAGGTGTTGAGAAGAAGGCTCAGGAGCTTTATGCCCAGAACCCTCAGGCTGCCGTGAAGTATCTCAACGATTACAGTGTTGAGAAGGCTCAGCAGATGTTGGCTCGCTGGAACCAGCTTTTCGAGTTCATGGTGGTAAAGTATAACGATATGATCATCAAACCAACCGATAAGAATGGTAATTTCGAGAAGACCCCTTATGGTTTGGGTGCTCGTCCAGCCCGTCCTGGTTATTCTGAGAAGTATGCCAAGCAGCTTGTCAAGCAGACTGGCGACAAGTTCCTGGTACCAGAGGAGAAGAAATAATTAATGATAAATAAAAAGGTCGTTTCCCAATCATCAAAGAAGGGAAACGACCTTTTTATTTTTATGTATCCCGTCAGGCGCTCGGTCCCCGTTAGGTGCTCGGCGGATTTGCAATCCGCCGTTAAAAAATGTCCTAACCATTTTGGGCTTTGCGGATTTGCAATCCGCAACAAACAGAAATGCCCTTATTTGATGTAGGGGGATTACAAATCCCCCGGTTTTAATAGGTCGAACCTTTTTTTACGCCGGATTCCAAATCCGTCGGGACGCCTAGCGGTTTCAAATCCGTCGGGACGCCTAGCGGTTTTTAGATGAGCTCTAAAATTGTATTTATGATTTTTTCAATCTTTGATGAGTCAGTGGCTTGATCCAGTTGCTGGTTGATTTTCTCTTCCAGCTTTTTCTGAACCTTGTCAGCAGCCTTATCCATGGCTTCATTAGCCTTGTCTTCCAGCTTCTTCTGAACTCTCGAACTGATGCTTCCATCGCCAGATTCATCAACAGGATTTCCGTTTTCATCAAGATCTGCATTACTTTCAGATGAAGATGAGGCTGAATTATCTCCGATGGTATTATCGTCAGATGTTGAGGAAGATTCCTCAATCTGCAGATTATCCGTATTTTCCAGCGCCTTTACCATATCATCTGCATTCATGGTATAAACCTTGCCCAGAATACCGAAACTGATGGTATGCTGCTTGCCATTAAACTCTACGGAACCTTTGGAACACACGATGTAGTTGTGATATTCAAAGAGTTGGTTCATGGCTTCGCCCATCATATTGTCTGCCATCATCTTGGCTGCCGAACGGAGGGCTTGGGTAAAGAAGTTGTTATCCGTAGTGCTTACAGCTTTCTCTATCGCCTTGCTTACTTCCGTGCGAACCTTCTCCTTGTGCTCTTCTTCGCTTGGGTTCGTGACGGCGAAAATGGCGAAGACGAAGATAATGAGGCCGATAATCATCTTCATAGCGAAGTGATTTGACTTCTTTTTAGGCTGCTTCGAATCAGAATTCGGGTTCTGACTGAATCCCTGATTAGAATTTGGATTGAACCCTTGATTTGTGTTCTGAGTCGTGTTAAAGCCCTGATTCATGCTTGCGCCTTGCTGGAAACCTTGCTGGAACCCCTGCTGAAAGCCTTGATTCTGGTTGAAATCCTGATTTGAATTTTGATTGAACCCCTGGTTCTGGTTAAACCCGTGATTCTGATTAACCCCCTGATTCTGGTTAACCCCGTGATTCTGGTTGAATCCCTGGTTCTGGTTAAAATTTGGATTGAATCCCTGGTTCTGGTTTGAATTCTGATTAACCTTATCAGCTTCAACAGCTTCCAATACGGCTCTTAAATCCTCTACTTTCCAGGCTGGAGTCCAATCAGCCATGCCTTGTTTCCAAACTAGAGTTTCGGGGCTGATACCTTTTTGAACAAGCTGGTCCATACTGAATGGTCCTGCCTGTTGTCCATTATTATCTATTATAAAAAATTCCATAACCTATTTATATTTTAAATCATTTAGTGCGTAGCCTTCCACCAGCCTGTCTTTTCTCTACCCTTGATAGCCACGCTGTGCTGGCTTGGGTCGGAGATGGTGATGCCGCAATAGTTCTTGATCTTGATGTAATCAGGACTGAAGATATAGGTGTACGCCTCTTCTGTATAATCAGATGCCTTGATGGTGAGCTTCAACTGGTTCTTGAACTGGTCGAGCAGATATCCGCTTGGGCGGAGGCTATCCACATAAGTCTCCAGGTCGTAGAAGAGGTTGGGACGGAAACCATCCAGATGCTGGATGGAATCCAAACTTACGCTGGCTGACAACTGATATTCTGCGTTGATGTCCTTCATTACACTCGCTAATTTCTCTACCTGGCGGCAGTCGATGGCTGCCAGGTTACAGAATGGGGCAGAGGAGTTCTTGTAGAAGTTTACGCTGGTTGAAACGATGCCCGAATAATTGGGGGTGGGTGAGTTCAGATAGCTCCACATCGAGCGATATGGCAGTCCGGCTGCCATGATTTCGCTTCCGCTGGCTATCATGTAGTTGGTAACATCTTTCAGCTCGTAAGCGGTTTCTATGTTGCTCATGTAGCAGGCGTCGAAGAGGATGTATTGCATCTTCAATCCGCTCTCTCTGATGCCTTCGGCAAGGGTGCTGATATCCATGGCGTTTTCTGCCGGGCTCACACTGCCGAAGAAGCGGGTGAGGGGTGCGTTGGGATCGGGACCAAACTGAATGCCGCTGAAAGAGGAGATACCGGTAGCAGAATAGCCGGCTGCAGAATAGCCTGTAGCTGAATTGTCGGCCGCAGAATAGCCGCTCAAGGCGCTATCGCTTGGTCGTGTTACGCTTGGACGTGCATATTTAGGATACTTGCTCCAGTCGCTGGCATAAGTCCAGCCGCATCCATGAGCTCCCACGATGAGGGCATAGTTCAGCGCACTGGCTTGTGTTTTCACCTCGTTCAGAATATCGGCGAAGCCTTCGGTGGTGGCATACGAAGCACCCTCGTATTTCTTCAGGGGAACACGATTCACACTCTTGGTTGTGGCATCATATTGCAGATCATAGAGGGTGCTTTGGTTGTATTTCTCGCTCAGAAACACCAGTACGCGCGAATTGTTGAGTCCCTTTCTGTCGATGATGCCATCGCAGATGCTGTCGATGTTATTCTGCAAATCGCCCAATAATCCCGTGCTGTTTTTGTCTCCTGTCCAGGGATAATACACCAGGATGGTCTGCTTGTTGACACTATCCGGATCAAAAGCCTCTTCGCTGCAACTCGTGAATGTCATCGCCAGCGAAATCGAGCATATAAATAAGGTGAAAAGCTTCTTGATCATGTTTATATCTAAAAAGGTTAAATGTTTAGTGCTTAGTGTATGACACACTAAACACTAAACATTATTTATAATTATTTTCCGTAATTATGTTTCTAATTATTTCTAATTATATTTATAATTACTTCTAATTATGTTTCTAATTACTTCTTCTTCAGCTCCTCGATGGTAGCCTTCAGGGCAGCAATCTTCTCTACAGAGTCGCTTTCCTTCTTGCGCTCCAGGGCTACTACCTTCTCAGGAGCGTGAGCTACGAAGTTCTCATTGCTGAGCTTCTTGCGTACACCCATCAGGAAGCCCTCCAGGTGCTTGAGCTGAGCCTCTGCCTTCTCAATCTCGGCTGCCACGTCGATGAGGTCGCCCAATGGTACGGCAAACTCGTCGGTGCCTACCATGAAAC
>OOCQ01000736.1_pt1 | contig 25090 bp, 9 predicted proteins | sample 1671121 | NCBI WGS metagenome assembly OOCQ01 (sample SAMN06348124, study PRJEB24527) | human gut metagenome | biome: human gut; feature: ankylosing spondylitis patient; material: feces | host: Homo sapiens | place: China | collected 2015-10 | reverse complement strand
AGCGTATCTCTATCCGCGATACACGTGGTATCATCGACGCTATCCTCGACCACTCTATCGACGCTGCGCCTACAAAGACTATCCCATTCTTCAACTTCGTTGTTCCTACACAGCTCGAAGGCGTTGATCCTAACATCCTTGACCCACGCGACACTTATGCTGACGCTGCACAGTGGGAGGAGAAGGCTAAGGACCTCGCAGCTCGCTTCATCAAGAACTTCAAGAAGTATGAGACTAACGAGGCTGGTAAGGCTCTCGTAGCAGCTGGTCCACAGCTCTAATATTAGATAATAGTTTTACCCCAAATATCAAGTCCCGTCTGGCAGTTTTTGTTAGATGGGACTTTTTGTTTCTCAGACTTTCAACACGAAAATATTTAACCCAACACCTTATTACTGTTAATAGCCATTAGCACAACCTGTATTTTTGTTTAAAAAACATTAATGGGGGGGGGCGGAATGCATTGTTTTTTCTAATTAATCACTAAATTTGTAATAAGCAAAACAATACTTAATGATTATACAAATTATCAACAAGTATAGCAAGACTGGACGATAGAAGCCCAAAAACAACAAAGACTGCAAAAACTGTAGTACTTAAATACAATATTAATGTAGTAGGAAAAACATATGAAGAACAATAAACTGAGGTTGGCATTAGTGCTGGCAACGGCATTTTTCACCAATAGCATATCTGCTCAGAACTTTACCATAAAGACCAATGCCCTCTACTGGTCTACCGCAACTCCCAACCTGGCAATGGAAACGAAAATGGGAGGAAAATGGACTGCCGAACTATCGGTAGGCTGGAATCCTTTTACGTTCTCGAACAACAAGAAACTAAAGCATATCGCAATACAACCGGAAGCACGCTACTGGCTGTGCTCTCCCTTCGCCGGACACTTCTTCGGTGTACACGCCATTTACTCACACTATAACGCAGGAAACGTGAAGATGCCGCTCGGCTTGTTCAGCAAACTTAAAGACAGTCGCTTCCAGGGTGACCTCGGAGCTATCGGCATCGGATACGGATATAGCTGGATGCTGCCCGGAAACCACTGGAGCATAGAGGCTGAAGTGGGTGTAGGCGTAGGAGTGACGAAATACGACAAGTATGAGTGTGCCACATGCGGAAGCAAGGTGGGAAGCGAAACAAAAACTATACTGATGCCTACAAAGGCGGCGATATCGCTTATATACAATATAAAATAACAAAAACAACTCACACGAAACCTGAATTATCATGAAATTTTCTACTGTCATACTATATGTGGCATCGGCAACGCTTTTAATGCCAGCTTATGCTAACGCACAGGACTTATCGGCTGCCGACAGCACGATAAGCGGAATGAAGGCGGAATGGACTGCCGAAAACCTGAGACTGAGCTTCTCTCTGAAAGAGGCAAAGGGCGAGGGTAGCGCATACGCTGTGTTCGACACTCCACGCATCACTACCGCCGAAGGTGACACTCTGCTGTTGGAAAGCATGGCGTTTCGGGGGAAAAAGAATATGAGATATGTGGAAAGAGAAAGGCACTTCGCAGGGAAGAAACGCGGAAAGACGAACGACAGGATGGCGAGAAAGCTACAGTCGAGTCCGAAATCATGGCTCGCACCATCTGGAAAGGAGATGGCGATAGGCGAAACGGCGGAGTACAATGTTAATATATCTCGCAAAAGCTCTCCATGGCTATGGAACAGGACGGCAAGGCTGGAAGTTAAAAGAGAGAAGGACGGATGCTGCTCCACACAGGAACTGACTGCGGCTCATGCCGGGGTACTGAAATACATAGAACCGTTCGTGCCGACATTTGCTGCCGTGGAGGACAATACAGGAAAGGCGGGGGAACTGCAGAAAAACAATCCTGTACTGCACCACATCTCGGAGTATAAGCCATATACGAAAGACCGTATACTGAGAAAGGAAAAGGGTGCACTATACGTTCACTTCGCTCTCGACAAGTCGGAGCTGAACAATGACTACAGAAGCAACGCACAGACTCTCGACCGCATCGTGGACATTACACGACAGATTATGGCGGACACGACATCGTCGGTAAAGATCATACAGATTGTGGGGCTTGCTTCTATCGAAGGCTCTGTGAAACATAATGAGACGCTTGCCGGAGCACGCGCGGAGGCTCTTAAAGGGTATATCCAGAAGAGGGTGAAGGCTGACGACTCATTGTTTGAGGTGGCTAACGGCGGAGAGGCATGGACGGAACTGCGCTCACAGATTGAAGACTCTAAGTTTGAGGGTAGGGACGAGATGCTCGAAATCATCAACACGGAGAAGGATGTGAACAAGAGGGAGCTACGCATCAAGACTTTGATGAATGGCAGACCTTATGCCTATGTAAAGGAACATCTGCTGAGCGACCAGCGAAACTCGGGATATCTGAGAATCTTCTACGACTACGTGCCGGATTCGGCTGCCAAGACCATCAACGAGGCTACGGAGCTTATCGGAAAGGAGAGGTATGAGGAGGCTCTGAAGATGCTGAACACCGTAAAGGGCGACCGCCGCGCACAGAACGCTCTCGGAGTGGCTCTCTATATGACGGGAGACAAGGCTGCCGGAATGGATTGTTTCAGAAAGGCGGCTGCCAACGGCAATAAAGAGGCTGAGGAGAATATGAGACACCTTGAGAAATAGCCACACAAAAAGAACCGTATCCAAACAAGAAAGAACAATACTCTACATAGGGCATGGAAAAGCCTTATCGGAGAATGAAAAACAAGAATCAACAATAATATCAACTTTAAAAACGTTAAAACTATGAACAGAATGAACAATTTCCTCCTTATGGGCTCAGTAGCCCTGTCGGGTATCGTAGCATTCTCAGCTTGCTCGTCAGAAAACGACATGGGAGCTGAAGTAAATCCAACCTTCGACGGCAAAACCGTAAAGACACAGTTCGCACTGAATGTGCCTTATGGCAACACAGGAACACGTATGTCTGCTGATGCAGCACAGCAGAACAGCAACTTCCGGGGTATCTCTAACATGAAACTGTTGCCTTTTGCTGAAGAACCTGCTGCAGGCAAAACGTCTACAAGCCTTATAAACTTGGGAGTCAACACAAACGCTTTCGAGTCTGACGGCACAGGTCAAGGTCGTTATATCTACCGCGACGTAGAGATTCCTATAGGAACAACGCATTTCGTGTTCTATGGTGAAGCTAAAGATACACCTGATAGTGAAGCCTCAGATAATTGCTTCACAAACGGTTTCCTTACACCGAATCTGACAGGTCCAACTGTAGAACTAAACAGCGTGTCTTTCAAGCTACATCCAATAGCAGGAATAGTAGATTTCACGACAGACGACAAGGGAAAAAATGTGCTGAAAGCATTGAATGAAGTTTCCGACACAAAATATATTCCTACCGGCGAAACAGCTATAGAATGGAAAAACATCACCGAAACATCCCCACAACTCGACCATGCAAAGAAGCTATGGGAGACCTTCAAAAAACTTAATGCTGGTTCTGCAGCATCAGTACGTATAGCACTTGAGAATTTGAAAAAATCTACCGGTGTTGCAACAACTTCTACTGGCACGGATAAAGGAACCAAACTTCTCATAGAGCTTGTAAAAAAGATAGACATGGCTCTTAATAACGAGCTTAAAGCAGACAACACCTTCCCCGCAAATGTCAAGCTTCCAGACGGAGCTGCTGCAGTTGAGTATAATGGAGGAACTTGGAAATTCAAGAGCCCGGCACTCACAACGGGTGAAGTCATCAATTATAAAAAGATTACATACCCAGCTTCTCTCAAGTATTTCGTAAGCACTCCTGCAAAAACCAAAGATAATGCTTCTATAGGCATAAGCGATGGGATGTGGCCAACAAAGGACAAATGGACAGTTGACGAACCTGGTATTTGGGCAGGTTGGGGCGACGTGGTTAATAATACAACCCGCACCATTGCTCTCGAAAAAGCTATTCAGTATGGTGTTGCGAACTTGAAACTTACGATAAAAGCAAAGAATGCAACACTTGAGGATAATGCTAAAACTCTTGGAGGACAGGTCGCAAACCAGTTTGTTGACGTAAATACTAATAAGTTTACCATGACAGGTATTCTTATTGGTGGACAACCAGCAGAAGTGGATTGGAAATTAGAACCAAAAGCTACAGACCAGTTTGACAACATTATCTACGACAAGACCATGAACGGAGGAACAATTACGGTACCTGTAGATGATGGAACAGGAACAGTTTCTACACCTAACTACACCCTCGTTCTTGACAACAACAATACATCAACAAAATCCATTTATGTTGCCGTTGAGCTTGTCAACAATACTGGTATAGACTTCTATGGTAAAGACGGTATGATTCCTGCTGGCGGTAAGTTCTACCTCGTAGGTTTGCTCAATCCTGAAGCAGGAACAGGAGTTACTGGTGCGACAACTACAGTAGACCGTGTCTTCCTCAAGGACTACACAACAACAGCAAACCTCACCATCAAGGATCTGAAGAATGCTTACAACGTGATTCCTGACCTCCGCTCAACAGCTATCAGCGTTGGTCTTGCCGTAAACCTCGAATGGCAGAATGGTATTACGTTCGACGTAGAGATTTAATAATAATTCTTATATTCACTTTGCATCCTTTGTAGCTGCGTGGGGCAGAGGCTTGTTTCCTGCCTCTGCCCATACGCAGCACTACGGATGCAAATCTTTACTAACTGATTTAAGGCATGAAGATGAAAAAACTATCTCTTGGCACATGCTTTTCTGCAATGATGCTTGCTGCAACGGTCTCCGTAACATCGTGTATAGACGAAGACCTGAGCAAGTGTGGCTCTGACTATAAAATAGTATACAAAATGAATCTCCGCACAAATATGAAAACGGAGATAGACCAGACTTTGACTACACCGGAGGAACAGCTGTTTGCCGAAACTCTGAAGAAGTCTATGACCAACGTATTCAGCGACTATGCACACGACAACGACCTTTCGTTCTTCGTTAACGGAACAATCTTCCACCATGAACAAAACAAGATGCAGGCAAATACTGCATCATACACCATATACCTGAAAAGACAGGACTACAGACATCTGGCTCTCGCAAACACCGAAGACGAGAAGTTGATAGAAATAAAAAACGCGGAGCACGCAAAGTCTCTCGCGCTTGAACAAATTGCTGCCGACACCATCGACAGCCACAAGTATGGAATATTCACAGCACGCCGGGATATCAGCGACAACGACTTCGGAACGGATATCGACGTGAACCTATATATGCAGAACTGCGCAGCAGCGGTGGTTGTCGACCGCCGCGGACATGACATTGAAGACATCTACGGATACGTGGAGAACATGGCTACGGGCTTCGCCGTAAGCGACAGCATATACCATACCGAACGGAACACTGCCATAAGAGCAAGGAGGATAACAGCAACTGCCGAAAGCAGGGCTGGGGGAACAGGATTCGAAGGTCTAACCGCTGTATGCTTCCCATCTACCACCGACTCTTGGAAGTATACCGTAGTAGTAAAGAAGGAAGGGAAATACACAAAGAACGTGCTTAACGTTAACACTCCGCTGAAAGCAGGACAGCTAAAGATTTTAAAGATGTTCCTGAAAGAAGACGGCTCGCTAACGGCAACGGACCACACCGTGGGAGTTAGCGTGGAACTGAACTGGAAGCCGGGGGGACAGCACGACATTGAAATATAAAAGCAAGCAATATGAAGAAGAGGTTCTACATATTATATATATTGTATGCCGTTGTAGGCATCCTGTCACTCACAACAGCGGCATGTAGCTCCGACAAGGAAGAAGGTGAAAAGCCATCGCTAAAGAACAAGACTATGGAGGTGGCATTCAGTATCTCTGTGCCAGGAAGCGAGAATGCCTCAGACGCTACAAGAATACCGGATCCGGGAACAGATACCGGAGAACATGACGACTGGAACAGACTGACCGTCATTATTGCCTACACTCAGCTGGACATGAAAAGGACGGTTTATTACGACACGTTCACTAAAGAGGAGTTCTACAGCTCCAACGTGGTGCAACATAAGGAGACCAATTCCAGACTGCTTCCTGATTCAGACAACGACGGATACCACGAGTTTATGATGAGTCTGCCCATTGGCAAATGCCGCATATATGGAGTGACCTATACTGATGGAAAAGGCTTCGACCCGGTAGGCGAACTGAATAAGATAAGCGATGACGGGAAAGACCATAACGATGACATTCTGAATCTGCAAATATCCAACGACTATGCAGAAAACGACGTTTCAAAGTTCGTCAGCGTGGCAACGGGCTATGCCATAAACACTAAAGACAACAGCGAGGATCTCCAAGTATCACTCAACAATATTGAAGAGATGAGACAATACTGGAGAATGCAGCTCAACCGACTTGCTGCCAAGGTGGACATACAATGGGACGCACAAAGTGCATACGAAAAAAGCACTGAAACGGGAAACGTACAATATACCGACGTGAAGATAAACTCATTCTCCTTCTGCGGAGGAGCAACCGACCAGAATGTAGGCGCAGGAAGCGGATACCTGTTCCCTACGCTGGCAAAGGAAAAGAATCTTCCTGCCATAAGCGGCAAGAAGGACTTCATAAACACATCGGAGATAAGCAGGCGAAACGGACGGGTGTATCATTATACCTTCCCCGACGGACATACCCCTAAGATAACCTTCAAACTGGAAACCACGACAACAGCCTCAACAGGCAATGCTGACAAAAAGACAAGCACCTACACTTTCGATCTCAAGAATGTAACGGAAGGCTCTCTCCAACCGGCTACATGGTATAAGATAAATGTAAAAGTGACAGGAAAAGAGAAACAGGAAAGTGTCAGCATCGACACCTTTAAATAATGCTTTCGCAAAAAAGAACGACTGTCTCATAATTAAATAATAGGATTGATGACTAACGGAACTAAGATATTACGCTTTGTGGCGACAATAATGATGCTCACAGCATTTCATGTCACCACCATCGCACAAAAGACATATTACGTCAAAGCCACTGACGACCTGTCGCACAATGCGGATGGAACAGTCGTAGGCGGTGACGGTTCTACATGGGACGAGGCGATGGGGCTGGAAGATGCTCTCGCAAAAGCCCAAGCCGGAGACAAGATATACGTGAAGGGATATAAGAACGTAAGAAACGGTGAGAAGGTTTACATATACCCTCTTTCTGTGGAAAACAAGTCTAACTTCCTGACCGTAAGGGCTGGTGTCCAACTCTACGGTGGCTTCAAGGGCGACGAGACGAACATCAACATGGACAACGACACAAGAGTGTTCATGGACGGCAACAAGGCGAGAACCCTCTACCGCTCTGTACTTGTGACTGACCGTCTATCTGATGATGCAGTAGACAACACTTTGCTCATCTATCCTGAAAACCCTACAAGGGCAGACAACTCGGCACGTGTAATGCTGATAGACCTCGGAACGACAAATACGAACAGGACGAAGACTGTAGTCAGCGGCTTCACTATCGCAGGAGGCAACGCCACCTCAAAGAATATAACAGACGGCAGCAATGCCTACGGAGGTGGTGTGTTCGTTACTGACAGCAAGGGAACAGAAAACAGCTTTGAACTGTCAAACTGCTTCTTCATAAACAACTATGCTGAACGCGGAGGAGCTATCTACGTTGCACCAAGCGTGACGGGAACATCTAACGAGATAAAGTATTGTGAGCTGTTCGACAATATAGCCGGAACGCGTGGCTCTGCGCTTAATGCAGGAGGTGGCATGTGGATAGAAGGAGCGGCAAAGGTTTTCAACAACGTGGTTTACAACAACGTGAACGGAGGTATGCGCATTTCCGACAAGACGGTTGTGGTAAACAACACCGTTACCTCTAATACGTCTGCTGCAATAGACATGGTAAACCCACAGACGCAGTCTGCAAAGGCGCAGATATATAATACGGTATGCTGGAACAATGATGTCCTGTCGCGCCATTCCCCCTACCCTATATTCCGCCATTGTGCTTTCTACAGTTCTGACTCTGACGGCGATTCGGACAATGACGGCATCGATGACTACGGCAACGTTCTTGTATCACACAAGAACCGCACGGAGAGAGCTCATGGCTCAAAGGAGAAAGCTGTACGATTCATACAGCCGACAACTCGTGTGGGCTACCACCGTTCATATATGTTCAGAAACGAAGTTTATCCGGAATGGGACTGGGGACTGGAGCAGATGTCCTCGCTACGCGACAAAGGACTTACCGGCGACGCTACAAAGACCGACGGATATACTATGGTGGGCAAGATGACGGATGCTGCAATAAACGGTATCGGCAGAACACATACTTCTGACAATTCCACTTATACTATCGACATCGGAGCGTACTCATACGAAGAACTTGCACCCGGACGCAGACTCTTTGTAACACAAAAAGGAAACGGAAAGAAGGACGGTTCGTCATGGGGAAACGCTTATCCGGGAACGGATCTGCAAACTGCCATTACTACTTTGGGAAATGATACCAAGACGAAAGGAAGAGGAGAGGTATGGGTGGCTACAGGAACATACGTGCCGACATTGCGTGTGGCAAATGACAACGACAAGTCACCGCTCGCTTTCAGGATGTACGACAATGTAGACGTATATGGCGGATTCGCAGGAACGGAGAAGGAGCTGGCGGAGAGAGAGATGGTTGACGAAAACAACGACACGGTGGCAAGACCTTGGAAATTCAAGAACGAGACCATTCTTTCTGCCAACGGCTTCAACCGCCGCACAGACGTAAATTGGAACGAGACAAACAAGGAATGGACATTCAAAAGCAACTCTTACCACGTGGTTTGGTTTGCTCCTCTGCCGGGAGGCAACGACTTCCTGCATGAGACACGACTAAACGGATTTACCATAGAGGGCGGATATTCTGCACAGAATGACAATGAAGCAGATGACTCGTTCATGCCTGATAATGGAGCAGGTGTCTACATCGGAGCAAATGCTCATCTGCAGAACTGCATAGTGAGATACTGCAATTCGAAAGGAAACGGAGCAGGTGTATATGCCGTAAAAGGAGGAACTGTCGGTGCATCGCTTATATATAATAATGTGGCAACCGGAAACGGTGGAGGAGTATACGCTGAAGACAATGCCTTCATCATGAGAACGATGGTTGTAAACAACATGGCGGACAAAGGAGGCGGAATATATCTGCATAACGACCCTACATCAGACAGCAAACCTTACGACATGCTTGTGCAGACTACTATCGTAAGCAACAACACCAACCGTATCAACGGTGCTGTATACACCGACGGAGGAGGAGTGCTCTCACAATGTACCATAACAAACAACTATACCATGTCGGCTACCGACATTGCCGACCAGAACGCATCAAAAACAGGAGGCTTATATATTGACTCCTACGGCTTTGTGGTGAACTCTGTACTATGGAACAATACGATGAAGGAAACCTCGGATGCCACTGTAACCGGAGCTTCATCGTTCGCTCAGATGTATACCGCAAACCCGTCTACTGACAAAGTCAGGTTCTACAACTGTGGAATGATGTCGAACAACTATGTTGTATGGAACAATATCTTCCAGACCTCTACCTACAACCTCTCGCTTGATGAGCTTCCTTTATATTTCACAGAGCTGAATACAACCGATAACTTCAAGACAAGCGACGACTTAAAGAAATTATGCGGTCTGCAAAGCTCATGGGAAGCAATCGATTATTTCTGGCAGACAGCCGAAGGCTTGGCACTCCATGCCAAAGGTCTACCTGTAGGATTGCAGCCTACGGAAGTGACGATAAAAGCAGACCTCGACATAACAGGAGAGGCTTTCGGAACAATTCCTGCCATTGGAGCCTATGCATCTGAAGCCACACCTATAGTGCCGGTCGTAATCAACCGCAACAACCATAAGGTATTGCGAGTATACGTAGACCCGGCTTCGAGCGATATCGACGGTAATGGCTCTACATGGGAAAAGAACCACTCGGAAATAGGAGAGGTGTTGACATTCTTCGGAAACCTGAATAACGGAGAGAGCGTAAAATGCCTTACCGAAGGTACAACTGACCAATATGTGAACTACACTATTGACATCACAAGCGGTGAGACTGCTCTCTTTGAAATTTGTGTCCGCGAAGGTGAAATAAAACCATATTATACGTATACCGCAACCGACGAGCGTGACTATTCCATCAGAATACCACGCACAGTATGTCCACTGAATATTCTCGGAGGATACCCGTCGTACGACAAGATGCCATCACCAGGAGACGATAACCGCAACCCAAGCGAATACCGTACGATAATGACTGGTACACAGGGAGACGAGATGACACTTGAGAACAATGTGTACCACGTGGTACGTATCGAAGACGAGGCAAGACCGACACTTAACGGATTCTCCATCGTCAGAGGTTATGCTGCCGGAGGGGCTACCATGCCGCGCGGAGGAGGAGTACTTGTAGGATCAGAGTGTACTGCCGTATTCATGAACTGCATCCTGGAAAACAATACCGCAGCCTACGGAGCTGCCATAGCGACAACGGCAAACGCAGAAAACAGTAACGTCATAATGACAAACTGCGTGATAAACAACAACACATGTGCCCCCGATGCTGCTTCCAACGCAAACAGTACGGAAACGGAGGTTTCACGCGATCCTTATGTGATAAATATAGCTGACCGCTTAAAGAACCAGATAACACTCACCCATGTAACAGTGGTGAACAATATCGGTCTGCCGCCATCAGACCAATATATCGGCAAGACATCCTTCTCGGCTGGCAATATGTATAATGGTGAAATGCTTGGCGAAACGATAAACAATACCATAGATATAGCTACCGTAGGAGTGGATGGAGCGAAGAATTTCTCCAACCCTACAAACTCCATCGGAGCACATGCCTTGGGAAATGTGTACTACGGAGGTAACTCACATTTCCGTCCTCTTACAAGTAGCACGGCAACAGATGTCATCATCAACAAGGCACCGAAAATATCCTCATCCGACGACCCGATGGTAGGAAATCCGGAGATTACCAATCCTACCACCGACCTTGAGAACAACCAACGTGACCTCGGAGGAGCACCAGACCTCGGAGCTATAGAGGCAGACCTGCCCAAGAAGGGTAACGTGATTTATGTGCGTTCATACAATCAGGAGAAACCGGAAAACGGAGCGGCTAAGGATGAGACGGACGGCAATCCGGACTTTGACCTGCTAAGCAAATATCAGGCAACAGGAAGTGAGGAATACGTCTTCGACGGTTCTTCATGGGATCATGCCATCATGGGAAATGCCGTATGCGACATCACACTCCTTGATAAAACGACAAACAAATTCTATGTGAAGACTGCCGAAGGCAAGCTCATGTCGGCATCGTTCGACAACACCAACTACTCTACATTCCAGTCGCCAAAGTCATCCTCTTGGGTAGAAGGCAAGGGTATAGAAGCCACATACCCCGACGGATACTACGGACCGACTTCGGGACACTATTCTTACTTCATGACCAACGGGGCTATCTATGATTACTTCAAAAAAAGATCATCTTGGTTTTCAGGGGAATACGATTACAGTGATAATTACTGGACAGTATACCAAGGCAATACCAATAACCTCGACAATTCTGCAAACGGCAATTTCAACTGTATCAACAACAGACGCTACGAACGCTATGTAAGCGGACTACAGTTTGCTGTGGAGAAAGCATCGAAATATAATGAAGCGCATAAGGGCGAAAATGGCTTTGTTCCCGCTGAGGTATGGGTGGGAGCCGGAGTATATACAGACGCCAAAGGCTTCGTTATCCGCAACGGCGTGAAGGTCTACGGCAGCTTCCCGTCAGAGGGCAATCCAAACAAGGAAGACCGTCTGCCATTAATCTCGCAATACATAAAGGAACGCAAAGGATATGAGGATAAGAAAATATCAAACTATGAAACAATCCTGCAAGTACGTAAGGAGAGTCCTGTATACCGTACAAAGAGTACAGACGAGCTATGGTATTCGGAAAACAAGCCTACCGACGGTTCATACAACGGTGTAGCCCAAGAACTGATAAAATCAGGTAAGACACAACGCCACTATGTCCTTTACCAGCCAGACGCTTGCGTTCCTACATGGGACGTGGCAGGCGACGGAACCGGTAGCCAAGGTGGTAACTCTTATCGTTTCCTAACTGGAAACTCTAAACATCCTAACTACACCAATTATACCGGTCAAACCGATAACGCACCTTACAACAAACCGATATATGACCTGTACGACGAGGGCAAAGTGAAGTGGGACGGATTCACCATACGCCACGGTTACCTTATCAACTACCAGGCTAACCGTGATGGAGGAGCTGGCGTGCGAGTATTTGAGAATGTAGAACTCGAAAACCTCATCATCGTAAACAACCTCGCACATGGCTATCGCTCACGTGGTGCAGGATTGTATATGGACGGAAAGAACTCGAAGATATCCAACAGCTTCATGCTGAACAACTTCATGACTAACGATAATGCTAAAAGTACCGCAAATGTAAAAGACGATAAAATCCAAAACGGCAGAGACTATGGAGGTACAGACCACTACGGCGGCGGTGCATACATGATTGTAGGCACAGGATATAATATGGTCGTAGCGAAGAACCGTGTGTCTAGTTCCGGAGGAGGAGGAGGAGGTATCTTCCTTGAAAGTGCTACCTTCTTCAACAATACCGTAGCGTATAACCAGTCGAACAAAGGAGCCACCGGAATACAGCAATGGAGCACCCCTTCTTCCGGCATTGTATCAAATCTGGCGCTTTACAACACTATTGTATACGGCAACTACGGCAACGGCTATCAAATAACATCTTCATCTCCAAACCAGTTCCAAAAAGCCCACAACTGCTATGTAGAGAATTATGCCTCAGATTTGAATGACAAGTTATCCACAACGTACGGCAACATCACATCAAACGACAATCCATTCGCCAAAGGTGACAATGCCAAGGATGAAGTGGATTTCCGTCTCTCTCCTTCAAGCAAGTGTCTGAACAATGGTACAGAAAACCTTATGCAGAACGGCGAGACAAAGAAAGCAGAACTGCCACTCACGGACATGGACTTTACAGACCGTGTGAAGGACTGTGCGGTAGACATCGGAGCATATGAAGAGGACAACTCTGCCAATATCAAATACGACAGCGGGAAAGCTGGCATGCTCATTTTCTACGTGACACAAAACGGAGCAGGCAACCGAAGCGGATCATCACCCGAAAATGCCGCCTGCGCCGACAAACTTCAGAACGTTCTGAGAGTTGCAGGAGAAGAGGCAGCAAAGGAGGAAAACAAAGACAAGAAAGTTTTCGTGAAGGTGGCTGGATATAAACCGGACAAGGATGGAGATACCTTCAAATATCAAGCCAACACTCTTGTTGAACCTTCCGACCCACGCTCATACACTTTCTTGATACCGGCAGGAGTAACGCTGAAGGGTGGATACAACGAAGAAGACTCGAAAAGCTGGGACGAAGACTATCCTGACTCTTACAACCGCCGCACCATACTCAGTGCCAAAGCTAATTCTACAGCCTTAGAATCAGACGTATATGGTTATCATACCGTCACATTCGGCACATGGCCGGGGAATGACCTCATGAATTGGAACAATACGGCTCTGACAAGATTGGCTATGGTTGACGGATGCTACATCACCGATGGTAACGCCAATGAGAGCGACGGCCACAAGGCTTTGGGCGGAGGAGTGCTGGCTCCTATGAACGGTCATGTGCGCAACTGCGTCGTTACATCCAACTCCGCACAATATGGCGGCGGCATCTATGCGTTGCCAGGCAGCGTGGTTAGCACATCGTTCATCACAAAGAACAATGCCTATTACGGTGCCGGCATTTATGCCGACAACGGTGATACGACAGATGGCACGGACGGCAAACGAGCATATATATTCTCCAACACCATAGGTGCAAATACTGCCAGCGTGCAAGGCGGAGGAATATATTTAAAACCGGGAGCTGCAATATCGTTAAACGATGTCATCTGGGGCAACAACGCCCCAAGCGACAAGAACATAAGCGGAACAACAGACAAGAAATATAATGAGACTAAATTGTCTGAAATCGCACAAAACATAGCAGGTGTAGGAAATATCGATGGATTCTATCCGTTCAACAACTGCTTCGCGGAGACTTATCTCCTTGCAGCCAACTTCTACAACACGGAGATGTCTGCCGATGCCACACGCTATTTCTCATCAAACGACTCATTCATACCACGTGAGCTTGGTCCGCTCGTACATAGCGGACTTGACAACTCGTTTTGGGATCTTCTGAAAAGCAGAAGCTTCGCCACACACGACATGCTCGGCAACGAGATTATAATGGCAAGCCATACAAACAAACTGACGGGAGGATGCTTTGCCATACACGTGTTGGACCCTATAGAGGATGTCAACGCCGAAACACTCTTCACCCGTCTGTTCGTATCGGACAAGGGTAGTGTGTATGTAAACAAAGACGAAGCTCCTAAATATATGGGACGTTCGTTCTATACTCCGTTCTCGTCGCTCGATGCCGCCTTGGAATATATAAATAAGGTGCGCCAGACCAAGAAGCCGGGCGGTACTACTTTATTTGCTACTGAAAAAACCCACTTCGACATCTTTATCGTAGGAGGAACATACCTTCCTTCACTCATGCGAAAGAATGCTGCCATTACGGGAACAAATGTACGCAACAACTCGTTCGTCATTCCTTGCAACACCAATCTGTATGGCGGCTTCAAGCCGACAGACAATTATTCGTGTGAGATTACAGAAATTGTAAGTAAGGACGGTGTTAAGATACCACTCGACCCAGATACCTCCATAAGCGAGATGCTAAAGAAACGCAGCATGGAGGATCTGAACCGTAACGGACTGTTTGAACCATGGGAACTTGCCAACCAGACTGTACTGTCGGGCAACCTGCCCAACGTGACTGGTGGAAAGAAGACATACCACGTGGTATACTGCGTAGACAAAACAGGCAAGCTGCCGGGAGTCGTACTCGACGGCATAACAATCAAAGACGGTGAGACCGCCGACTATATCGAATACGACGATAACGGTGTGGAGAAACACAACGAGATTGGTCATGGAGGCGGTATCTTCGTATATGGCATTGACATGACTCTCAACAGATGCCGAGTAATAAACAACTCTGGCATCCACGGAGGTGGCATCTTCTCAGCTGGTGCCAACATGACAATCATGAACTCCATGGTGGCTGGAAACATGACACAAAGCAATAATACAAGACCTAAAGACACAGCAAAGGGTGCTGGAGTGGGTATCTTCTTTGATGCCTGGGAAAATGTTTCCCCTTGCAAATTCGTGGCTGTAAACAGTATCTTCGCCAACAACTCTAACGAGACAGGAAGCGGAGGAGCGGTATGTATTGCGAATGGTACACGTAAAGAACACGAGGTGATGTTCATGAACTGTCTATTTGCACGAAACGAGGCACAGACAGGTCCGGATATCTTCAACGGCAAGTCTGGCTGCGCCGTTGCCACCAACACCATCTTCTGGGGCAGCAAGGGTGATGCTTCATCACTCAATGCTTCGGAAACAAGGAACTGTGCATCAGACAAGTTCAATATCACAGCATCTGATGACAACAACAACATTACCCTAAGCACCAACAACGAAGCTGTGAACGGTCCTTATTTCAGCAAGCCTTCAGAACAGGCTGGTAAAGAAGGCTTCTCACTCGCATCGCAATGGAACCCGACTTGTATTACAGTATTGACGGATGCAGGAGACGGAGTGATAAGGTGTGACAAGACATCGGGCGAGGAGACAAGCGAGGAGGGAGAATACACTTCTTGGTTGGAAAAGATGACAGAAGAGGCTAAAAGCATCTATAAGGACGACAATCAGAAATTCGACAAATACAGGAATGAATACATCAAGAGAGGTTCCTCTGACTATAAACGTTATATGGGTCCAAAGGACGAGGAAGACAAGCTGGAAGACAAGGTCATAGATATCGGTCCGTATGAATATCAATACCGGATGAAGTTCGGCGACCTCGCTGACTTGTACATTGGTGAAGAAGACCGTGGAGATGCCGACGGCAGTAACTGGGACAACCAGTCGTCTGACCTTAGAGGTGCTCTTCTTGCTGCTGCACACCCGAGTGAGACAAGTACAGGAAAGGAAACGGTACGCACCGTATATGTACGTTCCGGAAACTACTATGCCATCCCTGTAGACAACAAGGTGTTCTCCATGAATGTTGACGAGAACAACAAGAAAGTGAACCGAGTAATCATAAAAGGGGCTTGTACAGGAGTCGGACTCGGTGACAATGCAGAACAGGACTGGTCGAACCCTACTGTACTCATGAAACACCCTGTACGTAAAAGCGGCACCCTGCTGAATATAGAGACAGGAACAAAACCTGTAGACATAAGCGGCATATCATTGCGCAATACATACGAGGAAGGTACGGATAAAGGCAAGGGAGCCGTAATAACGGTGAATGGCTCAGGCGGCAAGGTTGTATTACGACAGTCTGAAGCACGCATCAACAAGGGCACAGCAGTAGATGTCACATCAAACCAAGGTGACGTGCTCATCTATAACTCGCTCTTTGCTGACAACAATGCCGATGCTCTCAAGAGCAATGGAAAGACAACGGTTGTAAACTGTACCTTTGCCCAGAATAAAAACGGAGCAGACATAGCCTTCAACACCGGAGCAGACAAGACGCAGACAAAGGTCTTCAACTCTGTTTCTTGGAATAACAATACAACGAACATTGTTTCGGACCTCGACAACGAGGATGCTTCAACACATACCGTATATAATAAGGTGTTTGCTGCAGGACAGGCAAACAACGACCTGAAGTCTGGCCCATGCTTCGTTGATACAGACAATGGCGACTTAGCAAAGCGTGACTATCATATCACACCAGGCATGAAGCTCTTTGAGCGTGGTTCGCTTCGCCGATATGCAGAGAACGTAAAGACAGGCATAACCACTACAACGAGCGACGCAGAGATTCTAAGCAGCGTAGGACAAGACCGCGACCTCGGCAATATAAAGCGCATAGTGGGCAATGCCATTGAGGTGGGAGCCTACGAGTGTAACGCTGAACTGCAGCCTATCATCTTCGTGAAAGACAACGGTAACGACGGAACGGGCAAGTCGTGGAACGACTCAAAGAACAATCTGCAGGTGGCTGTGGATATGGCAGGTATATACTCTGACCTGAACAAGGGAGCCAAGTCGTATGTGTTCGTTGACCACATGTACGGCCACAACAGTAAGCCGGCAAACCTCAACGTGTCGCTTCCAAATACCTATGTATACGGCAGTATGAAGGATAACCCTACTGCTCCAGCGGAGATTACCAATACAGAAGATATTGCCAAGGCTATTCTGGCACAACGCCCAGGTATAGTGGAGGAAGCCAACTGGCGAAGCACCATCAAGGACCTTACCGTAAGCGCAAAGAGCGTAGTGGACGGTGTGCAGGTAAGTAAGGACGGCAAAATATATCTGACCAACGAAGGTATACTCTCCACATCTGTAGTCTTGTCGAACCAAGATATAGAGGGTAAGGTAGAAAATGATAACGGATTGCTCTATAATTCACTTGTATATGCTGACCCGAACGCGACAGGAACGGATGCGGAAGGCAAAACCGTTGGAAAAATTAAGAAGAATGTCAAAACTGTAAACGTGACGACATGCGGCACCATGGAGGAAGAGCAAGGTACAAGAAATATCAACAACCGCATTATCAAAGATCTTGCCAAGGAGAAGAACAGATATATCGTTCATAAATACCGCAACTGCCAGCTCAACGAAGATGATAAAGACAACCTCTATGACAATCCGAATATTGAAGGAGGGCTGGTAAATATTAAAAACGGACAGACAAAACATTGTATATATCTCGTGGGACACGACCGCGACCTCCTCGGCAACAAACGCATGCGCAATGATGTTGTAGACAACGGATGCTTCGAGACATGGAATATCACAACAGACAAGACCCGGGTGACGGCAGATGACTATCCGCATGACGCTTCTGTGGTTTACATCCGCAAGGGCTGTGAGTTAGACATAGACGAGAATCTATACAGCAGCGACAAGAATCTGTGGTTCAATCCTGGCTTCGTGCTTCTCGAACACCATGCCGGTCTACGTGGCAACGGCAATCAGATTGGTCTGGTGCGCTATGCCGTGGAGCGCGACATGAAGAAGGACGATCCGCAACTCGTGGCTCTCCCATTCAGCGTGACAAAAGTTGTGCCGGAAGTGAACAAGGACTATACGGTAAAGACCTACAATGGTGACACACGCTCCCGCTATACATACAAATACAGCGACACCGACGGTAAAGCATGGGAGACAACTGGCATTCCGGGCAACGGCACAGGAATGATGCTGACCGCCAATAACGACATGACGATACGCTTCTACGGAGGCAGTCTTCTCGACAAGGATGGATTCCTGAACATCAATGCACCGCAGAACGGCGACTATGTGGAGAACGGCAACAAGGAGATTGTGCTGAAGCAATGGAACCATCAGGATTCATGGTCGTCGTCTGGCACAGGCTCCGCCACTAACCGGTTCACACATAAGGAGAACATGGGATGGAACCTCTTCGGAGCACCACGTCTGTGTGCCACAAACCTCAGCGACATGGAGTACGGACGAATTGTATACACCTATAACAATGGTAAGTTTGAAACCCGTACAACAGATACTGAAGTGAGCGGCTCTGATGCCTACATACCATCGATGGACGGACTCTTCACACAGACTGCTACTCTGTCTGCCGACAATGAGGAGCACATCGCCATCTCATACAACGGCACAACCCATCAAGACAAATCCTTCTATGACCAGGTTACACGTATGGCTGTGGCAATATCTCCGATGGAAGCGACACCGTCTGCCGACTACAACGCTACCAACAATACTGCTGCAGAAGCTTATTACGACGAGTTTGCCTTCAATGCTGTGGATGCTACAAGCGCACGCGACTACTTCGATATGGGTGCCGACGGCGTAAAGTGGATGCAAAGAGGCAGAGCACAGATATATGCCACAAGCGGAGAAGCACGCTACTCACTGCTGTCTGCCGTAAACCGCGATGGAGAGATGCTGCTTGGAGTGAGTATCCCGGAAGACGGAGCATACACCATTGCCATACCTGACAATGCCGACACTGCCGACTATGAAGCCGTGATGCTGAAAGACATGACAACAGGAACGGAAACCAACCTGCTCGACGGGGCATATATGTTCAATGCCGGTAAAGGTGAGGAAAACAACAGGTTCACTCTGTCGTTCCACAGACTGTCTGTCAATGGCTCTGGCATCAGCGTAAGCCGCTACGGTGAAAACAGAGTCAAGGTAAAGGGTCTGCAGGAAGATGACATTCTGAATATCTATTCCTCAGAGGGTTTCATGACAAACTCTACTGTTGCCACCAAGGATACCATGATAATGTTTGTCGATGTGCACGGCGGAATAGCCATCCTCGAAGTGACGAGAAACGGCAAGAGGATATATCTGAAGAAAATGGAAAACAGGTGACAATCCATAGCAAGTAAAAATCATAGGCAAAAAAAGAACAAGAAGATACCGACCTCCTCTAAAGCAAAATGTTAAAGGGGGTCGGATTTTATTTGATTAGGACTTGAGATTATCGGACTACATTTATGGCAAATACTACAGATATATTTGCGCGATGTGTGGAAAATGTGTAATTTTGCACAAAACAAATATCAAAAATGTGGAATATTACACATTTTTGACACATAAACAAAAAAAAGCATGTTTAATAGAAGCATCATTAAAGAGCTTGAAGCTTGGAAGAATAAAGAAGACAGGAAACCATTGATTATGCTTGGCGCAAGACAAGTAGGCAAGACTTCCGTGTTGAAGAGATTTGGTAAAGAGCAGTTTGTACACTGTGCCTATTTCAGTTTGGATGAAGAGAAAGGAGTTTGCGACATATTCCGTACTACTAAGAATCCTGTTCAAATCATTGAGCAGTTGTCATTTCTTTCAGAAGTACCTATATTGCCACAGGAAACCCTCTTGATTCTTGACGAGATACAAGATTGTCCGGAAGCTATAAGTGCAATGAAGTATTTCTGCGAAAAGACTCCAGAATATGCTGTGGCATGCGCAGGCTCACTGTTAGGATTGGCATTCGGTCATGAAGGTTTCTCTTTTCCGGTAGGCAAAGTTGACCACATTAAAATGTATCCTGTTACATTCACAGAATTTCTTGAACAAAAAGATGCAGGACTTTACCGATATTACCAGTCAATAAATGACATTGAGCCATTACCACAAATTTTTTTCGACAGACTATCACAGGCTTTTACCGCTTATCGCATATCTGGCGGTATGCCGGAAGCAGCAATGGCAATGATAGGAAAAGACATGAAAGGCGTTGAGAACATATTGCAGAACATACTTCAAGACTATGCTCTTGACTTTGTAAAGCATACCTCTCCATTACTTGCCAACAGAATATCACACGTATGGAATTCGTTGCCATCACAACTGGCTAAGGAGAATAGGAAATTCGTCTACCAACTTGTGCGTCCTGGGGCAAGAGCAAGGGAATATGAGGATGCGCTCACATGGTTGCAAAACGCAGGACTGATAAACAAAGTCAGCCTTTGCCAGACTCCACAAGTTCCACTGAAATCATATGAAGATTTGAGCATCTTCAAAATTTATTGTCTTGATATCGGACTGCTAAGGGTTCTTTCTGAATTAAGTCCAGAGGCATATTTCAGCGACTCGCCAGCTTTCAAAGAATACAAGGGTGCCCTTGCCGAGAACTATATACTACAAAGTCTGCTTGCAAACGGAATAAAATGCTCACGTTACTGGGCTTCAGGGAATAAAGCAGAAGTGGAGTTCATCGTACAACACGGCATGGATGTCATTCCGATAGAAGTGAAATCGGGGACAAGCGTCACAGGAAAAAGCCTTACTGAATACAACAAGAAATACTCACCAAGTATGCGCATCAGGTTTTCCATGCTCAATCTGAAACGTGATGATACTCTGTTGAACATTCCTTTGTTCTTAGCAGACAAAGTGAAATACCTGTGTGGAATGGTATAAAAATAGCGATATGGGTGAATTCTGACGAATCTCCTATATCGCTATTCATTATGGCTCATTTACAGATTGGTTTTAATGTGGGGGCTTAGTCGTCCCTGTCATGATGTCTGTCATGGTGGTGTCTGTGTTTATCGTATTTCTTGTCGTGCTTATAATGCTTGTCATGCTTCTTGTGCTTTTTCCAGTGCTTGTCGTGCTTTTTCCAGTGCTTGTCGTGTTTGTAGTGTTTACAGTATCCGTTGTCGTAGTGTGAACGATGGTGACAAGGGTGGCAGTTGTGTTTCGGATATTTCACATATATGTTGTGAACATATTCTCTGTCGCGCCAGCCTATCGGACGGTAAAGGTAATACGACTCGCAGAATCTTTTCCATTGTCTGGCGGAGAGCATGCGTCTTAGCTGCTTGTTGCGGTAATGCCATCCATAAGCGTCAATGTCTCGATAGCTATTTATGCCGTTGAGGTATGAGAGGTTGATGCTCAGGATGCTGTTACGGTGGGCCTTGTTCAGTCCCAGTTCCACCATCATCTTATCGGTGATAAAGCTGGCTTCTGCCTGAATGTCAGTAAGTCTCTGGGCATTTGCTGATGTATTCATCACGACTGCCGCTGCTATTGCTAATAGTATACGTTTCATAATCCAGATTTTTTAGGGTTATTATCTTTTTCTGTTGCAAAAATAATGCAAACGAGAGCAATGAAAGCTTGCTTTCAAATTGTCGAGTGCAGCTTATTTTATGCAAAAATAAGATTATCTGGCTTACTCAGCAAAGGAGAAACTATAAACATACGTATGGTTTTCCCTATAAGTGTGAGGATATTCCGTACAAGGAGCTTTTTGTGTATGGAAACAGTATACTCCACTTCATCCCCTATCCGCTATTAGACTTGCTTGAATTATGAGTTTCTGAAGACGTCCTGTCCTTATCTAATCCTGAAAGTCCTACCATGCCCCACAACTACACAAAAAGAGGAACGGCAGCTACCGTTCCTCTCTTTGTGTATTCAATGTTTGTATCTCAGAAAACTTACTTTACAGTCATTTTCTTTCCGTCAACGATGTAGACACCTGCTGCCGGCTTGCCGCTTATGCGAACACCGCCCAGAGTATAAACCTTACGGTTTGCTGCATCGTCTGCAGAGATAGAGTTTATCGAAGCGACAGACTTAACCTTCACGGTATAGACAGTCTTGTTTGCAGAGTTCACGTCGTAGTCATTGCCATAGACTGTGATGGTGCATACATTGCTGGTCTGGTCAACATCCTTCTCTACACGAGCACCAACACCCTTCTTCTCAAATGTAATCTTGTCCAAAGCATCAGTAAGTTCGCTCTCCACGGTATACTCCGTCTTTGCCGGATCAAAGCCCTCAATGGTCTTGCCGTCAATCTGCAAATCCTTCAGAGTGCTATAATATATAAGATGAAGCTCGTCAAGGTCGAGCTGGTCATCCTTTGAAGCACCCGGAACAGGATTTGTCGTTGCAGAAGCCAACAGATACTGCACCTCCGGTGTGGCATCAGTAGCATAGTTGAACTCACCTGTGAACTTCGTCCACTCCGCAGTAGCAGGAATCAGCACAGAAGCAGAAGCGACCTTGTCGGCTGCCATCTCAGCAAGCTCAGGGTCATGGTAAGCAGCATCCTTGTGGATGATAAGCTGTACGCGTCCCTGCAGTGCAGGTTCCTCCTTGCCTTCCTCTTTCTCTGCATCGGTGAGAGCCTTTGCTGTGCCTGGAGTGAAGCGTGCATAAACCTCGAAAGCGTCAGGACGTCCGGCGAATGGCATATTACCGTTAACGTCGGTACGGTCGGTGAAGTTATAGTTGGAAGCATCAGCCGGGTTGGTGTTACCCATGTTGATATGACCAGTAGTAAGGTTTCCGTTGGCATAGGCAACCCAGAGGTCCTTTGAAACGAGGCGCACTCCGTTTCCGCTGTAGCCATCTATCTGCTGTGGCATAGGCGACATTGAAGCGAACGAAGCGAAGAGTCCGGCAGCGGTATCGAAGGAGTTCCATCCTTCAGCGAGCTTCGCGCTCTCGTCGTCGGTCCAGTTCTCGAAGTCTGCATTAGGAATCTGGTAAGCCGCATCCTTGCTCTTTCCTTCGAAAGTAATGGTATATACGGTTGAAGAGCAGCCTGTCTCACTCACTGTAACGGTGAGCTTCTTCTCAGCCTCATCGTATGTCTTCTCCACAGTAGCATTCTCTGAAGAAGCCACATAGCTGACCTCATCGACATAGCATTTTCCTGTAGCGGTAAATGCCGTGCTGGTGTTGCCGACTGTTATGAACTCATGACCAGCCACACTGAGGGAAGTCAGCGTTGGGGCAGCCTTCTGATACTGTATCGTATAGACGCTCTTTGCCTCCGGATTGGTCTCCTCGTCATAGTCCTCGCCCTTCACAGTGATAACATACTGACCGGTGGTGCTGTCATAAGCGGCATCAGCAGTGGCACCAACGCCCTTCTTGGTGTAGCCTACTGTTGTCCAGTCCTCATCAAATGTGGAGTTTACGGTATAGTTGTAAGTCTCAGGATCGAAGTCCAAGTCTACATCAAAGCCGTAGTTGTCTGTCGCCTTCAGTGAAGAGAGGGCATGATAGTAAACGAGCTTCACGTTGTCCACCGTAAGAGAGTTTCCCGGCTTTATGTCGCCCGGTGCACCGAAATAGTTTGTAGCAGAGAAGATAACGTTGATGTTCTCCACTCCTGCTTCCTCACATCCCTTTTGATAAACAAAAGATATGGTATCGGTTTTCCATTCGCCGTTGGTGCTCTCCGTTATCGGGTGCTCAAGAGATGCGACGAGAGTGGCACCGTCGGTCTTTGTAACATCTCCGCCCGTAAGTGTTTTGTTGATGCCGAGAACGTTACGGTCGCGGTTTACCATATCCACGCAAGTGGCTTTACCCCATGAGAATATTCCCACAGCCGTGTTTCCCGGCACGTCCTTCTGGGTCCATGTTCCGTTCCAGAGATAAGCCACCACTGTAGCCTGTTCGTCAGCACCATTGGCATTGTCTCTCTGATAGTCGAACGAGATGGCGTCGGGATGGAAAGAGAACTGTTTTCCTCCAAACACTCCTCCGTCGGAGTTCTGCACTGCTGTTCCCTTGGTCTCTGCCGTAGCCCACGGTGTGCCGAGAGTGAAATATCCTGGGATATTCTGCTTTGCCAAGGAGTTGTAGATATTCTTTATCTTTACGGCATAGTTAGCAGGTTCGCCTTCAGCGGAGCGTGTCACCTTCTCTCCTACTTCACCTGCCATCACTACATTTGCCATGTGCCATCCCTGTGGCTGCACACCCTTTTCGACGGTGTTGCCCTTACTGTCCCAAGGAACGCACTTCTCCCATTCAGAATCAAAGTCTCCGTTGATCTGCTGCGCATTAGCTGTCAGCGCAGCCACACTCAATAATACAAGAGCGTAATTCTTCTTCATCTTTTTGTTATTAATAAATAAAACATAGTCTTATTGCTCCGTCTGTTTCCTGATACTGCATTTGACTGACTGCTTATAAATTATCCGTATCTGAGAACCTGAAAACAATAGACCAACAATTAAAAATCGGCTGCAAAGTTACTCAAAAAACTTTAAGACGAGGGGGAACGGTCTGTGTTTTTCTCGTCTTAATATTTGGAAAATTGTCCTATTTCACTTATTTACATCTATTTGAAGGATATGATATGTTTATGTTTTGACTTATAATATATACTTATGTTAGGCTTATGGTGCTTGATATATGCATACCACATTCTGACAGACTATTTGCATAAATAACCAATCTAACTGTATAAATAAACAGTTTGTTCAGCACGTCTATATAGTCCGATTATGGCATTTACGCCATGTCTCTGTAAACACGTGATTTTGTCATCATTTAGAAACTCGGTAACTTTCCCATAGAAAGTCCGTAACTTTCTCATAGAAATTCGGTAACTTT
>OOCQ01000735.1_pt1 | contig 25169 bp, 24 predicted proteins | sample 1671121 | NCBI WGS metagenome assembly OOCQ01 (sample SAMN06348124, study PRJEB24527) | human gut metagenome | biome: human gut; feature: ankylosing spondylitis patient; material: feces | host: Homo sapiens | place: China | collected 2015-10 | reverse complement strand
TTCTTTGAAGGCTGCTGATTTCAAGGGTATCATCGACGCTTGGAAGAAGTAATCTGATTAGGATATCTATCCGAAGGGATACCCATCCCCACATGGGAAGGGCATCCCTTCACTTATTATTTAAACAACCCATATAAAAATTCTAAGAATCGTCATGAAACAATTCGTCACATTATGTATGATTATCCTCTGCTCAGCTATGACAGCTAATGCGCAGACTTACTTGGAACATCTCAAGCAGAAGAACCAAGGACAGGGTGTAGTGACCGTGAACCAAAGCAAGGCTATCGACGAATTGGTGAACGGAAAGCAGATAGCTCCGCAAGACAACAAGACCAAAACTACACCTCAGCCACAGAAAAACTTAACAGATACGAAGCGCAAGAACACCGAGACTCAGCACAAAGCTACAGAGCCTCAGCACAAAGAAGGCACTGCGACCACTCAGCACAAACTAGCTCCCGACTCACTCAAGAAGAATGAAACTACCAAGGAAGGCAACCACGAGAACAACACTCAGAAAGCTGAAAACAAAGAAGAAACTGATATGCCAGTAGTGGATATGCGCAAGAAAGTGATGCGCAAGAGCTACAAGGTAACAGGATATAGAGTACAAGTATACGCTGGCGGTAACTCTCGCAACGACCGCTTGAAAGCAGAGCAAACGGGCAACAACATCAAGATGAAGTTCCCAGACCAGCCTGTCTACGTACACTTCTACTCACCAAGATGGATTTGCCGCATGGGCAACTTCAAGAGTCTCGCCGAGGCTCAGAAGGTACTAGCCAAGGTTAAGGCTCTGGGCTACAAGCAAGCCTGCCTGGTAAAGGGGCAAATCACAGTACAGTACTAATGAATAATTAACAATGAATAATTAACAATGAATAATTAACAATGAATAATTAACAATGAATAGTTAATAGTTTACAGCATTGATGCCGTAGGCCTAATTATCAATTATTAATTATAAATTATAAATTAAATAAGATGAATCCAGAAACAGAATTCCGTGAAGGGCTAGATGACCTCGCGGCACACTATAAAGAAGTATTGAAACTCTTGGGCGAAGACCCAGAACGAGAGGGATTGGCAAAAACTCCGATGCGTGTGGCTAAGGCGATGCAGATACTGACTCGCGGCTACACCCAGGATGCCCACAAGGTATTGACCGATGCCCTCTTTGAGGAGAAATATGACCAGATGGTTATCGTCAAGGACATCGACTTCTTCTCCATGTGCGAGCATCACATGCTGCCTTTCTATGGCAAGGTACATGTAGCCTATATCCCCAACGGCAAGATAACCGGACTGAGCAAGATAGCCCGAGTAGTAGACATCTACAGCCATCGTTTGCAGGTACAGGAGCGTCTCACTCAGCAGATTAAGGACTGCATCCAGGAGACACTGAACCCTCAGGGAGTCATGGTTGTGATAGAGGCTAAGCACATGTGCATGCAGATGCGAGGTGTGGAGAAGCAGAACAGCATTACCACCACTAGCGACTACAGCGGTGTGTTCAATTCTCTCAATACCCGACAGGAGTTTATGAACTTGCTGAGAGGGGAATCTAAGAGAATCTAACTTAGGTGATAGTTTATAGTTAATAGTTTATAGGGCAATCTTGCTATTAACTATAAACTATTGTTTATTAACTACAAACAAAAACAACAATGAAGTTTATATCATGGAATGTAAATGGTCTGCGTGCATGCGTAGGCAAGGACTTCGAGGCACAATTCAAGGCACTCGATGCCGACTTCTTCTGCCTGCAAGAGACCAAGATGCAAGAAGGCCAACTCAATCTAGCATTTGAGGGGTACGAGAGTTACTGGAACTACGCTGAGAAAAAGGGGTATTCCGGCACAGCCATCTACACCAAGCACAAGCCACTGAGCGTGGGCTACGGCATGGGCATAGAGGAGCATGACCACGAGGGAAGAGTCATCACATTGGAATACGACAACTTCTACCTCGTAACCTGCTACACCCCCAACTCCCAGACCGAACTCAAGCGATTGGATTATCGCATGAGATGGGAAGATGACTTCCATCAGTTCCTAAAGAATCTTGATGCCAAGAAGCCCGTAGTGATTTGCGGCGACTTGAATGTGGCTCATGAAGAGATAGACATCAAGAATCCTAAGACCAATCGTCGCAACGCAGGTTTTACAGATGAGGAACGAGAGAAGATGACCCTTCTGCTGAACGATGGTTTCACCGACAGCTTCCGTTATCTCCACCCAGAAGAGGTAACCTATTCATGGTGGTCCTACCGCTTCAAGGCAAGAGAGAAGAACGCCGGTTGGCGCATCGACTACTTCTTGGTATCCGACAGCATCAAGGACAAGATCACAGAAGCCAAGATACACACAGAGATTATGGGTAGCGACCACTGCCCAGTAGAAGTTGACTTGGAATTCTAAAAAATCAAATGGGAAACAGAAGATAACAAAAAGGTAATAAAAGTGCGAAGGCTAGCAAGAGGATTCTTGCTAGCCTTCTTTTTCTCGTAATAAATAATGAAAACGAGGGATTTCCTTCCTCACGGAAGCTGTCCCTCATATTGGTCATATCAACATAAAATTTTAATTTATATAAGAGAGATTTTTTGATTCTTATGAAGAAGTCTTATGACTTTGGTATGCCCAATCTTACATGAATGCCTTAATCTCAGAGAGATTTCTCTTCTCCTGGGTGCCATCCTTGTAAGTTATCATGAAGTAGTCGTGTACAGACTTGCCATTCTTGAACTGAACGACAGCTACACCGCCCTCACGGAGCTGGAGAGTGAAGTAACCCTCACGCTTGCCATTGACATACTTGCCATACCATTTTTCCTTACCATTCTTATAGTAGGTAGTAACCTCGCCATTGAAGATGGTGTTACGATCGTTACCAAGATCGATAAAGCTATAACCACCCTCTGCTCTCAGATTACCATTCATATAGAAATCCTGGAACACGTCCCGCTTGTTCAAACCAAAACCGGTAGTCATCAGGAGTCTGTAATAAGCTGCCTGATCTGCACTAGCCACATTACTCATATTCTCGTCATAGTAAATAGTGTCTGCTACTACTGTTGCATTCTCTACGTGCTTACGACCGAAAGTAGCTACAGTCATCAAAGCCATCAATGAGAATAATATAACTCGTTTCATATTTTTAATTTTTAGAATGTTATTATTGTTATTGTTTATTTCTTTTTTCTGGTGCAAAGATACAATGTTTTTCAATAAGTCGTATAATCCTTAACGCTATTTTATCTTATTTTTTCGGGAAATTTTACTTTTCAACTAAAAACGCACACAGTTTGTCAATTTGCAACTTTAAAGGCTTAAAACTTTCATTTTTTACGAGCTTTTATTGACTTACATCAATTCTACACCACACAAAATAACAAAATGTAAGCAGAAACTTCCTTCAGCGACTAACACCCAATCCCATAAAAACCATAATTTTCGAGTATTTTTGTTACTTTTCCGTCGTAATATTAGTTTTTCTCTTTTTTATTTTGTACTTTTGCAGATAAATATAATATATATAATAAGGTACGCGCATGAAACATATACTAATCTTAATCATTGCGATGAGCACGCTCTGCCTCTACTCTTGCAAGGAAACGGAAGACTATAACAGTGTAAACAGTGGACAAGACCGCGACTCGGACGAGATCACGGGCGATAACTACGTGTATCACCTCCCCATCATCTTCCATGTGTTCTACAAGGACAATAGCGACAAGAACAAAATCACCATGAGTCGTCTCCAGGAGATACTGGGCAATGTAAACGAACTATACGAAGGCATCACCTATACCAATATGCTCGACACCATAGCCAGCGAGAACATCCATGTGCAATTCGAACTGGCACTATATGACGAGAATGGCAACAAACTGGGCACTCCAGGTGTGGAATACGTGAAGTATCCCAGCAGTCAAGACTCCATCGACTGCAATGAGTTTATGAAAGGCAAGCAATATGCCAGATATATGTGGGATCCCAACAACTATATCAATGTGATGGTGTATAATTTCAAGCAGGGGGAAAGTACGGATATTACTTTGGGCATTAGCAATCTGCCCTATCAGGGAGCAGGTTATCCACAGATAGAGGGACTCAAAAAGTCAGAACATGCAGTATTGCACAAGAATAATCTCTCTTATCCATACTGCGTATCACTCAATGCCATCTTTATAGACAAAAGATACGAAGGTACAAGATATACTACAGACAAGAACAAGAAGCAGTATACATACGTACCCCTGGACCCTAACGCAACCCTAGCCCACGAGCTCGGTCACTTTCTCGGTCTAAAGCACGTATTCACTGAGCATGATGACAAGGAAGAAAGCAAGGCATCAGCCGCAGCATACACAGACCCTTGCGAGGACACGGACTTCTGCGAGGACACACCAAGCTACGACCGAGATGCCTATATCAAATGGCTCATCAACTTTCAGGAGCAAGCCAAGAAGGAAAAAGAAGACACCACCTTTACGCTTATCCAACTTGCCAAGAGAGAGAACAATAAAGGAGAGAAGTGGCAGGCAGATAACATGATGGACTACTCCTACTGCTATAACACCCGCTTCACCCCCGACCAAGCTTATCGCATGCGCCAAGTGCTCTACTATTCGCCACTCATTCCGGGTCCGAAGAAAGCCAGAACTGGGAGCCGCGCTGCAATGGAAGCACCAGAGGGTCCTATCGACCTGCCTATCGTACTTGCCAAAGCGAGAACGGTCAAAACAAATTTGATAAAAAAACAATAAACAGCAATGAAATATACAATCAAGGCACCAAGCCTACTGAACGCAAGCATCAATCTGCCTGCTTCCAAGAGCATCAGCAACCGAGCACTCATCATCAGTGCCATGGCAGGCAACCAAATACCTCCCCACAACCTGAGCGACTGCGACGACACGGAAGTCATCATCGCAGCTCTCAAGGATATGCCCGAAGTCATCAACATCAAGGCTGCGGGCACGGCGATGCGTTTCACCACAGCCTATCTCTCAGCCACAGCCAGTGGTGAGCATACCATTACCGGCACAGAGCGCATGCAGAATCGCCCTATAGCCATCTTGGTAGATGCCCTCAGATACCTGGGTGCCGACATTCAATATGAAAAGAAAGAAGGCTATCCCCCACTCCGCATCAAGGGCAATGCCCTGGAAGGTGGCCACTTGGAGGTAGTGGGCAATGTCAGTTCCCAGTACATCTCAGCCCTGCTCATGATAGGTCCTATCCTGAAGAAGGGACTCGAACTGAAGCTCACGGGAGAGATAGCCTCACGCCCATACATCGACCTCACCCTCTGGACCATGAAGGAATATGGAGCAGAGGCTGAATGGACCGACGTGGACACCATCACCGTAAAGCCAAAGCCTTATCAGGAGACACCCGATTACACCATCGAGAACGACTGGAGTGCCTCTTCTTATTGGTACGAGATGATGGCACTGAATGGCAACGTCGATTCCAAGATAACGCTCCAGGGCCTGATGGACAACTCTAAGCAGGGCGACTCAGTAGTGAAATATATCTTCAGTTTGCTCGGCGTGAAGAGCGAGTTTGAGAATCGCGAATGCCTCAGCAATGTCCAGCTGAAGGCACATCGCTGCCTGCTTCCTCGTTTCGATTACGACTTCTCAGGCTCTCCAGATCTAGCCCAGACCATCGTGGTAACCTGCTGTGCGCTAGGCGTCAAATTTAAGTTCACTGGTCTTGCCAGCCTCAAGATTAAGGAGACCGACCGCATCGAGGCTTTGAAGAAAGAGCTGAAGAAGGTGGGCTATGTCATCTACGATGAGAATGACAACACCCTCATCTGGGATGGAGAGACTTGCGAGCCTAGTATGGAGCCTATCGACACCTACGAGGACCACCGCATGGCATTGGCGTTCGCTCCCCTCGCCTTCAAGTTCCCAGAACTGGAAATCAACGACCCAGGAGTGGTGAGCAAGTCCTACCCTCACTATTGGGAAGACCTCAAGAAGGTTGGCTTTGAGATAAGTGAAAAGTGAAGAGTGAAGAGTGAAGAGTGAAGAATTCAACAGCCTTTACTAATCACAAAGTTCAATGTTCAAAGTTCAATGTTCAAAGTTCAATGTTCAAAGTTCAAAGTTCAAAGTTCAATGTTCAATGTTCAAAGTTCAAAGTTCAAAGTAAATGTTATACTTGATAATAGCCCTCGTGGCGCTCGGCTTGGTTTCAGCCATCTTTGGCATCCTCTCCCATCATAAGGGAGAGGACGAGGAGCCCCTGCAGGAAGGCGTATCTTGCAACACCTGTAATGGCGAGAACGACAAGTGCGAGCAGGAATGCATGATGGAGGCTGCCACCAAGGAGATAGAATACTACGATGACGAGGAGCTGGACCGATATAAGGGCAGAGCCGCTGATGACTATACCGATGAGGAGGTAGAGGAATTCTCGGAAGTGCTCTATACGATGCATCCCGAGGAGGTGGCAGGCTGGAACAGAAGCCTGATACTCAGAGGCATCAACCTACCCAACCAACTCAAGGATGAAGTCATCAACTTTTTAAGTTAGAATTTTAGTATTCAAGCATAAAACTCAGCAGCTTCGCTAATCATAAAGTTCAAAGCTCAAAGTTCAAAGTTCAAAGTAATGGATATACTGCAATATACATTTTTCCAGAACGCACTCTTGGGAGCCTTCTTGGCTAGCATCTTGTGCGGATTTATCGGAACATACATCGTTACCCGCCGATTGGTTTTCATCAGCGGAGGCATCACCCATGCTTCTTTTGGTGGCATCGGCATCGGTGTGTTCACGGGCATCAACCCGATACTCTCGGCGATGGCTTTCGCCATACTGAGCGCATTTGGCGTGCAGTGGATATCGAGAAACAAGGATGTGCGTCGCGACTCAGCCATCGCCATGTTTTGGACCTTGGGCATGAGCGTGGGTATCATCTGCTGCTTCCTCACCCCGGGCTTCATGCCCGACCTGCCCTCCTTCCTCTTTGGCAGCATCCTAGCCATCGACTCAGCCGACCTCTGGTTGCTAGCCGGGCTCACCGCCGTTGTGGCATTGCTCTTCACCATACTGCTACGCCCCATCCAGAGTATCGCCTTCGATAGCACCTTTGCCCGTTCGCAGCATCTGCCCGTCTGCCTGCTGGAATATCTGCTGATGACGCTCATCGCCATGACCATCGTAGCCACCCTGAAGCTCGTGGGCATCGTGCTCGCTATCAGTCTGCTCACCATTCCGCAGATGACAGCCAACCTGTTCACATTCAGCTACAAGCGAATGATAGCCCTCAGCATCATCCTGGGGTGGATAGACTGCCTCCTGGGACTCTATGCTAGCTATCTGCTCAATGTGCCTTCGGGAGCCACCATCATCTTCGTGAGCATCATCATCTTTGCCATTGCGAAAGTAATCAAGTTAGGAGTTAGGAGTTAGAAGTTAGGAGTTAGGAGTTTTTTACTGTTTATATTCACATTTATAATATACATGCATCGCAACCATCTACATATTATCTTTTGGGGAGTGTTCGGCTTTCTGCTGTCACTCAGCCTCATAGGATGCTCTACGCAGAAGAATACAGCGCAGAGCAGATGGTGGCATGCCTTCAATGCCCGATACAACACCTACTACAATGGCTCCGTGGCATATATCGAGGGCTCACTCGAAAAGGAGAATGACAACAAGGACAATTACACCGAGCAGATTCCCCTCTACACCGTGAGCAATAAGAACAGTCGCGAGCTAGGCAAGAGCCAGTTTGACCGTGCCATAGAGAAGAGCGAGAAAGCCATCCACCAGCATAGCATCAAGCGACGCCCCCAGTGGACCAAGAACCGACGCAAGACAGCCAAGGACCTCGAGTGGCTCAGCCGCCGAGAGTACAATCCATTCCTTTGGAAGGCATGGATGCTGATGGGCAGAAGCCAGTTCTTCGAGGGCGATTTCGAGTCGGCAGCCTCCACTTTCTCTTACATGAGCCGTCTCTACGCCACCCAGCCCGCCATCTACGGCAAGGCTCGTGCATGGCTTGCCAAATGCTATATCGAGCAGAATCTCACTTACGATGCAGAAGACGTGATACGCAATATGGAGCGTGATTCCATTCACTGGCGAGCCCAGAAGGAATGGGACTACACCTATGCAGACTATTATATCCACAAGGGCGAGGCAGCCCGAGCCATCCCTTATCTCCGCAAGGTGATAAGCCATGAGATGCGACGCAAGCAGAAAGCCCGCGAATGGTATCTCATGGGCCAGTTGCAGGCTTCCATCGGCAACCACCGAGAGGCTTACAAGGCTTTCAAGCACGTCATCCGTCTCAATCCTCCTTACGAGTTGGAGTTTAATGCCCGCATCTCCATGACCGAGGTGATGGCTTCCACCAACAGCAAGAAGATGATTAGCCGCCTCAAGCGCATGGCAGCGTCAGACAACAACAAGGAGTATCTGGATCAGGTATACTACGCCATCGGCAACATCTACCTGAGCCAGCGCGATACCCTCCACGCCATCTATGCCTACGAGCAGGGCAACCAGCGTGCCACCCGCAGTGGCATAGAGAAAGGTGTGCTCCTGCTGCACCTGGGCGACCTGTACTGGGCTAAGGAGAAATTTTCCGATGCCCGCCGCTGCTATGGCGAGGCCATCGGACTGCTCGACAAGGAGCGCAAGGACTATCAACAACTCTCCGACCGCAGCAAGGTGCTCGATGAACTGGTGCCTTACACCGATGCCGTGGAGCTGCAAGACTCGCTCCAGCGACTAGCCCAGATGAGCGAGAAAGACCGCAATGCAGCCATCGACCGAGTGATCACAGCCCTCAAGAAGAAAGAACGAGAGAAGCGCAACAAGCAGGCAGAAGCCGAGGCTGCCAATAGCAGCAATGCCACCAACACTGGTTTTGGCACCTCAGGCACCAACAGCCAGTGGTATTTCTATTCACCGCTAGCCGTGAGCCAAGGCAAGACGCAGTTCCAGAAGCAGTGGGGCAAGCGAGAGAATGTGGACAACTGGCAGCGCATCAACAAGACCGTAGTGGCAGGTGCCATGGGAGCCGAAGAGATGACCGACGAGATGAGAGACTCACTCGCCCAAGCCGCCGTACTCGAAGATTCGCTCAAGCAGACCACCGACAGTGCCGTCAACAACCCTCACAAGCGAGAGTACTATCTAGCCCAGATACCATTCACCCCTGAGCAGATAGCCGAGAGCAACAAGCTCATCATGGACGGTCTCTACCATTCGGGCGTCATCTTCAAAGACAAGCTCGATAACCTGCGCCTCAGCGAGAGAAATCTGCGCCGACTCACCGACCAATACCCCGACTATGAGCACATGGACGATGCCTACTATCACCTCTTCCTGCTCTATTCACGCAAGGGGGAGCGAGGCGTGGCGCAGCAATATCTCAGCAGATTGCAGGCTGATTACCCCGAGAGCCAGTGGACCACCCTGCTCTCCGACCCATACTTCGAGGAGAATGCCCGCATGGGCGTCCACCTGGAAGATTCGCTCTATACCGACACCTACGAGGCATTCAAGGCATCTATATATAATAAGGTGAAGCACAACCGCATGGTGTCCGACCAGCGATTCCCCGATGGAGCCAACCGCGACAAGTTCCTCTTCGTGGGCGGACTGAGCAAGCTCAATGATGGCGACGTGGCAGACTGCCTCAAGGATATGAAGGAAGTAGTGGAGAAATACCCTAACAGCCGACTCAGCGAGATGGCAGGCATGATCATCAATGGCGTGAATGCCGGCAGAAAGCTCTATGGCGGCAAGTTCAACCTGAGCGATGTATGGACACGCCGCAGCGAAGAGCTCAATGCCACCGACTCCACCAAGCTCAAGAAGTTTACGGCAGAGCGCAATGAGAAGTTCGTATTCCTCTTTGCCTACGTGCCCGACTCCGTGAATGAGAACCAGCTGCTCTTCGAGGTGGCCAAGTACAACTTCACCCACTTCATGGCTCGCCAATTCGACCTCCAGATAGAAGACGTCGACGGATTGCATCGCCTGCAAATCAGCGGATTCCAGAGTTACGACGAGGCTCGCCAGTATGCCAATGCCGTATATCAGCAGCCAGCCATCACTCGCCTGCTAGCCCACGTCAGGGGCATCATCATCAGTGAGAACAATCTCCAGTTATTGGGCGTCAGCCACTCTTACGAGGATTACGCCAAGTTCTATACCAAGAGCATCGCACCGCTGAAGATCAAGAAGGAAATCCTGCTCTATGAGCCAGAGGGAGAGGCGAAGCCTGCCGAGATTCCTACCTTGGAGATTCCAGCTGAACCTCAGCAGCCAGCCACAGACAACAGCACCGATACCGGCATCGACTTCGAAGACGACCCTAAGGCTCAAGAGCAGATAGAACTAGACGACGAGTATTACGACCTCGACGGATTCTAAAAGAAAATATGAATAGGTTAAAATTGTTATGATATATAACTCGCTAAAGTGAACAGAAGAAGGTAACGAGGAACGGCACGGAGAAGTCTACACAGAATCCATGAAAGATGGAGACGATGATAAACTGCTCGCCCGAGGCACGGGTGATGATGGGCAGCGTGGTATCCATCGAGGTGGCTCCACCCACACTGATAGGTGCCAACTTGCCAAAGTATCGAGCCAAGATCGGTGCACAGAGCAGCGTAAGTATCTCTCGGCAGATGTTGGCGAGCAAGGCGATGGTGCCCAGTTCCGGTCCACGATACTCGGTGATGAAGATGCTGGAGAGCGAATAGTAGCCGAAGCCCGAACCGATGGCTAGGCAGTCGGTGAGCTGACGATGCCCCAGCACCAGTGAGGCTGCCGCACATCCTGCCAGCGTGCCCACGATGGTCATCACGGGCAGGAACATGAGCCTAGGGTTCACCTTGCGGAAACTCTTGAGCACCGAGGTATCGCAACCGATGCTGACGCCCACACAGAACATCAGGGCACAGAGTGCATAATAACTCACATCGCTATCCAGGAAGTCCTGGGGCACGAAATGGCACAATCCCACGATGATGCCGAGGACGAAGAAGCCTACGATAATCAAACTACCCTTCATCTCCCACCTCCTTTCCCATAGCTTCCGTAGCAGCAGAAGCCTTGCCTCTATTCACCATTTTCCAGAGAGCCCAAGCAAAGAGCACGCTACCTGCGCTGCCAGCCAGGGTGAGCACGATGGCTTCGAGACCGAGGGTTTGCAGTCCGTTTACGATGCGGGGATTGCTGCCCACCTCGATACCGAGCAGGAAGAGAAGCAGCCATATCAGCACGGTGATAACCCTGCCGATGGCTCTCATTTTCTTGTTGCGGAGCAGATAGCCTGTACCTATTCCGCATAGCATGATCATTACTATCTTGAGCATATATTATCTTTTTTTCTTTTTATTACCTTATTATATATATATAAAGCGGATTCTCGAACTTTATTGTATCAAAGACCGAGAATATTTGCTGCTGTTCTTTGCGTTCCATTTCATATATTTTCTTTGTCGTTACAATTCAATGGTTTTGCTGTATCCATTGCTACCTGCTACTTTCACCTCATGATCATTCCATTTATATATGTATTTATATTCTGGAGGTAAGACAATATTGCCCCTCCTGTCCAATAGTCCATACAGACATTTCCGTATGCCTATTCTGCATTCGGCATAATCACCCCGGAAGTTGGAGATATGAGTGTAGATAGGTTTCACGATGATGTCATCCTTCACCTTCAGCCCCCATCTGCCATCCTGCTGGAAAGGCTCTACATTCTTCAGATATTCATCAAGTTGTTGGACGGTCATCTTCTTCCTTGCCGCATTCGCCTTCTTTACCACTATCATCTCATCATTCACGGCAATAATGCTCTGCAACTTCTTCACATAGGTTGGAATGATACCCTTACCAGCCCTCAGCCCGGCAAACATGCTCTCCCAGTTGCGAGGCTTGTCGGGCAAGCCGAACTTGCGGTAGTTACCTACGTTGTCGATAATCATGCACACCTTATCATTGTTCTTATGGTTGATGCGCAACCCGCGCCCCACCATCTGCAGGTACTTGGCAAGCGACAGTGTAGGGCGTGCCATCTGGATAAACTCCACGTCCGGACAGTCAAAGCCCTCGTCGAAGAGGTTCACGTTCACCATGCAGTCTATCTCACTGCGCCTGAATGCCTCCACCATCTCCTTGCGTTTCTTGGCAGGAGTCTTACTGTCCAGTGCCACACTTTTTATTCCGAGGGCATTGTAACAGGCGGCTATCGCCTGGGCATGAACAATGTCTATGGCATATACGATTCCTTTCTTGCCATCAGCATATTTCTTTACGCTGTCATAAAGCCTTTGAATAGTCTGCGGAATGTTCAGTTTCTCGTCCATCTCCTTGATGGCATAATCGCCATCGCTTCCCCGTCCCTTCAACTGGTTCACCGTCAACTGGTCTTGTGAAAACTTACCAATCACCACATAATCGTATGGTGCAAGATAACCACGCAGGATGAAGTCGTTGGTGCAAGGAGAAACGATCAACCTCTCAAACAACTTGGTAAAGGAGTTCTTGTTCATACGGCATGGAGTTGCCGTCATACCGAGTTTCAGGGCCTTTCTGTTCCTGTCAAACAGGTCTTGATAGGAAGTTGCTATGGCGTGGTGCGCCTCATCCACTACGATGAGACCTGGCGTACACCCAGCCCCTTCCAGTTCGTCGATATGTCTGTTCAACCATTGAATGGACAGCACCCTTATCCTTACTTTCGCTTTCAGCTCCATGTCCTTCTCCCCATAGTCCAGACAGAATCTGTCCAGCGTCTGCTGCATTTGCTCCACCAGTTCACGGCGGTGCGCTACAATCCACACTTCGCCCGTGTCATGGTTATCAAGAAACCATTTCACCACAGCCGCCATCACGTAGGTCTTTCCCGTACCAGTCGGCATCTGCACCATCACCGAGCTGCCCACCTTCTCCTTCTTGCCATTCTCATTGTAGAATGTACTGGTAACAGCAGTGGTCAGCACGTTGATAATGTCCTCCAGCATCTTCTGCTGGTAGTCATAAAGCTTGATTATTTTCATTCAAAGAAATTATTTCTTCAAGATTTTCAACATCCTTGATGGCTTTATCAAGGTCAAAGCATCACCGCAAAGCAACGGCATCGCCTCATCTACAAACCACTCAAAGCGCATGAAGTAGTTGTCACCAATCTCGTCACAACGCTTCACGATTTGTATTCATACAATGTTTTCCTTGTTAATCTATTCTAAATATTCACTTAAAGGTGAACTACATTCTATACTTTTTGTATTTTTGCACAAAAGAATGGTGTTACTACCATTGAAAAGAACATGATAACCGATATAGAAAGTGCAACCTTTGAAATTTAGTAATTATGGTACAGAATAAACTTTTCCGTGATTGCCTTGCTGCGATACCAGCCGAACAGAAGGCCGAATTCGACTTGTCGTTTGGAATAGCAGAGCGACTGAGTGAGATTCTGAAAGAAAAGGGTCTCACTCAAAAGGATTTTGCCCGATTGCTCAACAAGCGAGACTCAGAGATTTCCAAGTGGCTCACAGGTCGCCACAACTTCACCACACAAACCATTGCTCGCATTCAAACCGCATTGGGATGTAACTTGAAAAACATTACTCATTAGGTATATTGGAGAGCCAGAGTAAAGGCTCTCCAATGTTTTACTATATTTTTCAATATTCACTATTGAACAAAACTTCATCAGTATCGAAATAGACTTCTGCGATTAGATGCTTTTGGAGATAATCATAATTCTCATAGTCTTCTTTGAATTTCTCCATATCCACATCCATATCATACACATAGATATTGCACTGCCTATCTGCGTGTTTCTTTTTGAATTCAGAAATGAAGCTTTTCACTTCTGCTTCTGATGATGGCATGAACTTCAGCTTAACAAAGAAGTTGTCAACCACTGGCATGCTTTTGCATTTATAGTCATAAAGGCTATCATCCAAAGACGAACAGACCTTGTTCTCATCAACTAAGCAATGCTCATATCCATAAGCATCAACCTTACGACTTAGTTGATAGAACTTGACGTTTCTTCCAACAAGAGCATCCTTAATCTTTTGTTTGTCCTTTTCAGACATCTGCGAACCAAATATGATACCACACAAAGCGGAAGCTGAAATTTCGTGGCGACCAGAACAATCAGTTACGATTCTTGTTTCTTCCTCGTAGCTCCAACTTTGTTCCTTTGTTGCTACCAACTTTACAAGCAGTTTATTGCCTTTCAAGTCATCAGGCGACAAAGTAGGAACAGACTTGGTATATTTCACATCCAGAAGAATTTTATCATTCTTGCAGATACCACCTGTATATTCCAACAGTTTGTCTTTGCGATAGATGATACAGTATCCTTTTCTTTCAGAAGCATACAGTCCCCACATGGAAGGCACATGGGGATTACGGCTCAAAGAAAAGACGCCAGCCATTTTCACTTTCTCTATAATCCCATTCAACTGCACTTTGACATTATCAATAGATTGATAGCATCTTGGATGCTTCAGTCTTAAAGCATTCAACGTATTGACAAAAACCTTTGAGTTGAACAGAAATTCTTGGTCATCATTCAGATGCTCCACATCCGAAGACCAGAAATAATTGCTTTTCATTGCTTCAATATCTCTATCGAAGTTTTCACCATCAACTCCTCTGTATTTGTATAAGAAATCAACTTTCATGCTCTTTCAATATTTAACAGTTTGCTTACACTCTTAGACACCTTTGTGCAAGACTATCGATACAGCCTTTGGCATACCATTCAAATATAATCCTAATAATTGCATGTTATAAACGCTTATTATTTACCCCAAGCTTTAATGAGATTTATCGTCTCATTCTGAGGTTTGTTTTTATCTTCAATTCTATCAATCTGCACAATAATTGGCATTTCTGCCAACTGACCAGCTAACACACAAACACCTGTTGATAATATTGGTAGGGATTCTACGGATACCTTATCCAAATAAGAAATGGTGTTGCTCACCTGTTGAATATCCCTTTCATTCATCAAACGATGTATGAAGTAATTGTGAAGTTGTGAAATGATAGTGGAAGAAATATCTGACGGACGTTGACTGGCTATGGTCATAAATACGCCAAACTTGCGCCCCTCTTTGATAATCTCTTCAAACACCTCCAATCGATAATCCTTCCAACTCTCACTTTCACGAGTAGATTGATACGAAAGAATATTATGCGCTTCATCCACAATGATATTGAGAAAACTCTTATTATCTCTCTTTTTCTTGTATTCGTTATAGAGCTTGTTTGTCAGCAGGAGTGGAATCAGTTTCTTCATATCAGTATTGACATTGCAGAGATTGATGACAACAATATTCGAATCATCCCAGAACGAATTGATTTGATTAGAAAAATCAAACACCTTTTCTATATTCTTCTCATTACTCTTCAACTTATTGATAGCAGGAGCTATATGCTCATTCATAGCTCTATTCCCAAGCATATCATATATCAATCGCATGTACATGATGCAAATGAAATTCTTGATGAAGTTGTTTGAAAAAGAGAATTCATCAACCTGTCTAAAAATATCCAAGTTTTTGATATACTGAGGTCTTTCTTGAAAATTAATAAAGATATTCCCCTCTCTTGTATAATAGCATTGCCCATTGGTATGAAAAGAAAAGTCTTTTCTCAATCCTTCTTCAATGCCGTTTTTAAACTTCGGCGGAAGGATTTCTTCAACATAGTCTATCAACAAATCTCCTTTCACTTTGTCTGACATCTGAAGAATATCATATATTTGTTGTTTCAAATAGTTTTTGAATTTTTCTATATCACCACCTATGCTTTTATACAACTTGATACACCTAACAATAAAAGGCCTTTGTGTCTTCTCGGTTGCACTGGCAAAAATACAAAGGAGGTTCTCGTCGAGCATGTCTTCATCTGAAAGTGGAATTTTATCTAATCCCTCTTTTATATTTGTTGACAGATCATATATTTTCTTCCCTTCAATGATAGCATCCTTTTTTGAATACTCTCCATTGAAATCATAAAAAAGGAACATGGCATTCTCTCTAAACTTGGCATTGTCCTTGAAAGACACAAATAGCTGCCTGTAAATTTTTGCCAACGTATAAGATTTACCACTGCCTGTGTTACCAAAGATTCCAATATGACTGGCAAACAACTTGTTCACACCTATAGAAATTGGCACCAACGGATCCGAGGCAATTGTACCAATCTTAATAAAAACATCCCCCTTACTACCGAAAGAGTGAATCATCTCAAATTCCTTATTGGTAAGAAGATGACATTCATTGGCGATCAGAGGGAGTTCCGTCAATCCTTTTCTGTAGCTATCGCCTTCTATATGCCCAATCAACTTGACTATCAAATAACGATTGATGTATTCTTCTTGCGAGCTATATTGCCCGTTTATTCCCTTGTCAACCTCAACATATTCTGTCTCTACCTTGCCTATGATTGTCTCAAAACCTTTCAGAATCTTCACGTAGCTACCCACAGCAACATTCTTAATCAGCTGACCTTGAAAAATCAAATGGCTGTTATTCTTGTCTTTATCAACAAGAACTTTTACTACTCTTCCGTCAACAGAGTGGACTATACCTATTCGGAAGACAGAACTATATATTGAAACATTATTATGCTCCATAACAAGAATGAATATTATTGGATATTTCCTTGAAAATAAGATTGATAGTTCTTAGGTCAAAATTTGAAACTTTTGAACACAACTCTTTGTACTTCTCATTATTGAGTTCCTTAAACTTCGTTGGAGTCAATATTAGAATATTATTGTTGCTGCATCCATGTTCTATCTGAAGATTCTTCTTATAACCCTCTTCATCTTCGTCACTGTAAGCAAAGACAATAACCTGTAGGGTAGGATTAGTATCTGCTGCACGCTTAGTTATTTGCGCAATATGTTCGTCGGCAAAAGAGAACCCCATAACAAAGAGGATGCTATTCTCACGTTCCAAGGCATTTGAGTAGATACGCATCAATTCGTAGAAATGATAATCCATGACACTTGTCTTAAACTTCTCCTTTGTAGGATTAATCATCACGATTTTGTTGTAAGCCTCAAAGAAATCTTTGTATGCATCGTCAGGCAGCATTAGAGCAATACCATCAGCTTCCGTTTTCACTTCATCAAATGTCTTTTCTGTTTTATCTGCATTCTGCAAATTCACAAAAAAGTCTTTATCAATCTTCTTAAGAGCTTGTTCGATTTCCCATAGCGGCAATGTATCACTGATAATCACACCGTCTTGTTCAATCCAATTAACTGCTCCATGAACTTTTATCAGATTAAACATCGGAACTTCCGACTGCTTGTGGAATTGCATACTCGCCTTAGAAAGAGATATTTGAAAATTGCTCTCGTTATAGACTGGCTTTATCGTTCCACGGAAACCGTCATTAAGTTCGATACCCGATTTCGACAAAGTTTCTTCTACAAGCAAATCAATATTTGTCGTAAACAAGTTGATTTGTTTGCTTAGCAATTGCGAATTTCGTTTATTCATCAACTCATTGCAAATGCTAAAGAAATCTGCATAAGCTGATTTTGTTTCTAAGAAATCTTCATTTGTCGAATAAGACAAAGAGCTATTTTTAAGTATAACACCATCACAATATGCTTTATACAAAGAAGCCTCAATTACCTCTTTATAAGGTTCACCACTTGCGTCTTCCGCCAACATAGTTAACCACTTCTCTATATTTCCCAATGTAGCCAAGTATGGTCTTGATATACCTGAGCCATACAGAAAATTTATATTTGATGACTGAATAAAATTTCTAAGAATATCTAATGTCATGATAGTAGTTTTTAAAAAACAATCAAACTTCTATTTCTTGTTCTTCATCCTCCAGAAGAAATGCCATGTCCTGAAGATTGGTTCACTTAGGGCCTCAGCAGGATAAAACCTTACGAAGTGCATATTTCTCCAAATCTTCAGAAAATACTTCTTTGCCATGCCTTGTTGGGTAAAATGCCCATACTTAGTAAAATGCTTACCGAAGTTGCCACCATCCATTATCTCGGATAGTAGCAACTTTCCTCGCTTTTCATCTATTGGAGCAATCATCTTTTCCTCTGATAGTCCCAAAGCCTCATGCAGCACATACATCACCGCCCCAGCAAACTTCCACAAGCCAAGATATTTCAGTTCCTTCTGCACCACATCAAAAGCAGTAGAAGTCATATCACCACTAACACTCAGGCGGTCCCATCACGCACAACCTGGCGAGGGCTTTGATGCCCCGCCATCCTTATAGCGTAGCGGTTCTGAGCACCGGAGGGCGGTTACATCCCTTGCCCCCTGAGGTTTCTGTCCCTCGGGCTAGGGGGAGAAGGTGGAATTCCCTTCAAAAAATATGCAAATACATTAATAGATAGTTTTTTTTGTTAATCTTGATTAAACTTACCCCAAAATCAAGTTGAATATTTGCAACATATAAATATTTGTATTATCTTTGCAGTAGAAAAATAACTCTTGACGTATTGAAAGGCTACGTGTGTCGTAGCTCACTCGTGTAGATACGCAGGAGTTATTTTTTTGCTTTCGAAGTATCACGGACATAATTACTTGGTTTAAAACTCCAATGGCTGTATGGCAAAGTCCATCTTTCCTCAATTTGGCTGATGCCAGTACTTTCTCCAATATTAAATCCTGGATGCAATTCCCGTATCTTGGAATTAATATATTTATAAAGCTTTTCCTTGATAATAGTTCTTTTACCTCTGCGATTGGTAGTAACATCCTTGATTTTATGCTTATTATTGAGACGAAAGCAAATCGATCCCAAGATTAAGTCCATAAATTGCAACATAAGATGTTCTGAAGAATCAATTTCACAAATATCTGACTCACGAATATGTATATTAGCCTTTTGAAATCCCTTATCATTGTTGAGTCCATAGATAAAGTTCTTAAACTCCTTCTTATCCTCACCCTTCAAAGGAATATCATCCAACATTATTTTTAAGTACTGAGGTTTGTTCTCAGGATTAGAATATTGGAAACCAAAAGCATGCTTGATAAATTGATAGTATAACAAACGATAAGCCTTATGTCTTTGTTCTCTTGTTAAATAGGGAGCCGTATACTGGTTATTACGAAAAAAAATTCGTATTTTGATATAACCTTGAGCCAACAAATCAAAGATGAAATCAACAAGAGTCAAATACTTCTCATACCAAAATTCGTTTACTTTTTGCCATTTGATTTCCTCAGTTATACCTAACTCTTCAACAAAAGTTTTAGACATAGCTAACACATTCTCGTAGTTTTTAGAATCTACGAGAATGCCGCCATAGAAATTGGAGTAATACGCTCCCTCTTTATCACTTTCATCGAACCAAATATAATACATAATTTTTTTTGCTACCAAAGTTACGCTTTTTTCTTGGAACCACCAAGAAAATCAAAAGAAATCTGTGATAATCCGTGAAATCTGTGGGACTAAAAGAAATCTGTGGGACTAAAAATAAGCGGTTACCTCTTCTTCACTGAGGGGAAAAGACTGAGACCATAGCCTAAGCCTCCAAAATAGAATCGATAAATTCCTGTTCCTGAAGATACTCTAAAAACTCATTAGAAGCATCACCTGCTTTTGCAATATTAAGAGAGGTCATGACAGCATTATGATTCTTATCCCATGCCTCATGCCAAGCAGAATCATGAGATAACTCAGACAAAGTCTTTGTATCCACATTCTTGTATTTATCAATAGCGGCATCCAACTCTTCTATCTCAGCTTTACTTAATTCGTCCAAGTCAGGTTTTTCTCCAGCTTTCACAAAAAACCAGGCGCATTCTCCCCCAGCAGGTAATAAAGAATCGCTAATAGCCTTGACATCCTTATTGTTTCCCTTGCTATTCATTAATTTCAAGGCATCATAAAGATGAGAGGGAACCGGTCCGTGTTCCATGGCGATAAAAATATCCTTAACTGAGTCCACTTGAAAAAGTCATTTTTACGAAAACGTGCCATTGATTGTCAATAAGTTACAAAGACAAAAAATATGATTCGGGACTTTTTCAAGTGGACTCTTAACTAAATGTTGACCATATTTTGCATAGAGGCTCCTTTCCGCAAAATAGATAATCTTAAACAAATGAATGAAATCCGTTTCACCACATTTATCTAAGACATACAAAGCTACCGCCTTTAGTTTAGCGATATCTTCCGCCGACATTCTATTCATATTTCTCATAATCAATTCCTTCTATATTTAACACTTCTGCCGCAAAAATACGCTTTTTTCTTGAAACCACCAAGAAAATCACAAGAAATCTGCAAGTTACCAGCAAATTAGCGCAAAATCAGCTCTTTACAATCCTTGACATTGTATAGTAAAAGTAACCCTTCATATCCTCTTGGTAATCTGACCATAAAGACTGCTGACGACAAGATATTTAGCCCTCTATTTGCCTTACTTCATCCACAGTTTTATTCAACATTTCAACAATAGCATCAAGCAACATACCATTTTCCTGCATGCCCTTAATCACCTTTATGTTGTCCGCAACATTCGTTTGATCAAACAAGCAAAGAACCTTCTCCAAGCGTTTGTTAACCCTTCCATGCAACAAAGGAATCTGCACAATGATGCTATCATGCTGCTAACTCTCTACAAAAGGATCAGGAATAGCATACTTCTCATGCTCTTCCTTCAACATATTCTCCTCGTTATTATATTACAATGCAAGATAACGGCGAAAGCGCAAAGTCTCAGTTGGCAGCCATATCTTTTGAAGTTCAATCAACATCAAGTACGGCTGATTGTCTTCATCCAAGACAGTGGCATGAAGTCTTCCAGAGCTTCCCCAAAGCTCCACTTAAACTCTTAAAAGGCTTGAATAAGAGGATGAAGCTCTCCTTGTAAGAGGAACATAGAAAATCTAAAAATCACGAAACTTCCCATATTACTTTCACGATTTCATACAGCAATCTACTTCGCTCCCTCAATGCATTTTGATCAAATACACGATAAGCCTTGAATCCAACATCACACTTATCAGATAACTCCTTATTAAACTTATCAAAATCCTTGTTGGCATGATAGTAATCTTCGCAAAGCGAATGCCCCCATACCAAACCATTGCTATAAGTTTTCAGTTTGTCCGAATACTCTTCATTACCAGAAGAGATATTATCTAACCCCTTCAGCAAGAGCAAGCCACCTAACAGGTTGCGTTGATCTTCAAATTCCTCAGCATCCTTAAAATACCCCCTGTTCTTTTCATTTTCAGAGAGAATATGCTCAATATGGTATCCCGTCTTATTACCGGTTTTAGTAGAGATATAGTAGATATCATTCTGCATATTCTGATTCGTATGCTCACAGATAAACTTCTCAACCCTCGAGAACAGATAACGCAGGAATCGGCGGTTCGTATTCGTATAGTTTTTCCTTAGGAAGCTATTGAAATCCAACAAAGAAACTTCTCCTGAAACATTACGTTTCTCTCGGATACTCTGCATGATGATTCCGTCATACACCTCACGGTAGGAAGCCATATCCAGGCCTTTCAGTTTCCCATTTAAGCGATAAGAAACATCCTGAAAATCGTTGCTATCGTAAATACCATTCAGAACAAAGAGCACCCAGAGCCTATCCGCCTCTTTAGCAATCGCATGAATCTTCTCGTCCGTTAGCTCATCATTGACATCGCAGGCAGCCATAATCTGCTGATAAATACCAGAGATATCATTGATATTCAGATTATACTGCACAAAATCATCACCACAAGTCAAGATCTTAGCATACAGAGAAGTATAGTAATCCAACTCATTGTTGATAAACAGTTTAATGTTCTCATGATGTTTCTTGTCAGCTCTTCTGAAAGAAAGCTTATCAGCAATATCATTATAATCGAAGATATATCGGTGGTAGGAGTTGATAATCTGCTTTTCCAAAGAGGCATTCTTCTTGAACACAAACTGCGACTTCAAATAATCAGCAAAGAAGTTATCCTCTCTTCCGCTGATTCTATTCAGTGCAACATCCCACTTTTCAGAATACTTGGTGGTATCACTTTTCGAAAGGAGTCCAATCATCTTTCCCTTCAGAATTTCAAAAGGCTTCAAAGCCTCACCACGGTCATTGATTACCTCAAAGACCATAGGCGTATCATCCTTCTGGATAGACAGTTCTACGAGAACCAATCTGTTGAGAAAGTAATAGATGAAAGCAGTCAATTCAACATCATCCAAGCGTTTGTCATCGATAAACTTGCTGATATCCTCATATCTCTCGATGATAGTCTCTTCTGTCTTGTTTTTATAAGTATCCTGATATTCAGAACCATCAAGTATACATTGCATCACATTTTTTCTTTTGTCATTATCGATACAAAATACATTGCCTTTAAACTGATCCTTCGCAAAGATGCAATCACGGAGGATATCTTTGAGATTATCATTATTTGTAATATGATAAAGCTTCGTAGCAATCAAAGTAAGCGTAGAAAGGCGCTGTTGACCATCAACGATAAACACCTTCCCATCCACTTTATTGGTGATAAAGACATTGAGATAATACCAGTTATACTTTTCCAACACCTCTTGTGACATTTCCTCATCCCTATGCTCTTTATACGAGATTTCGAAGGCGTAGAAGATATCATTCAAGAGAACCTCCACAGTATTCTTGGTCCAAACATACTCACGCTGATAGAAATCAACGTAATACACTTTCTGTTTCAAGCAAGTAAGTACACTTTGCTTATCAGGAATTATTTCTTGTGCCATATTATCAAGTTATATATTATTTTGTAGCCTAGTGCAGGTATCTTTCAATATTTGCGGTCAAGGGAACAGTTGCGGGGTTAACCGATGGCTTACAATAAATTTACCATGGAAATATAAAGGCTCCTTCTAAAGTAGAATAACCTGTTTATTCAATATTTTGGTCTGATTTGTCGCTCTTACAATTATTTGATGTTTTGCCAATGCTTCATGAATTAAATTTTGATCAAACCAAGCATTATAATTATCCAGCATTGGAAAAGAAACTATTGCATACACAACTTTATTTTCTTCCAAAATTCCTTTCTTTCTGAAATATTCTACAGTAGCCTCTATCTGACTAACCATTTTTTGTGGATAGTTATTCCTTTCATCGCGAGCCCTTGTTTCATCTTTAGCATACTTTGTTTCTATAAACAACACCCAATTATCAACAACAAAAGCTTCTTCATTAGGACACAAGACACACTCACATTGCTGTGAAAAGCACCCTTTCTTAATTGGCAAAGCATTTTCCGGGAACTTATCACAGCATACAGAAAGCATATTAGGATTCAACAACCTTACAGCAGCTCTTTCCACTTCATAATCGGTAAAAGAAATGCCACCATTATTTTCATCCTTCCAATCTGCTACATAGAGCACCTTACCCTGAAGTGTTTCAAGGTAATACTTGTGTTCGGGCAACACATCCAACAGCTTCTTTATCATGATTTTGCAATTTTAATATATGGCAACATCAGATAATAATCATCCAATATGTCATTCATCACATCATTGAAATAATGCTTACCAATTGTATTCGTCCTACCATCCTTAATATCAACAAGACTGCCATCAGAAATCTGCCAAACGCTCACAAACTCTGGCAAAATTGCAGCATCCTTGCAATCCAACTCCTCTTTAAGTTCTTCAGGCAACTCGGTCTGTACCTGTCCTAATATCATGCTATTGTTGAAAGCATGAAGAATATAAGGACTATGAGTAGTAACCACCAAGCGATGTTTTCTTCCATGATTGATGGCCTTCAGCAAGTAATACACCAAATCACGCTGGGTTGTAGGGAACAAATTCTGTTCCGGCTCTTCTATAACAAACTGCGTATGCGTATAAATCTTACCACTCACAATACCAGCCAACCGTTCCTTCAAGCTATCATTGTCGCTAAGAGACAAATCCTTTCCTACCTCATCAAGCAAATGTCTGATTTTCTCGATTTCCTCGAAAGAATAAGGTTTATTCTCCTGATAGATGCCCTTCGCCAACCAGTCTATCAGAGTGAGCAAAGGAACGATACTCTGCAATCCACTTGATGCAGCCTCCAAGGCAACCACCCCACCTTGTGGAAGAGACACCATATTAGAGACACCATCTTGAGAGTAGAAGTCCATGCCTAAATTGAGAAGAGCGAGTTTATGAGAAGCAGAATACTTTTTCCTTGCTTCCTGCCAACTTAACAGGAACTCCATCAAGTTATCATCATTCTCGGCATACTTTTGCAGATTAGGAACCACAGAAACGAAATTACGTTCAGCAGGAATATAGATAACCTTAGGATTAACCACCTTAGAAGCAGGAAACAAGAACACTTCCTTTTCAGAGAAATGCTCGCTATTAAAGATTTCCCATCCAGGATAAGGAATCTGCTCTTCGGCTGGCCAATTAAAGGCATAAGCGAGGTTCTCGCCAAGATAGCATATAACAGAATCCTCGCGAAAATATGACTGAATATGATGATAAGTCTGTAAACGGCAATATGCCTCTTTACCCTTACCAAAGAACACATCGTCCTTATTTACAGTTTTTTCCAGCCATGAGCAGAAGCTTATAATCTTAGCGATTGTACTCTTTCCACTACTTTGCTCCCCGATGAAGACATTGACTTTATTCAGTTCTATGTCCACATCCTTTATAGGTCCAATATTTCTTATAATCAGTCTAGCCATATTTATAATCCTTTATTGAATTGCAAATATACCTTTTTTTTTCGTAACCGCCAAAGAAAATGCATGAATCTTTGATTTTTTAGTAAAAGTTTCCGAATATTGAGACAAGAATACGAAGTTTAGCCCTCTATTTGTTTTACTTCATCCACAGTTTTATTCAACATTTCAGCAATAGCATCAAGCGACATACCGTTTTCCAGCATGCCCTTAATGACCTTACGAAGCATCTCATCCTTCTCCAACAATTCATTTAATTGCATTATTTGACTCGAAACCACCAAGAAAATCAAAAGAAATCTGTGATAATCGGTAAACCACCAATACAGCGTCCCCACTATTTATCAGCGGGTTAGCCGTACCAGTTTTTTTTGAATAAAGTTTTGATTTTCTAAAATTCCTCAAATCCGCAACCGCCCTCATAAGATGACACAGAGGTCAAAAAGGTAGC
>OOCQ01000727.1_pt1 | contig 25492 bp, 22 predicted proteins | sample 1671121 | NCBI WGS metagenome assembly OOCQ01 (sample SAMN06348124, study PRJEB24527) | human gut metagenome | biome: human gut; feature: ankylosing spondylitis patient; material: feces | host: Homo sapiens | place: China | collected 2015-10 | reverse complement strand
TCTATAGGTTCAGTTAATAAAGCAAGAAAGTGTCTAGTAAAATCAGGAAAAGTCAGTCCGTTGACTTTCCATGAGAAAGTACGTCAATTTCTATGAGAAAGTCGGTAACTTTCTATGAGAAAGTCCGTAACTTTCTAAAAACGGTCAAATCGGGGCTTCTTGCTGCTCTTCTGCGTTATGTGTTTTCTTGTGTGTATAAATTTCTTAAAAAATAGATGCTTTTATGAACTTTAGAAAGCCGTTGACTCAGAATGACAGTACTGAGACATCTTGTCTTAATTTCTGAATTTTACTTAAAAAGCAGTGGCGGAATAAATTTTTGGTTGTATATTTGTAGTGTATTTAGTACGTACAACGTATTAGATATAGATAACATTATTAATCAGTCGCCGTTGAAAGCCACGTGCAGATGCGGCGGCATAAAAAAAAGAAGAATTATGTCAACAACAGTAATTGTGATTTTAGTAGTGGTGGCAGTGCTCGTGATATGGGCAGTTTGTATTTATAACAACCTTGTGAAGCTGCGCAACAACCGCGAGAATGCTTTTGCAAACATCGATGTACAGCTCAAACAGCGTTGTGACCTCATACCGCAGCTTGTGGCTACGGTAAAGGGTTATGCTACACATGAGAAAGAGACTCTTCAGCGCGTTACCGATGCCCGTACTGCTGCTATGGGTGCTCAGACCATAAATGATAAGATACAGGCAGACAACATGATGACCAGTGCGCTTGCAGGACTGAAGGTGTCTCTTGAGGCTTATCCGGACCTGAAGGCAAACCAGAACTTCATGCAGCTGCAGGGTGAGATTGCCGACATCGAGAACAAGCTTGCAGCCGTTCGCCGCTTCTTCAACTCTGCTACCCGTGAACTCAACAACGCCGTGGAGACCTTCCCGAGCAATATCTTCGCCAAGATGTTCGGATTCTCACGCCAACCTATGTTTGAGGTTCCACAGGAGAGTCGAGCAGCAATGGAGAAGGCACCGGAGATTAAGTTCTAATACTACATTTTAATATATGAGATATGTAGGAATGCAAACCCAGATCAGTCGCAACAATAGGATGACCCTGTTGTTGCTGCTGATGTTCCCGTTGATAATTCTCGGTGTGGTATGGGCATTCTTTGCCCTGCTGAATTATTTTGGAAACGGGTATTATGACCAATATGGAGAGCTGGTGCATCAGTTCAATGCAGAAACGGTAAATGCTTATTTCGTAAATGCCGTGCCGTGGGTCATTGGTGTAGTAGGAATATGGTTTCTGATAGCCTATTTCTTTAATGCCTCGATGGTTCGTGCTGCCACAGGAGCCCGTCCGCTTAGCAGGAAGGAGAATCCGAGAGTATATAATATCGTGGAGAACCTGACCATGGCGGCAGGCATGGATATGCCGAAGATAAACATCGTTGATGACCCGCAGCTCAACGCCTTTGCCAGCGGAATAGACAGAAAGTCATACACCGTGACGGTGACCACCGGACTTCTCAGACTGCTTGATGATGAGGAGCTTGCCGGTGTGCTGGGCCATGAGCTGACCCATATCCGCAACCACGACACCAAGCTCTTGATTACAAGCATCGTGTTTGTAGGAATAGTCTCCACGGTGATGAGCATCATTGTGCAGATGATTTACAACATGATGTGGTTTGGCGGCGGCGGTCATGTGGTGAGCAGCGACGATGATAACGACAACCGCGGCAGCGGAATCGCCGTCGTCCTGGTATTGATTATCGGTTATGTGCTTTGTGCCATAGCGTATCTGTTCACAGCCCTTACCCGCTTTGCCATCAGTCGCAAGCGCGAGTATATGGCAGATGCCGGTGGAGCCGAGTTGTGTGGCAATCCGCTTGCCCTCGCCTCAGCCCTTAGGAAGATAAGCGGCGACCCTGGTCTGCAGGGCGTAAAGCGTGATGATGTGGCACAGCTGTTCATCATCCATCCGCAGAAGCTGTCTGCCGGTGGTGCTATGAGTATGCTTTCATCGCTGTTCAGTACCCATCCGGACACGAAGAAGAGAATAGAGATACTTGAGCAATTCTGATAAGCGGCAAGTGATTAACGAATGGCGGTTAGCGGGATGTAATGCAGGTTGGGGCTTGCAGATACATCCTTTCCTAATCCCCGTTCCTTAATCATTTGTCGTTGTTTTATACCTTATATTGTGCCCGTTTGGTTAATATAAGGTGTTGTATTGTGCTTTTTCCCCTTAAACTATAGCTATTAAGGAATAAAATTCTTATATTTGCCCTGATTTACATATATGCTCAATGGGTAAATATTAGGCATGACATGAAAAAAAATCTGAAAACAACCATAAAATGGGGTGGGGTGGCTTTGGCAGCACCTTTCGTCCTCTTTATAATATTATCCGTACTCTTGTATGTTCCGCCGGTACAGAACTGGGCGGTGAAGACCGTTGCCGGCTATGCTTCAGAGAAGACCGGCAAGCAGATTGCCGTGGAACATGTATGTCTGTCATTCCCTCTCGACCTCAGCATCGACGGCTTCAAGATGATTCAGCGCAACGATTCCCTGCCGCAGGTGAGAGACACCGTGGCGGATGTGGGCAATCTTACGGTGAGCGTCAGGCTCTTGCCGCTGTTCCGTCAGCAGGTAGATATTGACCGGCTTGACTTCACCCGTGTGAAGATGAACACTGCCGACTTTATCCATGAGGCACGTGTGAAAGGCACTATCGGCAGACTCTCCGTGAAGAGCCATGGCATAGATTGGGGCAAGGAGACGGTAAACGTTGACGATGCTCTGCTCAAGGATGCCAACGTAAAGGTGGAACTCAGCGACACTGTGCCGCCTGATACCTCAAAGACACCAACCTATTGGAAGATAAAGGTGGAGAAACTGAATGTGGAAAACACCACTGCCGACATACACATGCCCGGCGACACCCTTGCCGTAAAGGCTTTTCTCGGCAAGGCGAAAGCCCGTAACGGCTACTTCGACCTCTTCCGTAACTCCTACGACGTGGAGCATTTCACCCTTACGGATGGAAACATAGCCTACAACAACAACTTCGAACCGCATAGGAAAGGCTTCATCGACCCTAACCATATCCTTCTTGAGAAAGTGGCGATAGGCATAGACTCCTTGCACTTTATGGCTCCACAACTGTCGCTAACGTTGCGCAACTGTGCCTTTAGGGAAAGCAAAGGAATAGAGATTCGCAATGCCTCCGGTCTTGTTCTTATGGATTCTCTGCGGCTGTCATTGCCTAAGTTCGTTCTCCATACGCCCGACTCCTGGCTGAAGGCAAGGCTCGACATGGATATGAATGCCTTCAGCGACTCCTGTCCGGGCAAGCTAAAGCTTACGGCAGACGCTTCGTTTGCCAAGCGAGACATCATGCGCTTCATGGACGGAATGCCGAAGCAGTTTCGCAATGCGTGGCCCGACAAACCGATGATGGTAAATACCGTGATGAGCGGAAACATGAAACGCATGGATTTCCGCCTGCTCAACATTGTACTTCCATCAGCCATGAAGGTAAATGCCAGCGGCTATGCAGCAAACTTTACAGATACAAAACGCCTGAAGGCAGACATCAACTTCAAGGCGACGGCATATAATACAGGATTCCTTACGGCTCTTGCCGGCAAGGATGCCCTTGGCCCTGCACGTATACCATCCGGAATAGCCCTTGGCGGAAACGTGAAGACAAACGGCAACCAGGTATATGTTGCCGACCTTACGATGCGTGATGGCGGTGGTTCTGTAAAGGCAAAAGGCAGCTTCAACATGCCAAAGATGGCATACACAGCCAAGGTTACGGCACGAGGGCTGCAACTTCAGCATTTCCTTCCGTCTATGGGTATGAGGGACTTCAGCGGAGACCTCACCGTAAGCGGCAGAGGCACCGACCCTATGTCGAAAGGCATGACGGTGGATGCAAGTGCCGACGTGCAGAAGTTTATCTACGACAACTATCATCTCTCAGGCATAAATGCCAAGGCAAAGCTGACTGACGGCATACTGCATGCCTCGCTGAACAGCAGTAACGACCTGCTTGACGGCCTCGTCAGCGTAGATGGTCTTATCAACAGCAAGAAGGTGGATGCCACCCTGTCTGCCGACATCAACCGTGCCGACCTGTACAAGCTCGGACTCGTCAAGGGACCTCTCAAGGCTTCTTTCTGCTGTCACTTCGATGTTGCCACGGATATGAAGGAACGCTATATGCTGCGTGGAGGTACGAGCGACGTCACTATCATTGACTCCGCAAAAACATACCGTCCGCTGAACATAACGTTCGACATCCTCACCGACCGCGACACCACCCGTGCTCTTGTAGACTGTGGCGACTTCTATCTGAATATGAATGCCGGCGGAGGATACAGAAGTCTGCTTTCGAAGCTTGACAGCTTCACAGGCATTCTTTCCAAGAACTTAAGAGAGCGGCGTATCGACTATATCGCTCTGCGACAGTCGCTGCCCGAAGCCGACATAAGACTTACGTCGGGCAAGGAGAACGTGTTCAGCCGTTTCCTGAAATACTCCGGCTACACCTTCAAGAGCATTAATATGGATATGCACACGTCCGCCCTTTCGGGAGTGAACGGTACAATGGAACTTGACGAACTTACGGCGGCAGACGTGCGTCTCGACACTATACGCTTCAACATAGTGTCGGATTCGCTGAACTGTACCTACAACGGACAGGTTCGCAATGCCCGCAACAATCCGCAGTATGTCTTCAACGCCCTCTTCGAAGGCTATCTCTTTGACCGCGGAGCAGGTCTTGATGTCAGCGTATACGATGCCAAGGAGCGTCTTGGAGTCAAGCTCGGTGCTACGGCATCGCTTGAAGAGAACGGCGCCCGACTGCATCTGCTGACCGATGATATAGTGCTTGGCTACAAGAAGTTCTCTGCCAACGATGATAACTATCTCTTCTTGTCTGATGACAGCAGAGTGTCGGCAAAGCTAAACCTGCGTGCTCCCGACGGTACGGGATTGCAGGTGTATACCGACGATGATAACCTGGAGGCGTTGCAGGATGTTACCGTCAGTCTCAACGACTTCGATCTCTCCAAGATAACCTCCGTATTGCCGTATCTGCCGAGGATTACGGGAAAGATGAACGGTGACTTCCATGCCATACAGACGGAAAGTCAGATTACTGTATCTTCAAACCTCTCAGTAGACAAGATGACCTACGAGGGATGTGCGATGGGTGATGTAAGCACCGAATTCGTTTATATGCCGAAAGACGACGGCACACACTATATCGATGCTATGCTATTCAGCAACGATACAAAGGTGGCAACGCTCATCGGCACGTATCATCCTGCCGGAAAGGGCGTTATAGATGCCGAACTGAATACCGACCATCTGCCCATCTCGCTCGTAAACGGATTCATACCACAACAGCTCTTCGGCTTTGAAGGCGATGCCGACGGCAAGATTTCAATCAGAGGGTCGCTCGACAAACCGGTTGTCAACGGAGAAATGTATCTCGACTCCACATCTCTCGTAAGTGTTCCATACGGTGTGACGCTCAGATTCAGCAACGACCCCGTACGGGTGGTTGACAGCAAGCTGCTTTTCGAGAACTTCGAGGTTTACGGCCACAACGACAACCCTCTTAATATATATGGTGACATAGACTTTGCCGACCTCAACAGCATAATGATGGACGTGAGGATGAGGGCAAAGAACTACCAGCTTATCAACTCGAAGGAGAACTACCGAAGCGTGGCATTCGGTAAGGCGTACATTGACTTCTTCGGCTTCGTTAGAGGACGTCTCGACAATCTGAAGATGCGAGGCAGACTCAATGTGCTTGGCAATACCGACGTGGCATATATCCTCAGGGACTCGCCTCTTACAACAGACAATCAGATGGAAGGACTCGTGAAGTTTGTGAGCCTGAATGATTCTACGCAGCAGAGCGTGGTACATCCGCCGCTGACGGGTCTTGATATGGACGTGTCTGTAAATGTAGACCAAGGCGCGCATGTCATGTGTTACCTCAATGCCGACCATTCAAACTACATCGACCTTATGGGAGGCGGTGACTTGCGTATGACATACGACCCGCTTAACGAACTGCGACTCAGCGGAAAGTATACCCTCAACAACGGTCAGATGAAATACGCCCTGCCGGTAATACCGCTGAAGACGTTCACCATAGAGAACGGCAGCTATATAGAGTTTACCGGCGACATAATGAATCCTAAACTTAACATCACCGCCACGGAGGAGACGAAAGCCACGGTAGGCACCGATGGAAAGCAGGGCAGAAGCGTACTCTTCAAGTGTGGAGTGGTTATCACCAGGACTCTCAATGATATGGGTCTTGAGTTTACTCTCGATGCTCCGGAGGATATGTCGCTGCACAATGAGCTGCAGGCTATGAGTGTGGAGCAGAGAGGAAAGCTCGCCGTCACGATGCTTACCACGGGAATGTATCTTGCTGATGGCAATACCGGTGGATTCTCCATGAACAGCGCCCTCAGCTCATTCCTGCAGAGCGAGATAAACAGTATTACGGGTAACGCTCTGCGTACGCTCGACCTGAGCTTCGGCATAGACAACTCTACGGATGCTTCAGGAAATATGCACACCGACTATTCCTTCAAGTTTGCAAAACGCTTCTGGAACAACAGGCTGAAGATTATTGTGGGTGGAAAAGTATCATCGGGAGCTGAAGACCCCAACCAGAACGAGTCGTTCTTCGACAACGTTACCTTTGAGTATCGTCTCGGCGACACGTCAAACAAATACCTGCGTCTCTTCTACGACAACAACTCCTATGACTGGCTCGAAGGTACCACACAGGAGTTCGGAGTCGGCTTTACATGGCGAAAGACTATGCAGCACTTCCGCCACCTGCTAAGAAAGGAAAGGGTGACACAGCCGCAGCCGCCGCAGGGCAGACAGCCGCAGCAGAATAATATGCCGCAGCAGGGCGCAGCCCAACAGTCTGGCAAGTCACAGCCGACAGGACAGCCACAACAGTCGGGACAGGGCGCACAGCCTCTGTTGCAATACCAGCCGCAGTCGCCTAAAGGCTCGCAACAACCTCAGTCGTCACATAACAATAAAACAAAGCAGCAATGAAATATATCTCACAGATAATACCCCTTCTGCTTGCCGTCCTCATTGTCGGCTCCTGCTCCTCAACGAGTAGTGTGCCGGAGGGCGACCAGCTATATATAGGCTTGAAGCCCATAGAATATAAGGAATACGAGAAGAACGACCATTTCTATTCCGTGCAGGAAGAAGTGGAGGCTGCCCTTGCCACCGCACCCAACGGTGCCTTCTTCGGCAGTTCATACCACCGCACCATACCATATAAGCTATGGATATGGAACAACTTCTCCAATTCGGAAACAAAACTCGGCAAGTGGATAGCCAAGACTTTCGGTAGTGCTCCCGTTCTGATGAGCTGGGTGAACCCGGAACTGAGAACGTCCGTTGCGCAGTCTGTACTCCGAAACCACGGCTATCTCGGAGGCACCGTAAGCTATATGGTGGAACAGCAGAAGAATCCCAAGAAGGCAAAGATTGCATATACCGTGAACATGAACGAGCTGTCTACTGTAGACACGCTGGAATATGTGAACTTTCCGTCGCTTTCCGACAGTCTGATAAGACTGCATGCCGACGAAGCTCGCATAAAGCCTGGCGACCCTTTCGATGTGTCTGCCCTCGATGCTGAGCGCAGCCGCCTATCAACCCTCTTCCGCAACAACGGATTCTACTATTACCAACCGTCATACGCCTCGTATCTTGCCGACACTCTTGCCGTTCCCGGTAAGGTGCATCTGCGTCTGCAGCTTGCCGACAACATACCTGCGGCTGCCAACCACAAGTGGTATATAGGCAAGATGAATGTGAACATAATGAAGCAGTCGATGGAACAGCTGAGGGATACATTCACCTACCGCCGCCTCACTCTTGCCTTCAACGGCAGGAAACCGCCAATCCGTGCTCGTCTGCTTTTGCGCCATCTGCGCCTGCTGCCTAAGCAGCAGTTCAGCTATGACGCATACATGGAGAGTGCCGACAGGCTCAGCAACTCCGGACAGTATAGCTCCGTGCAGTTTGCTTTCACGCCGCAGGATACGACAGCCCTCTGCGATACGCTCGACATGACGGTGAGCTGTGTGCTCAACAAACCGTACGAGGCATACGTGGAGACCAACTATAGTAATAAGATAAACGGTAGGACGGGTCCGGAAATTGTGGTCGGATTCAAGAAGAAGAATGCTTTCCGAGGCGGTGAGGTGATTGACCTCAACCTGCACGGAGCCTATGAATGGCAGACAAACGGACAGGGCAGCGACTATAACTCGTATGAATACGGAACAGACCTCTCGGTCTCCTTCCCGCGAATGATTGTGCCTTTCCTGAAGCCTTATCGCTATTATAATACGCCAAACACAACGGTTCGCGCTTCGACAAACGTGGTAAACCGCCCCGGCTACTTCAAGATGCACACCGCTTCGGGCGACTGGACATATAAGTGGCAGCCCACGGACAGGAAGAAGCATGAGTTCAGTCCGCTTACTATTAAGTATCAGCATCTTACTTATGCCACGCATAAGTTCGACTCCATCATGTATGCCAACCCGTATCTCTATGCCACCATGCAGGACATCTTCATTCCGAAGATGATATACTCCTTCACGTATACCAGTCCGAAGAAATACCGCAATCCTATATATTGGAACATTACCGCTTCCGAGGCTGGCAACATCCTCTCGCTCGGCTATATGGCGGCAGGAAAGAAATGGGGAGACGAAGGAAAGGAGATGTTCAAGAATGCCTATGCACAGTTCTTCAAGATTGAGAGCGACTTCACGAAGACTTGGGCTACAGGACTGAAGTCGCAGCTCGTAGGCCACATCAATGTCGGACTTGTGTATTCCTATGGCAATATGAAGGCTACGCCATACAGCGAACAGTTTTATGTGGGTGGTGCCAACAGCATACGTGCCTTTCCGGTACGTAGCGTCGGTCCTGGCAGCTACTATACCGATGAGGCTCGTTTGTCGTATCTCGACCAGACTGGTGATATGAAGTTTCTTGCAAACCTTGAGTATCGCTTTAATCTGTTTGGCAATCTGTATGGAGCAGCCTTCATTGATGCCGGAAACGTATGGGGACTGAAGGACGACGGTTATCGTTCCGGCGCAAGGTTCAAACTGAAGAACATAGCCAAGGAGATGGCTCTTGGCACAGGTGTCGGTGTGCGTTACGACCTCGAGTTCCTCATTCTCCGTCTCGACTGGGGTGTAGGTCTCCACATGCCATACGATACGGGCAAGAGTGGTTACTACAACATCCGCAGGTTTAAGGACAGTCATAGTCTTCACCTTGCAGTAGGTTATCCATTCTAAACCATTTGCTTTTATACCGTCATACATATAGAAAAGTTTGAATATAGTCTTTATTCAATAAAATAAAAGCTTTATTTATTTAAATACAACCCTTGTTTAAATAAATAAAGCCTTTATTTTAATTTTAATCATTGGTTTCTGCTTTTTTTTAGCCTTTGAATATGATTTTTCTGCCCTTGGACTAATTATTTATATGGGCTTGTTCTCATCTTTTTGTTTGTTTTTATTCCTGTAGTATTTTACTGATATTCGTTGGTAGCTTGACGAGTTGGGTCGCATAAGTCGTCACCAAGCGCTTCCTTAAGAAGAGACATTTGTCCGCCACGCCTCAGGATATCTATGCGTGAGCGTATCCCGTCGGTGATTCTTCTTATGTTTTTCTTCCGTCATTTGGCTTGTCTTTTTATTGATAAGTGAGCATTATCCATAAAAGATAAACACGAATATTGTTCTTTTTTGCTGGTTTAATTACAAAATCCTTGTCTATATCACCAATATTGTTGCGTTTGCAAGCTTGCAAATGTACAAATAATTTGTATGGTGGTTATAATACTGTAAATTTGGCGGCATGTTTAATTAAAATATTGATGAGTATGAAAGGACATTTATTATTGATTGTTGTGAGGTTTTTAGTCTCTGCCAATGTAATGGCACAAGACAAAAGGAATTCTGATAAATGGAGTCACCAACTTTAAAACATGTAGAAATGGATTATACAATTATAACCAAACATTCTGAAACAATAAAGTTTTTAAAAGTGTTCCAGGATAAAAAAAGCGGAAAAGTAATTGAATCAAGGAAAATATTGAGAGACAGCTTCTATTTTTTACGGCGGAAAGACATGTTATTGGTGCTCAAAGCCTTTCTATACGGAAGCAAGGCAGATATGGATTGGGTGTCTTTGAGAATGCAAAAACTATGGTTTCCGGAACTTATGCCACTCCTCAAAAAAAGATGGCTATCTGTTCAGGCAAAAGAAGTGGCCCTTTTCATCATACATAATACAAACAGGGATTATGTGTTGTCGCAAAAGCATTTGCTCATAAAGACATTGGGCTATTATCAATATCTTGCCGAAACAGCTCCTTGGGGAGAGGACAAGATCGTTTCTCCTTCTCTCGACCTTCCAGATTACGCACTTTCAAGAGCTGAATATTGTAGGGCCTGTTTTCTTTATGGAATACCGACAGACAAAAATGAAATTCTCAAGTCCTTTTTTCAGAACATAATAGAATCTCTTGGCTATGAAGACAGTCCTGATTGGGGGCGTTGTTATAGCCAGCCACATGATATAAATATGGCATGGGTACAGGATTGGAGAACGGAATTCAGTCCGGTTTTATACCTTGATTTCTTGTTGAAGCGAGCAAATGTGGAATTGATAATCCAGACAATGAGGGATTTGAACATGAAAAAGGAAATGGAAATCCTTTGGGAGTGGAAAGAAAAAATGATTGACTCATTTCAATGCTATTCCTCATTTGAGGACATTGAATGTTTCTGCAAATACATTGTAATTAAAGTGAGGGAGAATTTCCCGCCTCAATTTTCCTACATGCTTCCGAAACGAGAGGAAGCCCCCACTGATGGCAACAAACAAAAGGAATAAGAATCCATAAAACAGATAACCCAAATAAACATCCGAAGATGAAAACACTAAAACTATTTGTTGCCATCCGTGCTTGTTATCCTTGGGATGAAGTGAAAAGTATTTTATTCAGAAAAGAAAATTGATACAGATATGAAAGAAAACAAACATTACACTCCTAGACTGATTGGCTCATTCCTTCTGAGTAGTATCATAGGAGGGGGACTGAACATTCTGGTTTCCCTGGTTCTTGTGTCAACGCTGGTGCTCGTACCGATGCTCTTGAACAGCATCTTCGACTTCAGTTTCGGCGACGCGCTACATTATGCTTCGATTCCCGTTATAGGGAGATTCATGGCGATATACGATGGAGATGACTTCCCGATAAGACTGACGATTCTTATTGTGTTTTTCATTGTCGTCATTGCCCTTGTCATTTTGGGAGGTTTGGCTTCAGCGCTGATCAAAATAGTACAAGGATCAAGGGTTATGACCATATTGTCAGGAATAGTATTTCTGCTGAACTTCATCAACATCATCTGCGTATTGTTCTTCGACAATGAATATAATCCCGACCTGCACGGTTTCTGGTATAATGTCGTGTCTATCTGTCTGCTTGTCATATTGTTCCTGACAGATAGTGTTATAATAATGTGCTGTTGGAATGATGGGGAAATAGACTAATTAATTTTATAATTCAAATTCATAACATATATAATCATGCGTAGAATATATACATGTATAGTAATTCTATTTTTCATATTGGTATCATGTTTTGCCGGATGGTTGCTTTGTGATATAGCCCCGAATGAGACTTATACTTGGTATTCTGGCATCTGGCACGGATTGTTCTTCTTTCAGAATTTTATCCTTAGTTGGTTCACTGACGCTCTGTGTAAGGCTGAGTATTACACTACAGCATACAATGTGTTTTGGTGGTTTTTCACTATCATATCCTGTTTTTGTTGGGTGCCTATTACAATTCGCTTTTGCGTGGAAGCAATTAGTTTTTGGAAGGAGATAACAGAAGATGATTACTGATTTTTACTGTTAACCTTTGCAGAATGTCCGACATAAAGAGAAACGGGATTATTCATTAAAAAATAGCAAAAAGAATATATGACGAGAAAATTGATACAGTTTGATGATATACCAACATGCGTCACAAGTAACCTGATAAAGGTCGTTGGTGTTGGTGGAGGAGGATGCAATGCTGTCAGGAACATGTACGACGAGGGCATCAAAGATGTTGCTTTCGCTGTGGCAAATACGGATAGTATGGTGTTGGAGAAATCTCCAGTTGCAGTTAAGGTTCTGCTTGGCGACAGCGGACTTGGCGCAGGAGGGAATCCGGAAGTGGGAAAGGAAGAGGCAGAAAAGAGCGAAGAGAAAATCGGCGCAATGTTTGACGATGAGACCAAGATGGTGTTTATCACAGCCACGATGGGTGGAGGAACAGGAACAGGGGCCGGTCCTGTGGTGGCGCGAATAGCCAAGTCAATGGGTAAACTGACGATAGGAATAGTCACCATACCCTTTTATTTTGAGAAGGAACGGAAGATAATAAAAGCTCTCAAGGGAGTAGAAGAGATGAAAAAGAATGTTGACGCACTGCTGATAATCAACAACGAACGGCTTTGTGACATCTTCTCTGATTCAAGAATGACCGTCATGGAGTCATTCAAAGTAGCGGACAATGTGTTGTGCGATGCAGTGAAAAGCATATCTGAACTTATAACTACAGAGGGATACTTGAACCTTGACTTCCGTGATGTAGAGTCAACGATGAAGGCTGGCGGTGGTGCTATTATGGCTATAGGCAGGGCAAGTGGTGAACTTCGTGTGCAGAACGCCATCCTTGATGCTCTGAACTCTCCGTTGCTGTATGGATGTGATGTAAGCAAAGCTAAACGCATACTGTTCAATATATATACCGGTCCTAATGCTCCGCTTATCGTAAATGAACTGAAAGAGCTTGATGTATTTATGGACGAATTGGATCCTATGATTGACGTTATATGGGGCGAGTCGGAGGACAACAGTCTTGGTGAGGATGTAAAGATTGCCATTCTTGCTACGGGACTTGATGACGAAGACTATGGTTTCAGAAACGTTGCCAAACATGATACGGACAATGATGCGGAGTATTATAGTAAGATGATAAGAAAGCTGTATTGTACTGATACTGATAAAAAGGATTTGCCAACGTCTGATCGTAATATTCAGGATAGCGTTGATGCACAGACTGATATTCCGTTTATTGTCACAAATGCTGAACAACAAGGTTCCACTTCAACCTCTGGAGAATCGAGAGATAATTGCATTAAGGATTATGGAGATGAACATATTGAAAGCGAGTTGGAAGAAGATACGCCTGAAAAAGAAGACTATAACAATCCAGCATCGTCTTTCCTGCAAAGAGTAATGAACAGAATAAAGACTTTTGCTGAAAAATCGTTGGTGGAAGAATAGTATAATTTAATAAAAAGTAGATAAACTTGGTTGTCATATAAAATATGGTTTGATATGTCAGAGAGTTTGGATAATAAAATAGGTAAAGAGATTCGTCGCTGGAGAACTTTCCGGCGGCGGAGTGTGTTTGTAGGTGCGTTTATGCTTGTGCTTGCCATGTTCATTATGGCCGGCACAGCGAGAGCAGATAGAATGAGGTCTGTAACCATCAAGAAGTCAAAGACGCAGATCAATGATGTCCGTCAGCAACGCACAGATGGTAACATTGTGTTCTGTGTGCCGAAAGGATTCAGCTGCAAAGACTGTGTATTTGCGGGTCGCAGGTTTTTCTTCCTTGAAGATGAATCTGAAACCGAAATTACATTGAACAGCGGTTTTGACAGTGATGACTCGCCCGAGCATATAAATTTCATCTACAATGATTTGGGCGGTGAAGCAATGGAAGGATATGAGTCTACTGTCGTTGCAGATGTCACGAAGTCGGACAAGAGGGGCACCAAGTGTATAAGAGTGAAGAAATACACAGGCCAAGGCATAGTTGTGTATTGGAGATTTGCCGCACTGTTTGACAAGGAAACAGGAATGATGTGTCTTGTCTCTGCATACGACAAGGGCAATGGCGACTATCTGGAACCTTTGCTTGAGTCGGTACGCTTCAATCGCAGTTCCAGGAAATAGTTTGATGCAGCGCTTAGAATATATTCCTGTTCTCCGCCACTTCGCGGTATTTCCGTTCGTCGAAGGTATAGAGAGTGCTGGGACGGCCGATGGTTTTCTGTTGCTCTTCGGTGGGGATGATATAGCCCAGGGAGGTGAGTTTCTTGTGGAAGTTGCGGCGGTCGAACCTCTTGTCGAACACCACCTCATAGATGGTCTGGAGCTGGGAGATGGTGAATGTCTTGTTTAGCAGACGGAAGGCGAGCGGTTCGTAGGTCATCTTCCAGCGCAGCTTGTCGAGGGCAAGGGTGATTATCTCCTTGTGGTCGAAGGCAAGCTGGGGCAGACTGTTTACGGGGAACCACTGTGCCTTTGCTGCATCGTCGCCGGCTATGACTTCGTATTTCTCCTGGCGTACGAACGCCATGAAGGCTATGGTCATCACGCGCTCCCTCGGGTCGCGGTCTACTGCGGTGAACGCCTGCAGCTGTTCGATATATATATCCTTTACGCCGGTCTCCTCCTGCAGTTCCCTCAGGGCACCCTGTTCGGCGGTCTCGTCTATCTTCATGAAACCGCCAGGGAGAGCCCAGCTGCCCTTGTATGGTTCAATGCCGCGGTTGATGAGAAGCAGGTTGAGTTTAGTACCGTCGAAGCCGAACACGATGCAGTCGGTAGTCACGGCGGGATGGGGATATTTATAAGTATACATATTATATATTGTCTTTTGGGTTTTGCCGATTAATTATGTTTATGAGTGCAAAGTTAGTTCTTTTCTTTAATAATAAAAGGTGTTTATGTAATTATTACACAAAAGAAAGTTAAAAGGATATCTTATTTGCGTATTATTTACGCATAACGCTTTGTTCCTATGCAAATCCTTCCTATATTTGCAACGAACATTAAAACATAATAGATATGAAGAACTTATTGATGTCTGCCGCTATCGGCGATATTGCCGGCAGCGCCTACGAGGGGAGAAGTCGCAGGACTAAGGATTACGACGCAGTGAAGATGTTCTCGTCGAGAGCACGTTTCACGGATGATACGGTATTGACCTTTGCCTGTGCCGAGGCTTTTCTGCACGGTTTGGACATGGCGTCAAACCTCTGGATGTGTGGCAACCAACATATTGACGCAGGTTTCGGCAGTAGGTTCAAGCTGTGGCTCGGCGACCATTACCATCTGCCTTATCGCAGCTTCGGCAACGGCAGTGCCATGCGGTGCTCATCAGCAGGATGGCTGGCACATACGGAGGAGGAGTGTATAAGGCTTGCCACGGAGACGGCCCTCCCCTCACACAACCATCCGGAGGGCATAAAGGGGGCTGTAGTTGCCGCCAGATGTATCTTCCATCTGAAAAACGGAAAGGACAAAGACTTCATCCGGCAGGAGATTCTCGACAAGGAGTATCCCTTCTGGGCTGGAAAGAGCTATGAGGAAATCAAGCCCGGCTATTCTTTCGACTCCACTTGTCCGGGGAGCGTCGGTCCGGCAATAATCAGTTTCCTTGCTTCAAAAGACTATGTGGACTGTCTGCGCCTCGCCATATCCCTTGGCGGCGATGCTGACACGCTGGCTGCAATCGCCGGTCCTATGGCATACGCCTTCTATCGGGAAATGCCCGAGCCGCTGGTTTATCAGGCTCTGAAGAAGCTTCCGGAATGGATGCAGAAGACCAATGAGGAGTTTGACGAGAAGTGTGGCATTGAATAAAGATAATGATAACAACCTCTGCATAACCGTGCGGAATTAATATAGAAGAACAACTATGGGAACAAAAGATTTATGCTTGCGTTTGTTGAAGAATATGAACATCGAAGTGCATGAAGCCGATGACAGGGAAGACACCTATTACTTTGAATATTATGGTGAGCATCTGAGTGTGAGGATGAATAATAAGGCTAAGTTTATTGTCTTGTACGATACGTTCTGGAAGAAATATCCGGCAGGGAATCTTGAAATGGTTTCCCTTGCCCGCAATGCTGTCAACAGGGCAAATATTGCATACAACGGCTTCAAACTCTTCTATACATTTGTCGAAGATACAATGTGGATTCATTGCAACACTTGCGAACTGCTTATACCTGAAATTCCCGGTTTGGCGGAGTATTTCAAAGGTGTATTAGAGGGCTTCCTCTATTCTCATAAAGCTTTTAATGATGTCGTGTTTGAACTGATGGAAGAGGAAGGGAAAAAAGGTCAGTAACAGTCAAAATCCCATGCCATTCCTGGTATTTGCATTAAGATATTAACCTTTAAACACAAAAGATTATGACAAAACGATATATATGCTATTTTGCTTCGTTTATGGTGCTTGTAGAGATTATAATGTCGGTTATAGGCATGGATTTCGGTTTATGCGTTGCTGTGGCAATCGTTGCGTGTGGCATAGCCGGTACTTTGTATGTGTGGCGCAAACCGGATGATGATGAAGAAGAAGTTGATTATACAACAGCAGAAGAAAGAAGAAAAAGGAAAGTAAGAATGACAGATACTGTATGTTTGGATTTACAGACAAAAAACAGCAGAAAGGATATGACCACAACGGAGTTGTGTCTGGACTTACTGAAGAAAATGAATTGCGAATATGAGCAGGATGAAGAAAGCAAGGAGCAATACTATTTTAAATATAAGGGAGTGAATCTTTGCTTGATAGTACATGATGGAATGAAATTCGCAAGGATATTTGATATGCATTGGATGAAATATCCTGTTTGTAATCTTGAGATGTTTTCCTTGGCGTGCAAGGCGGTGAATGAAGTTAATAAGCGCAGCTGGAGAACAAAGGTTGTATATACTATCGAGGATGGAATATTGTGGATAAATTCAGATGCCCTTATGGCGCTGGACTATGGTATATCTGATCTGGACCAGTACTTCAGCTCTACGCTTGACTGTCTGCTTGACTGCCGTAACTTTTATGATGATGTGATGTACGATTTGCTGAAAGGCAGTGATGGTGATGGAAATGATAGCAAAGCATAAATCACGCAAGCATTATCCAGAACTATGGTAACTAATGACAAATTTAATTAAACTGACATACAATATGAAACGATTAAACATCATTCTGGCAGTTCTGTTGCTGCTCTGTCTGTTCAAGATGCCTTACGGCTACTATACGTTGATGAGGCTGGCGGCAACGGTTGGGTTCGCCTATATGGCGTACAAGTATTATGAAATGAAGAAGGAGGCGCTGGTATGGACCTTTGGAGCATTGGCCCTGCTGTTCCAACCGCTGGTAAAGATAGCGTTGGGCAGGGACGTATGGAATATCGTGGATGTCGCTGTGGCGGTTCTGCTGATAGTGCTGACGTTTGCGGTAGGCAGGAAAGACAATTGAAAAACTGATTAAAATATAAACATATAAAACAGATGATTATGACAAACAATTATTATGATGCTCTCGCACAGCTGAGAGACGAAGAGATGAAAGAAGAAGTTATGAACAGAATGGCAGAAGAGACTATGAAGGAAGAATGTCTGACGGAGGAGCATATGGCGCAAATTGCCGCAGAGGAAGCCGCCGCTCCTATTCTGTGCATATCGAATACCGGTGACACCTATATTGATAGAGTTGACAATAATGAAAAAGACAGTTTTGATGAAGAGGATGATGAGGATTTTTATGATGAAGAGGAATCATACGGTTACCAATGGACAGAACAAGATTCATGGGATGCTCTGACGGATGGAATGTATGGTGAAATGCCAAGCAATCCTTTAGAGTATGATGCAATGATGGATGCAATGGGATATTAACAAGGAGAAACAGGCATGGCCATATGTCAAATTGCCAAGCTCTTATTGGTGCGGAATAAGATAAGTTACATTAAACCTTTCACCACTCCGCGTATCCTGGAGATTTATAAAAAAGAAGAAAGATGGCATTCGCCATATCCGGAAGAACCGTTCTTCAAACGCAATTCCTGCGTCAAGCCGAAACACACTCTTAATGATGATGCAAGAAATGAGCAATCGCCATTTGCATCAGAAGGAGAGCTGGAGCAGTTTATAAGCGAAAACCCTGTACTTCAACAATTGGCCGAGAAACTTAAATTGCAACCAATTGCACTTGATGACAAAGCTGCCGGCAATAGCGAATGTCCGCTTTGATTCCAATATCACATCTGGGGTATTCTGTCTTGTAGAGATGCTGCGGCAAGAAGAATAAGCGTAGCTCACATTTTTGCAGTTAAACCAATATATTGTTTTGCCACAAAACAAATTATGGCTATATTTGTGGCATCTATTGACTATTGACCAAATTCAACAAATTATGTTTTACGGCTACGGCTATACAGGAAAACAAAAGAATCCCCCCACGCCAGAAGAAGAAAAGGCGGAGAAGGAGCGTATGAGAAAGGAACGACGCAAAGAGATTATCGGGACAGCAATACTACACACTCTGTTGCTGCCCATACTGCTGCCGGTAGCTGTTGTCGTTCTTGTTTATGTAGGTATAGAGATTTGCGTGGAGAAGATAAAGGAATGGAAAAAGAACGGATGGAAACGTAGTAAGAAAGATGTGGAAAAGGTGGAATGGTCGGAACTACGTCCGAAGCTGCTGTCGCACACCATCACGACGTGCAACCACGAGTTGCCGGCGCTGTTCGACAGACACTACGTAGTATATGTGGAAACGGAATACAACCAACCGCTCAACTCCTTCATCTGCAACAACATGGAATACATACGCAAAGGATTTTTGGAAAAGAACTACCATTTCGTATATATCCCCGAACTGAAGAATCTTTCTGACGAAGACCTTGCGTGCGCCTTCCCTCTCGACACAGCATCTATGACTGATGATATAAGAAACGACATTCGCAATATCACCACCGAACAGTTCTCTCATATGTTCGCCTCTCTTATCGGTATGGACTTTAGCGGCAGCAAGGCAGGACTGTTGAGTCTACACCGTTATCGCGGCGACATAGGATATAGAATACCAGACCTTGATTATTCAGAATCCCACTTTGTCTATGTAGACCTGCAGGACTGCTGCCCCGACAACATCAAGGAGGCTTTCGAAGAGTATTTCAAGTTCTACGCCACTGAATTGAGACCCGGTATCTTCTGCACACGTCCAAGGGAAGAATACCCTCTTGACGACTGGCAGGAAGGCGAATCCGACGGAAATCAGAACGACATCCCGGACTTTTTGTTTTATTATGACCAGCAGAAGATGTTGGGCATAGCCGAGGAGATAAGACAGAGAGTGGAAATTCTGAGGCAGGGAGGATATATCGAACTGCTCCTGCATACGCTCGGTGCAGACCTCGTGAAGCAGATCAACGACTCACGGAAGACCGCCACTCCACTGATGCACCTCAATATATCCGACAACCTGCGGATATTCATCCCGGAACTGGACAACCGGGAGATGAAGATGCCTGCCCTCGCCCGTGCCTTGTATGTGTTCTATCTCCGCCATGAGGAAGGAGTGGAGTTCAAATTCCTCTCGGAGTTTACAGAAGAGCTCTTCTCACTCTACCGCCTCGCCAGCAACCGCCTCGACGATAGCCGGCTGCGCACCACGGTGGACAGTCTGGTGAACCCTACGGAAAACAAGATCAATGAATGTGTGAGCAGAATAAAAACGGCGTTCCTCAGTGTTATGGACGAATATGCGGCACGCAACTACTGTCTGCAGATGCGCAGCAAGGAATTCAGAAGGGAAGCCCCGGAGGAAGGCAAAGTGAAACTGTTCAAGGACATGGCGAAATACATTTCCCTGCCGCGCCATCTGGTCAGCTATCCGGATGCCGTCAGACAGGTGCCTGTCATAAAGGGCAGCAGTTTCCATGACAGAACCCTTATGGAGGAAGAATTTGACCGTCGGTGCGACAGAATGACAGAAACGGTAAATAGGATTACGAATCTGGATAACAATAAAAGCGTCTTCGGCAGGAAGAAGCGCGAGGCGGAGAAACAGCGTCTGCGCTCGGAACTGGTGGAGGCATCTATGGCTGTGCTCGAAATGCAACCGAATAATTTCCTTGCCCATTTCAACATCGGCGAGGCATATTGCAACGCCGTAGACTTCGACAAGTCCATCCACGAAAACACAATGCTCATCGAACACGACGCCTACACATGGAATGCCTCGTATATCAACCGTGCGGAAGCTTATCTATACGCCGGAGAATACGACAAGGGACTTGCCGACATCAACAGCTATTTCAATTCTCTTCGCCGATGGAAAGAAGGTGATGAGGAAGCCGATAGGATAAAGGCGTTGCTGATGAAGGCTAAAGTGGAAAGTTGACAGAATTATTAAAAATAGATGCATAAATGTACTTTTTCTTTTATATAGGTTGGTATTTGAAAAAAAATATGTAAGTTTGCTTTGATTTTAATATAATATCATAATCCATGAACTGGAAAAAACTACAGAATGGCTCCGATATAAGGGGCGTGGCACTTGAAGGTGTTGAGGGAGAACACGTGAATCTGACACCTGAAGTGACTGAAATAATTGCAAAATCGTTTGTAAAATGGCTTGGTAACACTACCGGAAGTGATGACCTCACGGTGGCAATAGGTACAGACTGCCGTCTGTCTGGCGAAAGCATTAAGGAAGCCTTCGTCAAAGGGGCAATGCAGGCTGGCGCAAATGTCGTTGACTGTGGACTGGCTTCCACACCGGCTATGTTTATGTCCACCGTAAGCGCACCGACGATGGCTTCGGCAGCTGTGATGGTTACTGCAAGCCATCTGCCGTTCAACCGTAACGGACTGAAGTTCTTTACTCCTAAGGGTGGACTCGACAGCAAGGACATTGCCGCCATACTCGACATTGCAGAAAAAGGCGACTATGCATCCACAAAAGCAGAAGGATGCAGCTCTACGTTTGATTTCATGACGGTCTATTCGCATCATCTTGCCCGCTACATCCGTGGTGGAGTGGGTTCCGACGACTATCTGCATCCTCTTTCAGGCATGCACATCATCGTTGATGCCGGCAATGGCAATGGCGGATTCTTTGAAAAGGTGCTCCGTTCGCTTGGTGCCGACACCACGGGCAGCCAGTTCCTTAATCCCGACGGACATTTCCCTAACCATATTCCTAATCCTGAAAATGCCGATGCTATGGCTTCGGTGTGCAAGGCTGTGGTAGAGAGCCATGCCGACTTGGGAGTAATCTTCGACACCGATGTTGACCGCTCCGCTATCGTCGACCACAAAGGAGAGCCTATCAACCGTAATGCGCTCATTGCACTTATCGCTGCCGTGATACTCGAAGAGCATCCGGGCAGTACGGTTGTTACCGACTCCGTAACGTCTGACGGACTGGCTGACTACATCAAGTTGAAGGGTGGCAAGCATCATCGCTTCCGTCGCGGCTACAGAAATGTTATTAATGAAGGAAAGCGTCTTAATGAAGCCGGCGAAGAGTGTTGGCTGTCAATAGAGACTTCTGGCCATGCAGCATTGCGTGAAAACTATTTCCTTGACGATGGTGCCTATCTCGCAGCCAAGCTTATAATCCATGCAGCCAAGCTGAACAAGCAGGGAAAACAGTTGCAGGACATCATCTCCACTCTTAAACAACCGAAGGAGAGCAAGGAGATAAGGATAAAGATAACGCAGACGGACTTCAAAGCGTATGGTCAGAAGGTGCTTGAGGATATGAAGACCAAGTTTGCCGAAGTGCCAGGCTGGACTCTTGTTGAGCCAAACTATGAGGGTGTGCGTGTTAGCTGCACCAATGGCGATGAAGAGGGATGGCTGCTGTTGCGCATGTCGCTCCACGACCCAGTGATGCCTCTCAACATAGAGAGCAATGTGGAAGGCGGCGTTGCCGTGATAGAAAGCAAACTGAAACAACTCGGACTGTTATAACAAAAGGACAAGTAGACGAGTAGACAACTCGTCTACTTTTTACAAGTTGAAAGCCTGCCACTCTGGAGCGTCGGGTAGGGGAGCCTCCACGCATATCGGCTGTTTTGACACCGGATGAGTGAACTCCACACGACGTGCAAGCAGCGATATACTGCCATCTGGGTTGCTTCGCTTTGCTCCATACTTCAGGTCGCCCTTTATAGGGCAGCCGATGCTTGCCAGCTGGCAGCGAATCTGATGATGGCGTCCGGTGAGCAGTTTCACTTCGATAAGCGTATAGTTGTCGGATGCACCGATAACCTTGTATTTCAGAATAGCCTTTTTGGCTCCCGGTTTCTCGTGGTCGTAGGAGTAGCTTTTGTTCTGCTTCTCGTTTCTCACGAGCCAGCTTTCTATTGTGCCTTCCGACTGCTGTGGTCGGTTTTTGGTCAGTGCCCAGTAGGTCTTATGAACGTCGCCGGTACGGAACATGTCGTTGAGACGTGACAGAGCCTTCGACGTGCGGGCAAAGACAACCAGTCCGCTCACGGGGCGGTCGAGTCTGTGCACCACTCCGAGGAAGACATTTCCCGGTTTGGCGTAAGCCTCCTTGATATATTCCTTTACGATGTCCGACAGCGGCTTGTCGCCAGTCTTGTCGCCTTGTACTATCTCGCCGCTTTTCTTGTTGACGATGATGATATGGTTGTCTTCGTAGACTACGTTCATTGTTTAAAAGATATAGAAACAACAAACACCCACCCTGTGTCAGTCCCCTTTGGGAAAGATATGAGGGTGGGATGTTTTGTTTGTTGTAGATTATAAAGTTTCTTGAAATCTAAACTCTAAGTTCAATTACATGTTCATACCGCCGTCGATCTGGATAACCTGACCGCTTACGTAGCTTGACATGTCAGAAGCCAGGAACAGACATACGTTGGCGATATCCTCAGTCTGACCGCCGCGGCGCAGAGGAATCTTCTTCATCCAGTCCTTGCGGATGTCCTCAGGCAGCTGTGCTGTCATGGCAGTCTCGATGAAGCCAGGAGCAACGGCATTTGCACGTACTCCCTTAGGACCGAGCTCCTGTGCTATACTCTTTGCCAAGGCAATCATACCTGCCTTAGAAGCAGCATAGTTACACTGTCCTGCGTTGCCGTGAACACCTACTACAGATGCCATGTTGATGATAGAACCGCCACGCTGACGGAGCATGATTGGTGAGCAAGCGTGGATGAAGTTGAATGCAGACTTCAGGTTCACGTTCAGTACAGCGTCCCACTGAGCCTCGCTCATACGGAGCATCAGTCCGTCCTTTGTAATACCGGCATTGTTTACCAATACGTCGATAGAGCCGAAGTCGGCATGTATATGCTTTACGGTCTTTTCAGTCTCCTCGAAGTCAGCAGCGTTTCCTGCATAAGCGCGGCATGTAACGCCCAGCGCCTCAATCTCCTTGCGAGTAGCCTCAAGTCCGGCTGCCATGTCATCGTTCAATACGAGGTCTGTGAATGCTATGTTTGCGCCTTCCTTGGCGAACTTCATTGCTACGGCCTTACCTATTCCGCGTGCTGCACCAGTAATGAGTGCAGTCTTGCCTGTTAATAATCCCATTGTTTTTTTGTTTTATTATAAGATTTAAAATATGTGTTATTTGTTAGTGGAAATCTTTCCCAGTGCGCCATACACCACCTTTGCCACCAGCGGCTTGCTTGCCTCTGGCGTTATGCCGTGGCCGAGTCTGCCGCAGATATATGGCACTTCGAGACCCTTGATGCAGTAGTGTGTTATGTCGGCAACAAGTTCCACGTTGTCGATGTCAAACTCTCCGTCTCTCTTTCCGTCTTCATACACTTTGCGGAAGAGTTCTATTTCGTCCTCGTCGAAGTTTTTCCTCACTTTCTCCACCATCCAGATGTTACGGAAGAAGGCAGCACGCAGGTTACCGTTTCTCACCACCGTCTCCTTAATCATGCTCAGATGCGTGTAGATCAGTTCGATAATCTTGTCTTGCGGTCTCACCTTCTTGGCAGCCACCTCGTCCAGCTTGTCCGACAGGCGTTCCAGCTCGCCCTCGATGACAGCGTAGTATATATCCTCTTTGCTTTTAAAATATGTATAGAGCGTACGTCGTCCTTTGCCCGAGGCGAGGGCGATATCGTTCATCGTGGTGTTTTCAAGGCCGTTTCTCGCAAACAGCTGTCGCGCCACGTCTACCAACTTCTGTCTTGTTTTGGATATTGACATGATTATCTGTTCTTGTTTGTCTGTTTATACGCAGTTCCTTAACATATTGTCTGCAAGTCCCTATACCTATTTATATATATAGCACATATGTTCTTGCACACAATAATATGCGTGTGCAAAAGTATTAAATTTTGATGAATGCGACAAGTTAAAAGCAATATTACTGTTCTTTTTTTACTTATTTTTAATCTTATCATGTATAAATGGCGTTCTACTATTGTAATATTCCAAATATTCAATAATAAAAGTTGGGGAAATGAACATTTACGCATTTGCAGCAAATGAGAAAGATTGTTCTTGATACTAATTGCTTATTGATGAGCCTTCCAAAAATCAGTCCTTATCGTATAATTTGGGACGAATTCTTGGAAGGAAAGTTAGTCTTGTGTGTAACAAGGATAACGAACGAAGCGTGATGCGATATTGTATTTTTATGCAATCGCAGCGTGCATGTTTGGGGCATAAAAGAGGGATAAGAATATAGATTTGGATGTTTGTTAAAGCAACATGAAATAGATGTCCAATCAACTTCAAATAGAAAGTTACCGAATTTCTATGAGAAAGTTACGGACTTTCTATTGGAAAGTTACCGAATTTCTAAATGATGACAAAATTACATGCTTACAGGGGCTTGTCGTGATAGCCATAATCGAACTATAAAGGCGTGTAGAACAAACCGTTTATTTATACAATCAAATTGGTTATTTATGCAGAAACCTGTCAGGATGTAGCATGCATATAAAACACCGTATATATTTTCCGAGCCTACGGCTTGCTTAAAAATCAGATAAAGCGATAAACAGAAAAAACAGTAACACAATATTGCCCCAATGTTTTTATTGTTTTTGTTAATGCTCCTTTAGATATTCTTTCACTTCATATTCTGGATGAACTTTTTCTTTCAGTTATGACAGCTTTTGGCACCGTAGCGAAGTAACTTTGCCGACGGAAACAAAAAAAATAGAATCATGACAATACATCCTATAATACGCAAGCTGCCTATGATGGCATTGATGCTTCTTATCGTTTACATAATGACTACCACCATTTCGGTATGCTATTTTGAATTTGGACACGACAAAGGCTGGCCCTTAGCCGACCTTATGTACTTTCGCTTCCATAAGTTCGTTGTCGCAGCCGTAGACTACGGCTACGTTCCAGCCGACATGACAGCCGAATAACATCGCCAACGCATCAACCGATATTGATACGTCGGCGACCAAAGCGGCGAAAGAGAAAAGAGGAGCCAAGCAAGATTTTTTTCGGAAAAGTTTAGGTTTACCTTAATTCCGCAACACTTTGATTTAACTTTATTTATAAGTACCTGAGCAACA
>OOCQ01000726.1_pt1 | contig 25511 bp, 29 predicted proteins | sample 1671121 | NCBI WGS metagenome assembly OOCQ01 (sample SAMN06348124, study PRJEB24527) | human gut metagenome | biome: human gut; feature: ankylosing spondylitis patient; material: feces | host: Homo sapiens | place: China | collected 2015-10 | reverse complement strand
GTAGATAAAACCACATAACTGAAAGATGAATTTACACACAAATTTGGACTTGACTACTCAACTCTCACATCTCACTCACTTAGTAGGTATTCTCGCCAACTCACACTTCCAATCTGGCTCAAAAGACCCACTCACCACTCACTTCTCACTCACTTAGTAGGTCTTCTCGCCAACTTACTTCTCCAATCCGGCTCTAAAGACCCACTCACCACTCACTTCTCACTCACTTAGTAGGTCTTCTCGCCCATTCACGCCTTCAATCCGGCTCAAAAGACCTACTCACAACTCACTTCTCACTCACTTAGTAGGTCTTCTCGCCCATTCACGCCTCCAATACGGCTCTAAAAACCTACTCAACACTCACATCTCACTCACTTAGTAGGTCTTCACATTCCAGCTCGCTCCAACCCACTCTAATCCCAGCAAAAAAGACCTACTCAAGCCATCTTTCAAGCTTAATAGTAGGTCTTCAACGCCATAGCAAATAATATAGTAAATAATATAATAAAACTAATAATTACAATAATCTCTACCTGTTAGTCTTAATTATATCAAGAACAAACTTAAGTGCTTCCTTCGTAGACTGACACCTTATCGTGTGCCTGTCGCCTGACAAATCACATTCTTTAACATGTGTCTCACCCTTATAGCAGCATCCGATATACACAAGTCCAACAGGCTTGTCATCTTCTCTTGAAGGTCCTGCAACACCTGTTACGGAAACACTGATATCTGCCTTAGATATTCTTACTGCTCCTTCTGCCATCTGGGCAGCAGTTTCAGCACTTACAGCTTTATACTTCTCAAGAGTCTCATGCTTAACTCCAAGAATACGTTCCTTCGCCTCATTACTATATGTAATATAGCCCTCTTTAAAAATGTCTGAAGCACCGCTTATATTAACTATAGACGAAGCAACCATGCCGCCTGTGCATGACTCAGCTGTAGTTATAGTCAGGGATTTGTTCTTTAATGTCTCAACAAGAGCCTTATCAAGACAGCTGAGATAATCAACCATTATTATTTACCCGAACCTTCCAGAAAAACTTTATAATTCTTTGCAATATAATCAATAAGAGAAATCACTGTCAATCCTAATGATATATATATGAGAACAGTATTAATAATATTCATAAATGGTACATTAAGATTAAGAACAAGCATAATAATTGTAATCATCTGAAATGCTGTCTTGAACTTTCCCCAATAGCTTGCAGCTATAACAACACCATTATCTGATGCAACAAGTCTGAATCCGCTAATAATAAATTCTCTTGCAATTATAATAATAACAATCCATGCTGCAATTCTGTTAAGGTCAACAAGTGCAATAAGTGCAGAGCATACTAAAAGCTTATCTGCAAGTGGATCCATAAATTTTCCGAAGTTAGTAACAAGATTATACTTTCTTGCAATCTTACCATCTAAAAGGTCTGTTAAGCTTGCAAGAATAAATATTCCTACTGCAATATATTTGCCACATCCAATGTTAAGATACAGACATATCAGAAACAAAGGAATCATAATAACTCTTGCAATTGTAAGTTTGTTAGGTAAATTCATTTAAACATTTTCCTCCATTATTCCCATTAAATCATATTCAGTTGAACCGGTAATCTTTACAGATACGAAATCTCCTGACATAAGTTCCCTGTCACATTCAAAGAACACCATTCCATCAACATTAGGTGCATCCTTGTACGAACGTCCGACATAAGTATTGTCCTCTGCAATATAGCCTTCAACCATAACATCAATAGTCTTTCCAACCATTTGTGTTGACTTGTCAATAGATATTTCCTGCTGCAGAGCCATAAGCTCGTCCCTCCACGTATCCATTATATCCTGGTCAATCTGGTCCGGCATTGTTGCAGCCGGGGTATCCTCTTCCCTTGAATAAGTAAATACACCAAGTCTGTCGAACTCAACTTCATCAATAAATTCCATAACCTCTTCATGGTCAGCCTGTGTCTCTCCCGGGAAGCCGGCAATAAGAGTTGTTCTTAATGCAATGTCCGGAATCTCTTTTCTCAGCTTCGCAACAATATCAAGAAGCTCCTGCTTATCTGTCTTTCTTCCCATGCGCTTTAATACATTATCACTTGCATGCTGGATTGGCATATCAAGATAATGACAGACTTTAGGCTCATTCTTAATAGCCTCGATAAGCTCATCATTAATCTCTTCCGGATAACAGTACTGAATTCTTATCCATTTGAGGTCTTCAATCTTGGCAAGCTCATGTATAAGCATTGGAAGTGATTTCTTTCCGTAAAGGTCTGTTCCATAAAGAGTTGTCTCCTGTGCTACAAGTATAAGCTCTTTTGCTCCATTGTGTACAAGGTGCTTTGCCTGCTCCACAAGATACTCAACAGGATAACTTCTGAAATTGCCACGAACCTTAGGAATTATACAGTATGTACAATGCTTATCGCATCCTTCCGCTATCTTAAGGTACTCAAAATATCCCGGCGTAGTAATAATTCTCTTTTCTTTAACAATAGGAAGTCTGTTGGCATCATCAACGACATTAAACCCCTTACCTTCAAGCACTGAAGTAACAACCTCCGCAATCTTGTCATAAGAAGTTGTTCCTAAAAATGCATCAACCTCCGGAATCTCTTTGATAATCTCATCCTTATATCTGTGAGCAAGGCATCCTGTAACAATAAGTGCCTTACACACAGCATCTTCCTTGTGCTGTGCCATCTCAAGTATCGTGTTGATACTCTCCTGCTTGGCATCTCCAATAAAACAGCATGTATTGACAACAATAACATCTGCCTGTGTTTCATCATCTGTAAACTCAAAGCCCTTATCGTTAAGGATTCCAAGCATATTCTCTGTATCTACAAGGTTTTTATCACAACCTAAAGATGCAAACATAATCTTCATATACTGCATTACCTCCTGCATAGTACTCCTCATTGTAACACATTTTTTGCAAATGTAAACATATCCCTTACATAATCTGACCATATAAAACATTATCAAACTGGCACTTTTAATAAGCCCTGAATTGTACTATTCTTTGCTGAAAATATGAATCAAAGGAGAAAAAGATAATTATGAAAGACAAAAAAACAGGTTTAATCCAGACATTAATTGGTGCTGTTATTCTTGTTATCGGTATTGTGTTATGTGTCAACACATACATAGTAAAAGGTAATAAAGCATACGCATTTTCACTTCTTGTAACAATCCTTGGCATTGTTATTCTTATTGCCGGATTATACAGAACATTTTCAAAGAAAGAGAGAAAGCCTGTAGACGCAAAGGTTATTGCACAGGCTGCTTTGTGTGCCGCACTCTGCTATGTTGGTGCAACATTTATAAAGATAGACATTCCTGTTGGAACAGAAAGAACCATGTTCCACTTTGGTAATGTATTCTGCGTTCTTGCAGCTTTACTTATCGGTGGCGAATGGGGTGGTCTTGCCGGAGCAATCGGCATGACAATAAGTGATTTGTCAACAGCCTATGTAACAAGCGCTCCTAAGACATTTATTCTTAAGTTATGTATCGGTCTTATCGTTGGTTTTGTAGCACATAAGCTCTTCCAACTTTCTAAGGAACATTCTGCAAAATATGTTACTGTTGCTACTGTTGTATCAAGCATATGCGGTATGGCATTCAATATTGTTGCTGACCCTGTAGTCGGATATTTCTATAAGACATACCTTCTTGGTGTGCCTCAGGACCTTGCCAAAACACTTGCTAAAATAGGTGCGATAACCACATCTGTTAATGCAGTTATCGCTGTTATAGTTGCTTCAATAATATATCTTGCATTAAGACCAGCTATGAAAAAACTGAATATGTTGAGAGATTTATAAAAATGTTTTTTTATAATCTAACAGCCAGAAAACCCATGGTCTTTAGACCCTGGGATGAATGGCGTTATATGAAACAGCCATAATAGCATCTTCCATTTCATTTCCTATTTCGGTTATCCTACCAGCTTGTCCAACATCTCTACAATCTTTTCTCTTTCACCGCTGCCATTTGTTTTAAATCTCAGCAACGGAATTTCATACAACTCCATAATATGATTTTTCATCAAATCTCTTGAAGCCTGCACAGTATCCTCTTTATGATATTCATATCCGTCAACTTCAATCGCCAGCACAGGCTTTTTACCAATTCTGTTATAAATCAGAAAATCCAAATGAGTTGCCGGGTTCATTGCATACTGGCATTCCTGTTCGTTTAATAATTCCGGATTTTTAATCAACATATTCAAAGGAAAATGGCAAACAACATCCAAGCTTGAATACTTGTTATCGGCGATTATTTCCTCGATCAAAGAATACATCAGATTCTCTGAATCATATTCTGATATCTTTTTATACTTTTGCAAATATGCCATTCTTTCCTCTGTATACTGTTTGTAAAGGTAATCAAAAATTGAATAGATTTTACTCTCTGCCACCTCAAAATTGTTATATTGGATGTAATCTATTAAACTACGATTCAATCTTGTTCATCGCTTTCCTAAACTGGAAATAAAACAAAATTGCAGTAAAGGTAACTGCTATGAAATCTGCTACCGGCTCTGCAAGGTAAACCCCCATGGTTTTGTCTGAAACCATATGTGGCATAATATAAATCAATGGTAACAGCAGAATAAATTTTCTTGTAACTGCCACAATGATAGAACTTGTCGCATTGCCAAGTGCTGTAAAGGTCATCTGGCATGCAATCTGAATACCAAATAAAAACATGACTGCCATATAAATACGCAGAGCTTTTGATGCGAACTCAATCATCGCTGTCTCCGGAGTAAAAATGCCCACAAAGAATTGTGGCATAAGCATTACAGCCAGCCAAAGTGTGACAGAATAAATCAGGTTTACTGTTAACAAAACACGAAAAGTCTTTTTTACACGTTCTGTATTGGCTGCGCCATAATTATAGCTCGTAATTGGCTGCGCTCCCTGTGCAATTCCCTGTAAAGGAAGCATTGCAAACTGCATAACACTGGTAAGAATCGTCATTGCACCTACCGCAATATCTCCGCCATATTTCAGCAGGGAAGAATTAAAGCATACGGATATAACACTTTCACTCGCCTGCATAATAAATGCTGCAGTTCCAAGCGCAATGCACGGGAACACAACTTTGGGCTTAATATTCAGATTCTTACGTTTCAGTCTAAGTATTGATTTCTTACTGCACAAAAATGCCACAACGACGATACATGAAACTGCCTGCGAAATAACAGTTGCCAAAGCAGCACCACGCACACCCATATTCAATCCGAAAATCATAATCGGGTCGAGAGCGATATTCAGAATTGCTCCGATAGCAACGGATACCATGGACACTTTTGTAAACCCTTCAGCAGTTACAAATGCATTCATGCCCAAGGTCAACTGCACAAATAACGTTCCAAAAGCATAAATATTCAAATATGAAACAGCATATTCAATCGTATTTTCACTGGCTCCAAAAACTAACAGTAAATTTTCTCCAAAGAGCAAAAGTACCGCTGTCAGAATTATGGAAACAATTACCTGTAAAAGAAAACATCCACCAAGCGTTTGCTCTGCACTGTCCATATCGCCTTTTCCCATCGAGATAGAAGCACGTGGCGCACCTCCTGAACTTACAAGTCCTGCAAATGCCGACACAATCATAATAATAGGCATAGTCACACCGACACCCGTCAGAGCAAGACTGCCTGCATCCGGTATATGACCGATAAAAATTCTATCAACAATGTTATACAACATATTGATCAACTGTGCTATCACCGTAGGAATTGCCAACTTAAAAAGCAATTTCCCAACGGGCTGCGTACCTAAAAAATCCTTGTTATTTTCCACTATAAACATCTCCTAACTGTTCGTATATTCCTTGATATTTCTGTTTACCTGTTCTGTAAACTGTTGCAGTTTTTCCATTTCTTCCTTTGAAAATCCTGCAAATACTATTTCACAAAATTTGTTCTGTGCCGCACGCCCGGCTGCAATTATGTCCATTGCTTTATCCGCCACACTTAAGTGAATGGTTCTGTGATTTCCTTCCTTATGTTCCCCTTCAATCAATCCTCTTTCCTGCAAGGAACGAATAGAAATAGATACATGGGACTTTGCAAGATGACGGTATTTTACAATCTGAGTAGCTGTATCATACTGAGGATTATTTGCTAAAAACATAAGAACTGTAAACTCCATATAAGTCAATTCGTATTTTTCACAAACAGGAGATACCATATTTTCATACAATTCTTCGACATCAACACAATGTGCAAAATAATTTTTCACAAACGCACCTTCTTTCATTTTGAACTGTTCGTTTTTGAACTTTAGTAGTTTACTCTAATCTTCATTTTTTGTCAAGTCATAGCTGATAGTCCAAATATATCAATTCCGATTGCACAGATAGCAATAAAAATTCCAAGAAGTCAGTTATGAATCAATGCACCAATACCTACACCTACCACAATGTAAGGAAATACTTTTTTGAATGTAGATACTACCTGGTCTTTCGCATATTCCAATCTTTCCTTTTGTGTAAAGGAATAGATGAACAGCGAAAAAACGCCCGCCTTTGATTTAGGCGAGCGTCCTTATGATATTTGATTTTAATATTCAGAACTAAGCAAAGGATGTATTGCCTGTCTCATTCATAAATGAAAACAAATCATCTTCAACTGTACTAATACCTGCCACTCCAAACTTATCTATAATTACTTTTGCTACGTCTGGGGATAAAAAAGCAGGCAATGTTATAACCAATAGGTAATTGATTTATATCGTCTAACCCAAATGCTTCTTTTAATTTCAATGCAATTACAACTAAAGAATAGGAATCATTACATTGTCCAGCATCTAAAACTTTATCAGCTAATTCTATTACTTGGTTATGTGCAAATCCACAAGTAATAGCACCATGATCTAATGCTTCTTCAAATGGGGGATTAACAAAACTTTTCATTTAAAATCAAGAGTGGAAACCCGTATGAAAATTACGGTTATGACCTCCACTGGCGATGATGACTTCATCAATGCAGAGGAAAAGGTGATCTGGATAAAAAACCTCGTGGTCTCCATGCCGTTGTTCCTGCTACCGAAGACCTGCCTGAGGGCATTATCTTTGTGCTGAAGAACAACATAATCAGGAATTTAAGCAGTTTAAAGCAGAACTCAAACGATTGATTCATTCTGTTCTCAAAGACTGCCCTCACATCAGCCAGGAACTGCTATTTTCCAAAATGGGATTTCCGGAAAATTGGGAGAAAATTATGCGATACAAAAAGTGATTGCTTTCTCGGCAATTTCATCATACAATGATTATGGTTGTGCTATGTTGCTTGCGAGGCGCATAGCCGAAGGAGCTCCATGCGTGGGCTCCTTTTCATTTTTTTGAGAGTGTTTACTGTTTCTCTCTTTATGCCACATATACATTAATCCTAGTTCTGTTTCAATCACTTTCCTGAAATGCGGAATTATTAATCTGCTGTCTTGGTTGCTTTGATACTTCTTAGGTTGACGGCTAGATACGCATTAGAGATGTCTCCATCCAAATGCTGTTTTTTTATCATTTTGGTGGCGCTTTCCGCCCCCAAATAGTGAAAGTGGAGGCACTTTCTACCCCCACTAAAGAAATATTGCTAAAATACAGTTTAGATTTACCATACACACAAACTGAAAATTGACGCTCTATTAATGCTATTAAACCCAATCAATAGCATTCTTTACAAGTTTGACAAATGGTTCACATGTCAGATTTTGGGTAGTGTGTGCAGGAACGATACAGCAGATTTTTCCCTTGCCATAGGTGTGAATCCATACAGCAGGCTGAACGCCGTTCTTTGAAACGGTTTCTGCAAGAATCGTTGTATCAGCATTCGGAATCATTTTCATTACATAATGTTCGTCAAAATCAGGGAATGTGAATTTGCCAATACCTTCAATAATCGGATGTTTTGCTATCGGTTTTACAGTAAGCGGACATTGTTCGGGATGAGAGATAAAGTTACTTCTTACAACATTTGTGAGGATTGCGTGATTTTCTGTGTAATCAGTAAGTGATGCGTGAAGCATAATCGTTCCCATACCATTCTGAACATCATTCAGAAATTTCTCCGTCCATTTTTCATCGCACCAGATTGGAGTAGGAATCTGATCGTTTTCAATAGGATCTTTGAAAGACAAAAACAAATCAAACTGCCCGTTGAAATAATCATTTTGGTTCTTTGTGAATGTTACTTCATAATCTGCGTTAAACAGATAGTCCATCATAGGCTTGATGGAATCATCGTGATGCCAGTAATCGTGTACCAAAACAAATACTTTTTTACTCATAAGTTATACATCCTTTCATTACCATTTTATGGCTATGTTTTTGTGAATTCTCGTTTTTTAGATGTGCGTAAAATTCAAACTTGTCAAATTGCTCACCTTCTTGAACTATCGTTCAAGAAGTATCCCTCGCTCTGCTCGGTCAATTCAAGTTTTACTGTTCATCTTCTTTATCATATGCTTGTTCTATCAATCCGACGAAGCTCCTGAACCTCCCGAATTAGCCCCCTGATAATCAATAAAACTATCATGCTTAAGAATATACATTATTAGCAGTCCAATAATCCGTACTTATAAAGCAAAAAATGCAGGAATCCGCGCCCCCGCCAACTCCTGCACACCATTTTTATTTTTTTCTATTTTACCACAGTCCCGTCAAAAAAGATATACTTAATTTTCCCTATGATAAGGAACCCCTTAATATAATCCTATATTTTATTATCACCTCTTTTGTTCCTGCTTTCGGTTCCACTGATAACTGCTAGTTTCCGTTCGGTTTTCTCTCGTAGCAACTTCTTCCAGGCTCATAAATTCATCCAGCATATCAGACGAATAACGATAATTAATACCGAGAGTTTTATTCACTTCTTGACCAGATCATACAAATAAGAGCTGTCATCAAGCTTTCTTGTCCGTACATTTTCCATTCCGAGATGAACATACTTATCACGCTTGAGCACCGCATCTGTCTCCAGCAGAACGGGGCAGCCACGCTTTCTGCCCTCCTCAAAGGCGATGTCAAGCACCTTACGCATATATCCCTGACCCTGATACTCCTTTTTCACAGCCACAAGCCCCACAAAAATATACGGCCTCTTTGACTTTTTCACGGCAGTTTCATAAGATTCGCCGCCCTTGCTGATATACTTCAGCATTCTCACAGCACCGCCGAAGCCCATAGTTTTGAATATGTACTTCATCAGTATCATACCCGCTGAAAGGGGCAGATTGTCCTTTGAATATCTGTATGCAATGAATGCCTCATGCTTCTCGCTTGTGCTGTAGAGACACCCTGCCGCAAGCATTGCACGGACATATCCGCAGATATACTCCTTAACATCATCACGGCTATTATAAAAAAGCGCCATACCCTTTTCCCTAATGTCATTAAATTAAGATAACGGAATAAAGATCTCTATATCAGAAATGATATAGGGGTCTTTTTTTCTGGATTTCCAAAAAACAGTTGACACGAAGATAAAAATGTGCGGCAGCTCTCGCTACTGAATAAATAATGAGGTAGCGAGAGCTGCCCTTGTAATTAGTAGATATTAATTGCAAGGAGGTCACATATGAAACCGAAACATGTCAAAAAATTATTATTTTCAGAAATTAAGACAGCAAGTGTAGATTATAAAAAATATTGTTATAATCCGCTACAAAATTTTTCACGAAATCGAAAACTTTCATTTGAGACAGTTATAAAAAGCATTATTGGAATGGAAAATAAAAGCTTAACTAATGAATTAATAGATATTTTTACTTTTTCTGATATGCCTTCTACATCTGCATTTGTTCAACAACGCAATAAGATTAAACCGGAAGCATTTAAGACAATTTTTGACGGCTTTACAAACAAGCTTGTTATTGAAAACAAAGATGATTTTCCTGTCTTAGCTATTGACGGTTCAGACGTTCAAATACCTACTAATCCTCAAGATAAAGAATCGTATTATCCAGGAACTAATGGACAAAAGCCCTATAATCTTTTACATCTAAATGCACTTTACGATTTAAAACGACACATTTATACAGATGTATTAATTCAAGGTAGTAGGGAACGAAATGAGCATTGTGCATTGCAAAAAATGATCGATCGTTCATCTATTCCTAAAGCGCTAATTATAGCAGATAGAGGATATGAATCTTACAATAACATAGCACATATACAGGAGAAGGGATGGAATTATCTTATTCGAATAAAAGATGGAAAAGCAGGAATAAAAGGAACTCTGGAACTCCCTGCCAATGATGAATTTGATGTTAATATATCATTGAAACTGACACGTAAACAGACAAATGAGATAAAGGTTTTACTGAAGGACAAAAATCACTATAGATATATATCAAGTAGTACACCTTTTGACTATCTTCCTCCAAAATCAAGGAAATCTGATCCTGTACAATTTTATGAGCTTAAATTTAGAATTGTACGCTTCAAAATAACAGAAGATAGCTACGAAACGGTCATTACAAATCTAGATTCTTCTATATATTCTTCTGAAAAACTGAAAAAGTTGTACGCTTCACGTTGGGGAATAGAAACATCTTTTCGAGACTTGAAATACACAATAGGAATGCTTGACTTTCATACAAAAAAGGTGATGTGTATTCATCAAGAAATCTATGCACATCTAACTATGTATAACTTCTCTGAAATGATTACCTCGCACATAGTCATTGATAAAAAGAAGCGAAAACATACATATAAAGCTAACTTTTCAGTAGCGGTACATATGTGTAGATTATTCTATCATGAAAGGACAACATCACCTGATTTAGAAACCATAATAGCAAGAAATCTAATACCAATAAGACCAAACCGACATCGCTCTCGCAAACTAGGTTCAAAAGCATTTCATGGCTTCCTATATAGAGTAGCATAAAATAAATGAAATGAATAATGTTTTTGGCAGAATTTATCTTCTGCTTTATTGTTGTGCTCAAAAAATAAAAATAGAGCTAAAAGATTCATTTGATCCCTTAGCTCTACTCTAATTTTATTTTAATTATAATCTTAACTTAATGACATTGCGCTGCAGGCTGTCTCTCTTATTTCTGATAACTCCCTGTATGTCTGCCAGCATTTTTCCAGGAATACTGTCTGCCGGAATAGAAATTCCTCTGCATTTTCCCTTTTGTTCCGGGGATGCCCTTTTCTGGTGAGCTTTCTTCTTATCCGGTTTTTTCTTTGGCTTTCCTACCTGTTTTCCCGTCATAAGCTCTGCCCCCTGTCTTTCTGATGTTCTTTTGCCCTTTCTCTGTTCATACCTTTGGATACCACATCTTTAAAATGAGATAGCTTTTCCATAATGGAAGGTTTATCTTTTTTCTTCATCTGGTTTCCAACATATTTTTTAAAAGCCAGATTCATTGTGTCGTTATCCGGAGCTTTAAAGAACACATAATAGGTTGGCGGATTCCCTGTGTTTTCCTTTTTCAGAACAAAATCAAGTTTATATTCCTTTGCCACACGTTCAAAGGATTTGATGTTACCATCCGTAATCTGAATATTCGACAGACCCACGCCCTGGTTCTTCAGTTCGGCATAAGTCTGTTTTCCCTTCTTGTACGGATTCGGCCCTTTCTGGTGTTGTGCCACCAGATATTTCCGCAGCATCGTTCGAAGCACATCTGCCCTGATCTTCGTTGTTTTAATTGACAAGGCAATCGTTTTTTGAGTAACTTCTTCTTCCAATCTGCATGACCTCCTTTCTGTCTGCTGACCTGATTTACGGTGGTATCAGCAGATGATACAAATAAATCTGCATAGGCAGCTCCTTTCCACTTCCCGACAACTTGTCGTGAAGCTCATTTCATAAACAAAAAAAGCCGACGGATTCATTTTTACTAAACTGAACCTGTCTGCTGATGTAAATACTATGTAATTGCTTGTTTATTTATTCTGTATGGCTAGAACTTATTTTATTCTTCTATTTCTCTACCGCATACTTTTCAAATAAAATACACGGGAAATTTTTATCTCTATTTTTTAACTTATCTAACTGAAATTTCTTTTGATATTCTGCATGCTCTGCACTAAAAGCCCATATTTCCGCTAAATCAGAAAATGTATCTTTTACTTTATTGATTATCCATGTTCGATGTGGAAATTTCTTTGCAAAAAACATATCTTCACAATATTCATAAACTATATAACTCAGCACGGTTAATTTTTCATCATCATCGAGTTCATCAAATTGATTGGCAAAGTTATCGTATTCATGATCTTCTTCGTGATAAAATGCAAATACTACAGAACTTGTTTCAAGTGGAAACATACAAATATGCATATGTTTCACAATCACATCTTCCGAAGTATTGTACACATCTGTAACCAAATCACCATTCAAATCGCCATACAAAGTCACCAAGCCTTGAAATGCTATGGGAATGATATAATCTAATTGTCTCCAATAGAACAGTTTAAATTTACTTTTTTCATCAGATGATGTATGTATCATATCTTTTATTCGGATAAAATCCCACCAAAAATCTCTTTCATCTAATGAATTAGCTTCCTGCTTTACTTCATATGGATAGGGCATACTAAATTCATTTTTCATATTATTAAATAATTCAATTTCAATATACCTTTTATTAAGCATCATCAGAACATTTTTCAGCGCAATTTCTTCAAGAACAGTTTCTGAAGGTCTAACACATAATGATGCCAAATTCTCATAATCCTGAAATATTTTTCCATCACACTCTCTGCATAACAATTTAAATGTTCCAGCTTCATTTATTCCTTTATCTGAATTAATTAATGGAAGATTAAGCATTGAATTAAAATAGTCTACTTTACCATCTGTATCAATATTTCTTAATATGCATTGCGGCAATGAATGTGAGTTACAAAAACGTGTTATTTTTTCACCACACCATAAACATTCGCTTTTTTTAGCCTGTTGTTTACTCTTATTTATAAGTTTAGAATAAGTTTTTCTTGCTTCTATGATGTTTTTCTCCATATCTATACCCCTTTCTTCAGTAAAATTTCGTTTTTTGCTTATCGCTCAGATTATTCCAGCAGACATTTATTCTGCAAAATTAGTGATTTTTTCAAATATCATACGAGTTACCTCTGAATAAAAAGCATAAAAAGAGCTTATGTATAAAGTAACATCCTGAAAAGAAAATTCTATTACATCTTGTTTTTTTCGACATATAAACTTCGGTATTTCATGTCCCTCAAAAAAAAAGTATTCAACTTGAATATCATCATAATGAATTATTGCATCCCTAGGTTGAACACACGCTCGGATCCATTCACAATATTTTTGGTAAACATATTCCAAAATATCATCTTTATCTTTATCCTGAATTACTTGAGCCATAAACCCTTTAGCTTTATTTGTTGAAGAATCAATATGTCCAAAAGTTGAATACTCCGCAATTCCTTTTTTATAAAGTCGAAATAATTTTACACTTCGATCAAGTGCTATTTTTATTGACACCAAGCAATTTTGTAGTTCAATAATTATCTGACTAGTTCGTCTTCCAATTGAAACCCACTGGCAATCTGAAATTTCATACTTTATCTCATTCCAAAACATATCTTGAATTATTTCATCTACTAATTTATTGTAATTATATGCCGGACTTAAATAGGATGCTCTGATCTGGTCGAGTAAAAAGGTCAAAGAATAATCCTCTCGTTTTTGCCTCTTACACCAATTAAAGTATTCTTGTTTCCAACCATACAATGGTGTTAATACTTCTTCTAAATCATATTTTTGATTAACATAATACTGCTTCATACTAACATACTGAGCAACTTTTCCTTGCTTTTCCATTACTTTTCTTGTACCTCGCACAACCTCTGTCATATTATGAATAATTATAAAACTTCTAGTTATCCAAGGCAAGTATCAACACGCCTAATTATCCTCTTTCTTTTTCAATAAGTACACCGTACTAAAATGTCCATACAGTTTTCCATCCTCCCAGTCCATCTGATCAAGCAACATACACTGAAATAATACATCCACATCTTCTAATCGGTATATCCTGTTACACATTTCTGACAGCCCCTCCAACTGCCCCATATGCTGCATAGCTTCTTTCCTGTGGACAAGACACTGCAAATATAATCCTGACAAATGTTTCCTGCTGAAAATCAATGCGGTAGTCTCTTCTCCATTTACCACACACTTCCGTTTTTCCTTTTCTTCTTCTGGAAATTCTAAAAAGCATCTGACATTTTCTACATATACATCCCCATCAAATGACGGATGTTTCTTCTTAATCCATCGTTTTTGTGGCTCGGCTTTCGGAATTTCCATGACTCTGGCAGAGCCAATCTCTCTAATTCCGCTAAATGTCCATACCAATCCGGTACATATGCAAATTCAAATAAATCCGGTGCTATCATCTGTTGCCTCTTTTCCTGTAATTTTCTGTACTCATATCTGCTTTCTGTCTTTGATTCCATCTCTTTCATCATGAGCCTCCTTTGCTTTCTTCTTGAAATATAAAATAGGTGTATCGCAATCCTATCGTTCTGTGAATTGCGATACACCTATCAATGCGATTTTATCCATGTGCAAATTTCAGTAACTTCAACAAACATCGTATTCTGTGCTGTTTCTCTGCTTCCATGTAATTTCTCCTCCTATGGTGTAGTTCGTTTCATCTTGTACCTATACTCTATTGTAATTCATAATATTTAACCTGTAGTGTAAACTAGCACTGAGGTGAATTGTAATGCATGACTATGTAAAAAATCTTGCGAAGGTAGTTCGGGCTGCCAGAGAAGAAGCCCATCTATCTCAAGCAGCATTAGCTGAACAAATAGGTTGTGATGAACGTACAATACTGAATATCGAAAACGACCGTGGAAATCCCAAGTTCGAAGTATTGTGCCAGATCATCTCTTATTTACACATTCCTGCAGACCAGATTTTCCACCCTGCCACTGCCACGGACGGGTTGAAAAAACAAAAACTGTTATTGATGCTACAGGAATGTGATGAGCAAGAGGCAGCCGAGATTCTTCCAGCAATTGAATACCTCTTAGCACTCATACATAAAAGAGGTCATTCAAACGAGTAAAGGAACCAGCTAATCCGTTGTGATTCTGGTTCTTTTCTTTTTGTTGTCATTTCTAAATCTTACTCATGTAATATTTCAATTATTACACAAGTAAAATTTCAACTCAATATGTTTTTTCTGAAATTGACAACCACATAAATAACGTCTATAATATATTTATTACAGTCGTAAGATTTAAGGAGGATTTGAAATGAGCGATTTACCACAGATTTCTGAAGCTGAATTTGAAGTTATGAAAATCGTATGGAAACATGCGCCGATCAGTACCAATGAAATAACAGATAAATTATTACAGACCACAAGCTGGAGTCCTAAGACGATACAGACTTTAATCAAACGCCTTGTGACCAAAGGCGCACTAACTTATGAAAAGCAGAGCCGTGTGTTTGTTTATACCCCAGTGGTTAAAGAAAGTGAATACATCGGTCAAAAAAGTACTTCTTTTCTGAATCGTTATTATGATGGAGATATTACTGCCATGCTGTCTGCGTACATAGAAAATGACCAACTGTCTGAAACAGACATCAACACCCTGCGCTCCCTTCTTTCCAAGAGACCAAAAAAAGGAGGCAATTAACGTGGCTGATTTTATGATACGCTTTTTAATATGTAATGTATTTATCAGCGGTATCATCGGAATTCTTTTGATAGCCAAGCGGATATTCAAAGGCAACCTATCCAGCCGGATGCAGTATAATCTGTGGTTCCTGCTACTTGGATTGTTGGTAGTTCCTTTTATACCGTTCCGTTTAATTGGGTTTCCGCAAATCCTCTCGTGGCTCAGTAGCCTGAAAAGTTCTCCTTCTTCTGGCACCAGAACCGCCATAGAAGAAGCTGTTGGTATCAATCCAGCCGGAAATGCAGACTGGATGAACGACTTTGCCATTTCAGTAAATAGTGAGACTCCATCCAGCATCGGATACATACTATTTGGAATATGGCTTGTAGGCATCCTTGCAATGATTATATTGGTAATCAAATCCTCTATCCGCTTACAGAACTTGAAAAAATCTGCACTTCCCCTTCAGAACACGGAAGTGCGAAAACTATATCATCGATGTATGAAAGAAATGGGAATTAACAGAAATATCCATGTTTACAGTACTGCATTTTTGAAATCCCCGATTATTGTGGGACTTTTGAAACCTTGTATTTATCTGCCGATTCATCTCATCTCAGATTATAACGAATCGGACATGCGATACATGCTGTTACACGAGCTACAGCACTATAAGCACAAAGATGCTATTGCCAACTATCTAATGAACTTTGCCGGAGTAATATATTGGTTCAATCCTCTTGTCTGGTATGCTCTGAAAGAAATGCGTAATGACAGAGAGGTTGCCTGTGACACCTCTGTTTTAAAGATGCTTGATGAGGATGATTATGCAGATTATGGTAATACACTGATCAATTTTGCGGAAAAGATTTCACTTATTCCATTTCCGTTTGCCGCTGGTCTTGGTGGAAACATGAAGCAGATGAAACGGAGAATTATCAACATTGCATCTTATGAGAAGCCGACATTTATAAAAAGAGTAAAAGGTATGACTGCATTCATGTTGACTGCTGTCCTTCTCCTTGGATTCGCACCTTTTATTTCTACATACGCAGCAGATGGAAGCCACTACCAATGGGGTTCCTCCTCAGAAAATGTTTCCTATATAGATCTTTCTACATACTTTGGAGAATACGAAGGCAGCTTTGTTTTATACGATTTAGAAAATGATGCATGGAGCATACACAACAAGGATCATGCTACCCTGCGAGTTGCACCAAACTCCACCTACAAGATATACGACGCTTTGTTCGGATTGGAAGAAAGTGTCATTACACCGAAAAATTCGTTCATTGCATGGAATGGAGAAATCTATCCATTTGAAGCATGGAACGCAGATCAGACCTTACAGTCTGCAATGAACTCCTCCGTGAACTGGTATTTCCAGACAGTAGATGAACAGCTTGGAGCCTCTGACGTTTACAGCTATATTCAAGAAATTGGATATGGTAACGAAAACATGAGTGGTGATTTCTCCACTTATTGGATGGAATCCTCCTTAGAGATCTCTCCAATAGAGCAGGTCGAACTTTTAGCCAAGCTGCAGAACAACAGCTTCGGCTTCGCTCCTGAAAACATCAGTACAGTAAAAGATGCCATCTGCCTTTCTTCTTCCGATGCTGGAACCTTCTACGGAAAAACCGGAACTGGCCGTGTGAATGGACAGTATGTAAACGGATGGTTCATCGGTTATATCGAAACTGCAGATAATACATACTTTTTTGCCACCAACATTAGTGCAGACAGCGATGCTACTGGCGGCAACGCAACTGAAATAACCATGTCTATCTTATCCGACATGAATATCTGGGTATCACAGAAATAACAAAAACGAGTAAAGGTTAACTGTAGAATTAACTTTTACTCGTTTTTTTCCATTATCTTATCTCTAATTCATCTTTTGAGTATTTCCACTATATTCCCATGTAGCACCATTATCTTTGGATTGAAATATGATTCCATTACTCTCTTCCGCATCTGTAGTAACCATCATTTGCACCATTGTTATAGTTTTTGCCAAGCTGTGCTATCAAGTAAGCTGCCATATTATATGTATGATTCTGCTCATTCAGCTCACTTACTCTGGCAAGTTTTTTCTTTATTGTATTACTAAACCTGAATTATTCATGGTAATTCATTTTAATGCGGTCAATGTCGCATAGTTGCTTGTGTTTTTGATACTCCTTACTTTCACTTAACGGGTGAAGAAATTTTCATAGAAAAAGAACTTCAAGTTTGTTAAAATTTAGGTGTCAAAGCCAAATAAAAACAAAGGAGAAGTTTTCAATGACTATTTTAAACGACACCGTCTTGGAAAGCAACAAGTATCTGAAATTAAATTTTGATGGAGGCGATTTATTCTCCGATGCAGGGCTTACCCTTTTTTAAGGTCAAAATGGATTGCACGAGCTGCTTAGCGGTTCAAAAAACGAAATAGGAATTATTTGATGAGGGTTACGTCATCATGAATAATTCAAGCTTATAAATATTAAATGTTTTTTCTTTTTTTAATTACTACTTTTTGCAATATTCATAAATATTAAATGGTTCTTCTCTTTTTTCAAATAAGATATCAGCTTCTTTAATAATCTTAATAAGTTCTTCTGTCTCTACACCTACTGTTTTTAGTACAAGTAACTTATTTTCATTCGTTATGAGAAAGAAAAAACCTTTGTGCAAAAAGACTCTATCTATTTCTTTAAGTTCACAGATCTTTTTATCTTCTAATTTTATTTCCTGAACATCAATTTCCACTTTGTTATATCTTGATTTATTCCATACAAATTCATGGACATTATTTTCAAATTTTTTTCCCTTAGATTGAAACCAAATAATCCAAATCAATGCAATAATAGAAATCCCCATTCCCACATAAAACATCGGATAACTCTTTACAAAATAGCAGCCGATTGATAACAAAAATAATACTGGTGTCATTATATAAATAATTTTCCTTCTATTATTTTTTGTCTTAAGTAATTGATATGGCATAGCATATTCTAACGAAAGCATATACTCTAATGCTTTTCTATCTTCATCGGTCATAATAGACTTTATAATCATTTTTACTCCATCCTTCCCTTAAATACGTTAAGAGATTCCTATTCAAAAAGGAATCCCCCAATCGTTAATTATCCTCTCCGTATCCTCTTCTAACTTCTTCCTTCTTGAAACCAACCAAACAATAACTGCCGCTGTAAAACCTACTGTACAAATAACTACTCCGAAAAAATGACTTCTAATGCCTCCATATTGGCATAAATGCCATAATTGGCACAATAGAAATATGTAAAATATGAAGCTACTGATTTTACTGATTTTGGAAATATATTTCATAATTAATCTTGCTCCTTTTTAGTGTCCACGTATATTCGATTCTTCCAATAGAGAATTTCCATTTCCCCATGAAAATACAATATAATAACCTCTGTCCTTTATTTCTTCATGTGTCCTCCAGTCTCTTACATATGTAAGATTAGCACAAAACACTTCTATTATCAAATCAATTTTTAATTCGGTATTGGTAATCGGGTATCTGCATAATTCCGTCATTCAGAATTTCATTCCCTAAATACTGAAAACTGCCATCCTCTGCAAACCTTATCGTAAGTTCATGAGTTATAACTACATCATCACATATAACCATATCACAAACTGCATCAACGGTTAGTGTAATTGTTCCATCTCCATTTTCTCTTATATCAATTACTTCTGGCAAAGAAGTACCAAAGAACGTTGGTGCATAATTAAGGCAACCAAGACGCACCCAAGCGTAAGTCTGGTTTTCCTCATCAAATACTGCATATTCCCGTATCTGCTCTGCCGTCACCGGAAGATACTCCATAATTAAATTTTCAAATTCCTCTTTTGGTATTCCATTTGGGTAATTCTCAGAATTAAACTTTTCCTGATATTTCATTGCATACAGATATTCATACATCCCATTATAATCCAGTTCTTCCATATGCTCTGTATCCCAATTAGAACATAAGAGATTATTTCCCTGATACCCCAGACCACGCACGCATTTTTCAGACATTTCACGCTGTTCCTCTGTCATTGGCTTTACTCTGATCAGACAGCTCCCATCCACCATCTCCGTTACTTCCGGATACTCTGGTACACATAGTTCATAACAAAACCACCCTTTACCCGTATATTTCCACTCTTTGATTCTGGTGTAAGAAATGTATGATGTTCCTGGTGTATTATTATCATTCCAAACGCCTCTTGTACTTACGATGTACATATCTGTTCCATCGAAAATAAATTTCATTCTTCCTACGCCACCATCATCATATATCTCGTAAATTACTACAGCGCCGCTTTTCCCATCCATGCATTCATTGAGAAAATTATCTACATTTTCATAATTTTCCATATTAGAATACAAAACCAATGTAGCAACCGGGCATCCTGTTTCCATTATTTTCCTCTGCATTTTAAAAATTGTTTCATCTTCCAAAACAACATTAGAAGCTGCTCCTTTATCTGCATCTCCATAAATGTCAGAAATGAGTTCCATCATTTCTATACAGTCATTTTCAGCTTCCACCGCTTCCTGTTCGCCCACGGAAAGATTGTAGCCCTTTTTCCACTGTTCTGCTGCCTCTTCCTCTGCACTTTTTGTTTCCTTCGTGGAAGATACCTCTTCTGTTTCTTCCTCAAGAGTTTCGCTTGTAATACTATCTTCCTTCCCACAGGCACACACGCAACACCCAATCAGAAATACCATGATCAGTAAAAAACTTTTTTTCTTTAATACCATAAAATTATCCTTTCCTTCGAAATCACCTTTGCTGTGTTTTTGCTATTGACGGCAATTCCAATTCTATTTGCTCTATAGAATTAGAAAGATACCTGAAAGTTCCGTCTTCAAACGGCTGAACTACAACCGTATTCCGAAAAGCGAGGTCAGAATTATAATCCGGCCATACACCATCCACGATAAGTGTGAGCGTTCCATCCGCATTTTTCGTATAATCAACTACTTCTCCGAAAGGCGGATATGGTCTGGCATAAATCATTTCATATTCATAACTGTTGCTGCCCTCATCATACCCACACTTTTCTCTCAATTGTTCCACAGATACCGGAAAATAAGTGGTCATTATCCTTTCATATTCCTCTGCCGGAATCTTCCAATCTTTAGTTTTGAGATTTTCGCCTGTATAAATCCGATAGATATCTTCATACATACAAGGCATCAGTATGTCCTCCACATTGCTTCTATCCCAGTTGGTAACAAGCACATTGTAATTCACATAACTTAGTCCTGATATGTATTCTTGCGTCAATTTCCGGCATTCTTCCGAAAGCGGTTCTATTCTCCAATACTGTCTCAAACTTGCATGTGCAATCACATATTCATACGCATAGATAAAATACCCTTTTTCCGTAAGTTTAATTTCAGCCACATTATTTACCGAAGTTCCCTGTATCTCCGGCATACCTCCTTCTTTCCACCGGATTCCTATGTAATAGGTCTGTAACTCACCTTTCCGATAGATAAAAGTAAATGCTCCAATCAGTCCGTCCCGCTGCACTTGGAATACGGTAACCATTGAATCCTGCCTATTCAGATAATCTGCGTAAAACATTTCTATCTTTTCAGGGTTCTGCATATTAGTATCTTCTTCAACACTTACCAAACCGGCCGCTCCTAACTGCTCCACAACCGTTTTCCGTTGTTCGCTTGTAAATTCACTAACACCGGAGGAATAATTCGCAGCATCTTTAATTATCACATTTTTATAGATTTCTTTAACCGATTCTGCTGCCGACAAAACTGTACTTTGTAGATGCTGCTTTTCCTCATCAGAAATAAGACAATCACTGGCTTGCGGAATAAGCCAATATGCTGAATCTATAGAAGTTTCCGTATCACTTTCTTCTTCCGTTATCGTTTCACTGTCTTTGATTTCCACCGGAGGCTCCCACACTTCTTCTGCCGCCTTCTGTTCTTCCGTGTGCTGCTTTCCACAACAAAGCACTCCTGCTATTACCGCAATTAGCAACATCAAAATCGGAAATCCCCATTTCTTCAACAGCCAATTTACATCTTCCATCATTTGCCTCCATACAGTTCTTCCCATTCCTCTGCTGTCAAACGGGGTGTGTGCCATGTTTCCTCACTATTATCCTCGGAAGGTATGATCCGATTGGATACATATTGTACTCTGCCATCCTCCAAAGGACGAATCACAACCTCGTGAGCATATACTTTGGAATTTCCCGAATATGGATATACCACATTAGCAGTAAGTGTAATTGTTCCATCACTGTTCTCCGTATACCCGATTACTTCTGAATATGGGTATTCCGGGTACTCTACTTCTTCAAAACCCCTCGGCTTGTATTCATATGTGGAATCCTCCGAATCATAGACTGTTTTGGATTGCAGTGTTTCACTATCAATATTGAAATATTTCATAATAACACTTTCAAATTCCTCTTTGGGAATCCGATAAACTGCACCGACTGACAAATTGTCATCCGCGACATAAGGAAAATACTGACCATTCACTTTTGGATAAAGAATGTCATACATATCATAGAAATTCAAATCACCAAAATCTTCTTCACTCCAATCCACAATGAACATATTATTCCGTTCAAAGCTGATAAAGTTGAGATATTTCCGGCTCAGTTCCCTATATGTTTCATCCAATGGCTGTACTCGTAATGCGGTATGCTCTTCTACTCCACTCAATGTAAGAATGTACAATTCTTCTGAAAACCAGACACCAGAAAACATCAGGTAACCCTCTTCTGTATAATTCCAATACTCCGCCTGATAGCTTCCAGTAACTTCTCTTTGCAATCCCCCGTCTTCATACTTGTAATAGCTTCTGACCACATCTACATTTCCGTCTTTTGTATGCAAATCATATTTTACAAATCCGCACAAATAACTGATTTCAAGAATTGTTAATTCTGCTTCTTCCTGTGCATCCACTTTTTTGCAAAATTCCAATACCTGCTCCGCTTCCGTCATATTCACTTGATTTCTGTTGTCAACAGCCGGATATCCATTTTCTCCAAGACGATTTACAATACCTCGAATTGTTTCCAAATCAGCCATCTTATTATCCTTTGCTGCCTTTTCATAAAGATCTATGCAGATGTTTATAATTTCTTTTTCATTCTCCTGTTCTTCTTCTGAAACATCCTGAACATCAACTACTGTTTCCGAAACTGTATCTTCTTCCGGTGGTGTATCGCTACACCCCGAAATACTAAATATCAGTACAAAACTAATGACTGCTAAACCACTCTTCCAGAACCAGGCTGTCTTTCTTAACAACATATCCGCTTCCTCCTCTTCCTTTCACATCTTCTACCATGCTGATAATCAATATAGGACATTCTATATCTTTCTCTGCTGTGTAAATAGCAAACCATCCTAATTCCGTACCGGACGTATCCTCTTTTGATGCCTTGATTTCTGCTGTTCCTGTCTTTCCTGCCAATACAATGTCATCTCGATGGGCTGCATATCCGGTTCCAGTAGAATCATTCACAACTTTCTTTGTTCCTTCTAACACCCGGCTTGCTGTCTCATTAGAAAATGCTCCTGGAATCCAATACTCAATTTCCGCTTCATTCTGATATACCAGATAAGGCTTTATAATATTTCCCTCATTACAGAAAGCAGAATAGATACATGCCATGTGTAATGGATTCACCAAAATCTGCCCTTGACCGTAACCACTGTCAGCTAACTGTATTTCCGTTTCAATGCCATCTGTATTGGAAAACTGCGACTCTGCCATCTTAATCTCAAATGGCAGTTCCTCATTAAAACCAAGTCCAGTCAAAGAACTCTCCATCTCCTCGGAACCAATCTTTAATGCTGCTTTTGCAAAATAGATATTGTCAGAATAAATCAGGGCATTCTCTAAAATAACTGGCTCATACGCATGAAGTGTTGTTACATAATAAGACCCCCACGATGCATCCTTTTGCCAGCTTAATCCTACGTTCCCGTAATCTTCTGTTGGATTGATTGCTCCTGATTCCAAGCCGACCGCAGCTATAATTGGTTTGAAGGTAGATCCCGGACACCATACTTGACGAAAACGATTATACATAGGTTTATCTTCATCTTCGTTAAGTGCAGTCCACTGCTCACTGGAAAGTCCCATAATAAAATCGTTATTATCATAGGATGGAGTGCTGACCAAAGCCAATATCTCTCCGCTATACGGATTCATAGCAATCGAGCAACTTTTATCTTCCTTAAACTGCTCATATAAAGAACTCTGCAAATTAGCATCTATCGTCAGCTTAATATCATGACCGTCCTGTACTAAAATATAAGCAAGTTCTTCTTTCTCTTTACCTTCCGAATTTACAATGTAAACTCGGCAACCGTTTTTCCCTTTCAGTTCTTTCTCAAACAGACCTTCCATTCCACTTTTGCCAATTACATTATTGGCTGTATATCCTTCTCCTGCATGTTCCTCTAAATCTTCTGCTGTAACGCTTTGAACATATCCCACCAAATGTGCAGCCGTTTCCCCTAATGGATATTCACGCACTTCAACATCAGATATCATCACTCCGGGAATCTCCAGCAATGTTTCATGTCTTTCATTTTCTTTCAGTACCTTTTGGTCCGGTTCATACTTCATTAATTCGATTTTTTCAACCTTCGGTATTGTTTTAATTGGTACAAAAGAATCATCCTTTACCCACTTCGCGGACAGTTTCTTTTCTATCACTTCTGGTGCAATTTCCAATAGTTCTGCAATCTTTGCAATAGCTTCCTCTTTGTTTTCCAACTTTCCCGGAACGATTCCAACAGAAGATGCTGTACCTTTTCCTGCAAGGACACGTCCGTTCCTATCCAGAATTTCTCCTCGTTCTGCCTGTGTAGTGGAAACTCTTACTTTATCTGCAGAAGTCAGATTAGGAAAAATCATGGAATCATCCCAAACCAACTTGTATCCGTCTTCGCCCTTTAGGAAAAGTGCTTCATTCTCGAAGCTGATAGTTCCTGCAACTGTATCGAAAGCAGTCTGGTAGGTTACCGACATTTGCTCCTCATCATATGCAATAATCTGGACAGCCATATTCCGGGCTTCTATACCTTCATAAATAGCTGAATTTCGAGTTACAAAATTCTCCTGACTGACATTTCCCGATGCCTCAATATGTAGCATCGCATACATTTCTTCATACTCCTGTTTTGGAATATGATCCATGTACTCCACCAAAAGTTCTTCCGGTGTCCTCCACGCAATTTTCTTTGTTGCTATCATTCCTGCCACACATACTGCAGAAATTACCGCAGCTATTCCTATAGCAGCACTCGCAATCCATAGGAGCCTGCTTCTTGTTTTCTTTCGCTTGTTTCTGCTTTTTCTTTTCTTCATATTAACCTCCATTCATTTTGCTTTGCTGATATGGTCATATTCTATTTTCAATGTTCGTATCCACTCTTAAGTATTACATTTGTAGGATTTGAGGATAAAAAAATTTTCTTTTTTTAATTCTATTCTCTGTTTCATATTCCTCCTTCTCTTTTATTACATGTGTAAGATTTCAAAGCAAAAAATTTCGCATTGGAATCTGCTACACTTGTATAAATATTACATCAGTAAGATTTAGAAGTCAAGTTATCTTTATATAAAAAGGCTTCTGCCGGGAAGTATCATACATTTTCGCAAAAGCGATACCATTTAGCAAAAGCCTATTATTCAGCAGAGTTTCAAAACACCCCACTGCTTCAATATTCAAATGTTTCATTCAAAAGACCCGAAAACACACATCCATTTTCTTTCCTTAATCTCCCACAAACCGCAGAAAATCAAGGTTTCTTTGAAAGCAGACAAACGGTTTCAATATTCCCCTGAACTTTG
>OOCQ01000721.1_pt1 | contig 25657 bp, 20 predicted proteins | sample 1671121 | NCBI WGS metagenome assembly OOCQ01 (sample SAMN06348124, study PRJEB24527) | human gut metagenome | biome: human gut; feature: ankylosing spondylitis patient; material: feces | host: Homo sapiens | place: China | collected 2015-10 | reverse complement strand
ACGAGGGTATGGACCGCAACCACAACCCAGAGTTCACCTGTATGGAGCTTTACGTTCAGTACAAGGACTACAACTGGATGATGTCATTCACAGAAAAATTGCTCGAAACCATCTGTATCGCCGTTAACGGCAAGCCAGAGCGCGAGATAGATGGCAACATCATCAGCTTCAAGGCTCCATATCGCCGTCTGCCTATCCTCGATGCCATCAAGGAGAAGACCGGTTTCGACTGCAACGGCAAGACCGAGGAAGAAATCCGCGCATTCTGCAAGGAGAAGGGCATGGATGTAGATGAGACCATGGGTAAGGGTAAGTTGATTGACGAGCTCTTCGGTGAGTTCTGCGAGGGCACCTTCCTCCAGCCAACCTTCATCACCGACTACCCTGTAGAAATGTCTCCACTCACCAAGATGCACCGCTCTAAGCCAGGATTGACCGAGCGTTTCGAGTTGATGGTAAACGGTAAGGAGCTTGCCAACGCATACTCAGAGCTCAACGACCCAATCGACCAGGAAGAGCGTTTCATCGACCAGATGAAGCTTGCCGACAAGGGTGACGACGAAGCAATGATCATCGATCAGGACTTCCTCCGTGCCCTCCAGTACGGTATGCCTCCAACATCAGGTATCGGTATCGGTATCGACCGCTTGGTCATGCTGATGACAGGCAAGACCTTTATCCAGGAGGTATTGTTCTTCCCACAGATGAAGCCAGAGAAGAAGATGCCACAGAGTACCATCAAGGAATGGGCAGAGATTGGCGTGCCAGAGGATTGGGCATACGTGCTCCGCAAGGCAGGTTTCAACCTCATCTCTGATATCCGTGAAGAGAAAGCACAAGGCTTGCAGCAGAAGATTGGAGAAATCAACAAAAAGTACAAGCTCGGCTACGAGAAGCCTTCTGTTGATGACATCCAGGGCTGGATTAATGCAGCAAATGCATAATTGATAATGTATAATTAATAATGTATAATTAATAAAGAGTTCCGGCTTTTTATTGGTTATACATTATATCTACAAACAAAGGCGAAAGCCTTATTATACATTATTAATTATTAATTATTAATTATTAATTATAAAATCATTCGAAGTGTATAACTGCGGTAAAATAGCGATAATTGGCGGCGGTAGCTGGGCTACAGCCATTGCCAAGATTGTGGTGGGTCATACTCATCACATAGGTTGGTATATGCGTCGCGACGACCGCATCGAGGACTTCAAGCGCATGGGCCACAACCCGGCCTATCTGATGTCGGCACGATTCAATGTGGATGAGATTTTCTTCTCATCCGACATCAACAAGATAGTGCAGAACTACGACACGCTCGTGTTCGTCACCCCATCGCCTTATCTGAAGAATCATCTCAAAAAGCTCAAGACCCGACTCAGCAACAAGTTCATCATCACAGCTATCAAAGGTATCGTGCCTGACGAAAACCTCGTCTGTTCGGAATATTTCCATCAGGTATATGACGTGCCTTATGAGAATCTGGCGTGCATCGGCGGTCCTTCTCATGCAGAGGAAGTAGCCCTGGAACGACTAAGCTATCTCACTGTGGGCTGCAGCGATACGGAGAAAGCTCGTGCCTTTGCCAACGATTGTCTGGCAAGCGAGTTTATCAAGACCAAGACTTCAAGCGACGTGATAGGCATCGAATACTCATCGGTGCTGAAAAACGTATATGCCATCGCCGCAGGAATCTGTGGTGGACTGAAGTATGGCGACAACTTCCAGGCGGTGCTCATGTCGAACGCCGTACAGGAGATGCATCGCTTCCTGACAGCCGTCCACCCTATCGACCGAAGCATATACGACTCGGTGTATCTGGGTGACCTTCTGGTAACAGGTTACAGCAACTTTTCACGAAACCGCACCTTCGGAACCATGATAGGCAAAGGTTACAGCGTGAAGAGTGCGCAGATAGAGATGGAGATGATTGCCGAGGGATATTTCGGCACCAAGTGCATGAAGGAAATCAATCGCCACATGCACGTCAACATGCCAATCCTCGATGCCGTATATAATATATTGTACGAGCGCATCAGTCCGCAAATCGAAATCAAACTCTTGACCGACTCGTTCAGATAGGCCTATCCTACCCAAGATTCTCCCGATAGAGTTTGTCTTCAAGTAGAAAATTAAACACATTCATTTAGATATTAAAAAGAAAAATGAAAAGTATCAACTTAAACATTACAAAGGCTGCATCATTCCTCTCAGAGGGTGCAGTAAAGGCTTACGAGCCTAAGGTAAAGGCCGCTCAGGAAGCTCTTGAAAACGGCACATGTGAAGGTAACGATTTCTTGGGATGGTTGCATTTGCCATCTTCTATCACTCCTGAGTTCCTCAACGAGATTCAGACTGTTGCCAACACATTGCGCGAGAAGTGTGAGGTCGTGGTTGTTGCAGGTATCGGTGGTAGCTACCTTGGTGCTCGTGCCGTTATCGAAGGTCTCGGCAACTCTTTTGCTTGGCTCGTTAACGACAAGAAGAACCCTACTATCCTCTTCGCAGGTAACAACATCGGTGAGGATTACCTCTTCGAGTTGACTTCTTTCCTGAAGGACAAGAAGTTTGGTGTCATCAACATTTCTAAGTCTGGCACCACTACTGAGACAGCTCTCGCTTTCCGCCTCTTGAAGAAGCAGTGCGAGGACCAGCGTGGCAAGGACGAGGCTAAGGATGTTATCGTAGCCGTTACCGATGCCAAGAAGGGTGCTGCCCGCACTTGCGCTGACAAGGAGGGTTACAAGAGCTTCATCATCCCTGACAACGTGGGTGGTCGCTTCTCTGTATTGACTCCAGTAGGTTTGTTGCCTATCGCAGTAGCTGGCTTCGACGTTAAGCAGCTCGTAGCTGGTGCAGCCGACATGGAGAAGGCTTGCGGCAAGGACGTAGCTTTCGAAGAGAACCCTGCTGCTATCTATGCTGCTACACGTCAGGCTCTCTATACACAGGCAGGCAAGAAGATTGAGATTGTCTGCAACTTCCAGCCAAAGCTTCACTACTTCGCTGAGTGGTGGAAGCAGCTCTACGGTGAGAGCGAGGGTAAGGACCAGAAGGGTATCTTCCCTGCAGCTTGCGACTTCACTACCGACCTTCACTCTATGGGTCAGTGGATTCAGGAGGGCGAGCGCTCTATCTTCGAGACTGTAATCAGCATTGAGACTCCTAACGAGAAGTTGCTCTTCCCACACGATGATGAGAACCTCGATGGTTTGAACTTCCTTGAGGGCAAGCGTGTTGACGAGGTGAACAAGATGGCAGAACTCGGTACCCGTTTGGCTCACGTTGACGGTGGTGTTCCTAACATCTTGGTTAACGTACCTGAGTTGAACGCATATTACCTCGGTCAGTTGATCTACTTCTTCGAGAAGGCTTGCGGTATCAGCGGTCTCTTGGAAGAGGTAAACCCATTCAACCAGCCAGGTGTTGAGGCTTACAAGAAGAACATGTTCGCATTGCTCAACAAGCCAGGTTACGAGGCTGAGAGCAAGGCTATTCAGGAGCGTCTGGCTAACGAGAAGTAATTGAAGAAAAGAAATTATTTCAAATAATTGATGAAAGAAATTATTTCAAAATACTTAAAAGACCACGGCTTTGGGGAATTCAACCCTAAAGCCGTTCTTTTTGATATGGATGGCGTATTATATAATAGTATGCCCAACCATGCTGTGGCTTGGCAGGAATCGATGAAGCAGTTTGACATTCACATGACTGCCGCCGATGCTTACGCCACCGAGGGAGCCCGAGGCATCGACACCATCCAGATGATGGTGAAGAAGCAGAAGGGTATCGATATCTCCCTGGATGAGGCACAGAAGATGTATGATGTGAAGACCGATATCTTCCACTCGATGCCTACCGCTGAGATATTCCCTGGCGTGAAGGAAATCATGCAGAAAATCAAGAATGCCGGTATGCAGGTGGGAGTTGTAACGGGCAGCGGTCAGCGTCCGCTCATCATGCGATTACTCAACGACTTCGGCGACTTTCTGGATGAAGCACATATCGTAACCGCCTACGATGTGAAGCGAGGCAAACCAAATCCTGATCCATATCTGATGGGCTTGCAGAAGGCTGGCAATCTGAAACCTTGGGAAGGTATCGTGGTGGAGAATGCACCCCTGGGCGTTCGCGCCGGAGTAGCCGCCAACATCTTTACGGTGGCCATCAATTCCGGTCCGCTTCCAGACCACGAGCTATCAGATAAGGGCAGCAACCTGCTCTATCATCAGATGACAGAGTTCTGCAATGACTTTGAAACCCTAATAGCTGCAGCCGGAAGTATCAGCCACAACTGCGACACAAAATAAGATTGCAGCCTGCACTTCTGACATAATAAAGAAAAAAGAAATTTAAAAAAGTATAAAGGAAGTGATAAGTATCAGTTTTTATCACTACCTTTGTGCTTGTATTATCCATGCGATGTACACAGAAAATAATAACCTATAAAACTTAAAAGATAAAAATTATGAGTAACTACCCTAAAATCGGTATCCGTCCTACTATCGACGGACGTTAGGGAGGCGTACGTGAAAGCCTCGAGGAAAAAACCATGAACTTGGCTAAGTCCGTAGCCAAACTCATTTCAGAGAACTTACGCAATGGCGATGGCTCACCAGTGGAGTGTGTAATCGCTGACAGCACCATTGGTCGTGTAGCAGAGAGTGCAGCTTGCGCAGAAAAGTTTGAGCGCGAGGGTGTTGGCTCTACTATCACCGTTACTTCTTGCTGGTGCTATGGTGCTGAGACTATGGATATGAATCCACATTGGCCTAAGGCTGTTTGGGGATTCAACGGTACAGAGCGTCCAGGTGCTGTTTATCTGGCAGCAGTTCTCGCAGCTCATGCCCAGAAGGGATTGCCAGCTTTCGGCATCTATGGTCATGACGTACAGGACTTGGAGGACGACTCTATCCCTGCTGATGTAGCAGAAAAGATCTTGCGCTTTGCTAGAGCTGCTCAGGCTGTGGCTACCATGCGTGGAAAATCATATCTTTCCATGGGTAGTGCCTGCATGGGTATTGCACGTTCTATCGTTGACCCTAACTTCTTCCAGGAGTACCTCGGCATGCGCAACGAAAGTGTTGACCTTACAGAAATCATTCGCCGTATGACTGAGGGTATCTACGACCCAGTGGAGTACGAGAAGGCTATGGCATGGACCCGCGAGCACTGTATGTGCAATGAGGGTGAGGACATCGCCAACCATGAAAAGGCAAAGACACGTGAGCAGAAGGATGCTGACTGGGAGTTCATCGTGAAGATGACTATCATCATGCGCGACTTGATGCATGGTAACCCAAGATTGAAAGAATTAGGTTTCAAGGAGGAAGCTTTGGGTCACAATGCCATCGCCGGTGGTTTCCAGGGACAGCGTCAGTGGACAGACTTCTATCCTAACGGCGACTATCCTGAGGCTCTCCTCAATACTTCATTCGACTGGAACGGTATCCGTGAAGCTATTATCCTCGCTACAGAGAATGATGCAGGCAACGGCGTAGCCATGTTGTTCAACCACCTGTTGACAGGTCGTGCTCAGATTTTCAGCGACGTTCGTACCTATTGGAGTCCAGAGGCAGTGAAGCGTGTTACCGGTAAGGAACTTACAGGTCAGGCAGCTGGTGGTATCATCCACCTGATTAACTCTGGTGCTACCACACTCGATGGCACAGGTCAGGCTACAGATGCTGAGGGCAACCCTATCCTGAAGCAGCCTTGGGAGATGACCGAGGAGGATGTAGATAAGTGTTTGAAGGCAACTACCTGGTATCCTGCCAACCGTGATTACTTCCGTGGCGGCGGTTTCTCTTCCAGCTTCCTCAGCAAGGGCGGCATGCCTGTAACCATAGTTCGCCTGAACCACGTAAAGGGTCTTGGTCCTGTGCTCCAGTTGGCAGAAGGCTGGACCGTTGAGATTGACCCAGAGATTCACAAGGTTCTTGACAAGCGTACAGACCCAACATGGCCTACCACTTGGTTCGCACCACGTCTTTGCGACAAGGCTCCATTCAAGGATGTATATTCAGTGATGAACAACTGGGGCGCTAACCATGGTGCTATCAGCTACGGCCATATCGGTGCCGACCTCATCACCCTCTGCTCTATCCTTCGCATCCCAGTATGCATGCACAACGTAGAAGACGACAAGATCTTCCGTCCTGCATCTTGGAACGCATTCGGTATGGACAAGGAAGGTGCAGACTTCCGTGCTTGCAAGAACTACGGTCCTATATATAAATAAGGTGTAACACCATCAGTACGAATATCATTCAAATAGAAACAAAAAGAAAATGATTACAGAAGAGCATATTCAGAAATTCCTGGAGCAGGCTCACCGCATAGGCGACGCTGGTCTCACCATCTGCAGTAGTGGAAACCTTTCTTGGCGCATTGGCGACAAGGCTCTTGTCTCAGGTACAGGTTCATGGGTTCCTAACCTCCAGAAGGAGAAAGTATCTCAGTGCCTGGTAGCAACGGGCGAAGTTCTCAATGGTGTCAAGCCTTCTATGGAGAGCGGATTCCACCTCGGCGTACTCCGTGAGCGTCCTGACTGCGACGTGGTTCTCCACTTCCAGTCACCTTTCGCAACAGCAGTAGCTTGCATGCAGGAAACTCCAAAAGACTTCAATGTAACCGCAGAGGTACCATGCCACGTAGGTAAGGAAATCCCGGTGATTCCATACTATCGCCCTGGTTCTCCAGAATTGGCAGCAGCCGTTATTGCTGCATTGAAAGACCACAATTCAGCACTCTTGCTGAAGCATGGTCAGGTAGTTTGCGGAAAGAATTTCGACGAGGTGTTCGAGCGTGCCATGTTCTTTGAGATGGCTTGTCGCATCATCGTTCAGAGTGGCGGCAAATACACCACACTGACACCAGAAGAAATCGACGATCTTGAGGTTTACGTCTTAGGCAAGAAACAATAAGCCTCTATCCTCGATATGAGAGAAGCGGTAGGAGAGAAAGCTGCCCGCTAACGGGGCACTCTCCTACCGCTTTTTACCAATTAATAGTTTATCTACCCTAACATTTTTAAATAACCATGATTTATCTAGCTATTGACTTCGGTGGAGGAAGCGGAAGAGTACTCGCCGGCAAATTGGAAAACGGCAAATTAGAAATGGAACTCATCCATCGTTTCCCTAACCGACAGGTAAGATTAGGCAATCACGTATATTGGGACTTCCTCGCCCTTTTCGAGGATATGAAGACGGGACTGAAGATGGCAGGAGCCAAGGGACTCAAGGTGGATGGCATCGCCATCGATACCTGGGGAGTGGATTTCGGACTCATCGACCAGGACGGCAACCTTCTGGGCAACCCGGTATGCTATCGCGATGCCCGTACCAAGGGAATGCCGGAAGAAGTGTTCAAGCAGATTGATCCATCGGCACATTATGCCATCAACGGCACGCAGGTGATGGAAATCAATACTCTCTTCCAGCTATACAGTCTGAAGAAAGCCAACAGTCCACAGTTGGAGAAGGCTGCGCATCTGCTTTTCACCCCAGATCTCTTCAGCTACTATCTCACAGGCGAAGCCAACAATGAATATACCATCGCATCCACATCAGAACTCCTTAATGCAACCACCAAGGACTGGGACTGGGAAACCATCGACCAGCTGGGGCTTCCACGCCACATCTTCGGCAAAATCGTGATGCCGGGCACCGTAAGAGGAAAGCTGCGCCGCGACATCGCAGAGGAAACCGGACTCGGAGAAGTAGATGTCATCGCTGTAGGTTCTCATGATACAGCCAGTGCGGTAGCAGCCGTACCAGCCACAGAAGATGAATACCCGATGGCATTCATCAGTTCAGGAACCTGGTCGCTTCTGGGTGTTGAGATAGAAAAGCCAATCCTTACCGAGGAAGCCCGAAAGGCAGAGTTTACCAACGAGGGTGGCATCGGCGGCCGCATCACCTTCCTGCAGAACATCACAGGTCTCTGGATCATGCAGAGACTGATGGCAGAATGGAAGGAGAATGGCGAGGAACAGCAGTTCGACATCATCCTTCCTCTGGCAGAAGAAGCTCATATCAATGCCATCATCCCTGTGGACGACGCTGCGTTCCAGAATCCGGCATCCATGCAGCAGGCTATCATCGACTACTGCGCCACCCATCAGTTGCAGGTTCCTCAGAGCAAGGCAGAAATCGTGCGCTGCGTACTCCAGTCGCTGGCAGCCAAGTATGCCGAGGCTACTGCTCACCTCAACGAGATGTTACCACAGCCAATCAAGTGCATGCACATCATCGGCGGCGGTTCACAGAACAAGTTACTCAACCGTCTCACCTCCGAAGCATTGGGCGTTCCAGTCATTGCGGGTCCTATAGAGGCTACGGGTATGGGCAACATCCTGACCCAGGCACTTGCCAAGGGAGAAATCAAGGATATCGACGAGCTGAGAGCCGTGGTAAGACAAAGCATCTGATCCATCCGAATATTTACCTACAAACATAAACGCAGACAATATTAACCTGAAATATGGAACAAAAAAAGAAAGAATCAATCCTGATGAAAGACGGGGTGAGCTACCTCGTACCTTTCATATTAATCACATCGTGCTTTGCACTGTGGGGATTTGCCAATGATATCACCAATCCGATGGTGAAGGCATTCTCCAAAATCTTCCGAATGTCATCTACGGATGGTGCCCTGGTACAGGTTGCCTTCTATGGCGGTTACTTCGCCATGGCATTCCCAGCCGCCATCTTCATCCGCCGCTTCTCCTACAAGGCGGGCGTACTGCTGGGATTAGGACTCTATGCCTTCGGTGCCTTCCTCTTCTATCCGGCAAAAATGATGGGCGAATACTATCCATTCCTGCTCGCCTACTTCATCCTTACCTGCGGACTCTCCTTTCTGGAGACATCGAGCAATCCTTACATTCTGTCGATGGGAACAGAGGAGACGGCTACACGCCGACTGAACCTGGCGCAATCGTTCAACCCGATGGGTTCGCTGCTGGGTATGTATGTGGCGATGAACTTCATCCAGGCCAAGCTCAACCCGCTTGATACGGCGGGGCGCACCAATCTCTCGGATAGCGAGTTTGAAGCAATCAAGGAGTACGATCTTTCGGTATTGATCAATCCATACCTGATTATCGGTCTGGTTATCCTCACCATCTTCTTCGTCATCCTGTTCACCAAGATGCCAAAGAACAGCGAGAAAGGCAACAAGATTAACTTCATGCCTACCCTGCGCCGCATCTTTCGCATGCCACACTATCGTGAAGGCGTATTCACCCAGTTTTTCTATGTGGGTGCGCAGATTATGTGCTGGACCTTCATCATCCAGTATGGTACCCGCATCCTGATGCAGTTGCTTCACCGTGGGTATCATCGCACTCCATAACATCTGGGGTCTCTACTGCCTGGTAGCAGTCAGCGCCTGCATGTCACTGATGTTCCCTACCATCTATGGCATTGCCCTGAGGGGTCTTGGCGACGATGCCAAGTTTGGTGCAGCAGGTTTGATCATGGCTATCTTGGGTGGTAGTGTCTTGCCACCTTTGCAGGCATCCATCATAGATATGCATACCGTATTCGGCATGCCATCAACCAATGTATCGTTCATCCTCCCATTCATCTGTTTCGTGGTCATCGCCATCTACGGATACCGCACCAAGTTGCGTAGCATAGGAAAACTATTCGGATAAGTCCCTATATAAAAGAGAAGTTCCTATATAAAACAAGAAAAAGCTGTGTTCATCTACGGATCAACACAGCTTTTTTTATTTCATGAAGCCTCCACGCTTACTGGAGGCTCCACACCATTCTTATCTCTTCTTCTTCAGCGTTCGCATGGCATTCAATACCGCCAGCACCGTAACGCCCACATCGGCAAATACCGCCATCCACATGGTGCCCAAGCCGACGGTGGCAAGAACCAGCACGGCAACTTTCACACCAATGGCAAACACCACATTCTCGTGAGCCACATGAATGGTATGGCGAGCAATCTTCATCGCCAGTGCTATCTTTCTCGGGTCATCGTCCATCAATACCACATCGGCAGCATCAATGGCAGCATCACTTCCCAAAGCACCCATCGCTATTCCTACATCAGCACGCTTCAATACAGGGGCATCGTTGATACCATCACCCACGTATGCCAAAGTCTTGCCGGAAGGCTTCGTCTTCAACAGTTCTTCCAGATGAGTTACCTTATCAGCAGGCAGAAGTTCGGCATAATATTCATCAACACCTACCAGTCCGGCCACCTTCTTTCCAATCTCCTCATGGTCGCCCGTCAGCATCACGGTGTTCTTCACGCCAAGTGTCTTCAGGCATCTCACAGCCTCAGCACTTCCCTCCTTGATGCCATCGTTCACCACCACGGGAGCACCTTCATCAGCCTGTACAAGCACCTCGCCATGCGTCAAGGTTCCCGTTTTGTCGAACACAACGGTTCCTATTTTGGCAAGCGCATCCATATAATTACTTCCCTTAATCAGGATACCATTTCTTGATGCGCCGCCAATGCCACCGAAGAAGGTGAGCGGCACACTGATAACCAGGGCGCAAGGACAGGATACCACCAGGAATATCAAGGCACGGTTCAGCCACAGAGGGAAGTTTTCGCCAAAGGTTCCCCCACCCATCATACCGGTGGCGATGCCCATCGCTCCCAATATAGGAGGAATGATAGCCAAAGCCAATGCGGCAAATACCACGATAGGCGTATAGATTCGGGCAAAACGGGTGATGAACGCCTCGCTCTTCGACTTGTTCTTATCAGCACTCTCCACCAAAGCGATAATCTTAGATGCCGTACTCTCGCCAAAACTCTTGGTAGTACGAACCTTGAGTTCGCCTTTCAAGTTAATACAGCCCGAATAGATTTCTTCTCCTTCCTTGATAGCACGAGGCACACTTTCGCCCGTCAACGCCACCGTATCCAACAAGGCAGACCCTTCTGTCACGATACCATCCAGCGGAATCTTCTCTCCTCTTTTAATCAGGATAGTCTCTCCTATTTTCACCGTATCAGGAGCCACCGACTGTACTTTTTTATTCCTGATTACATTCGCCACATCCGGACGGATATCCATCAGATGCGAGATGCTATCGCGGCTCTTTCCCTCGGCATACCCCTCGAAGAGTTCTCCCACCTGGAAGAAGAGCATCACGAAGACTGCTTCTGGAAATTCTGTTTCAGAACCCGGAAAGAAGCCAATGCAAAGAGCACCGATGGTAGCTATCGCCATCAGGAAGTGCTCGTTAAACATATCGCCCTTGGCGATGCCTTCTGCCGCCTCCCCCAAGGTCTCATGTCCTATTAATAAATAAGGTATCAGATAGACCAGAAGCAACTGCCAGGTGGCAAGGTCATAATTCTTCTCGATAAACACGGCGATTATCAAAAGGATGATGGTCACGCCGATGAGATAGAGTTTTGACTTCAGGCACCCTTCTTCATGGTGATGATGGCAACCACATCCATGATGCTCATGATGTTCATGTTCATCCATGGAACAGTCGCAATAGTGATGATGATGATGTTTCTTTTCTTCCATAATTTTATAATACTTTTAATTCCATATCATTCGAAACATAGCGTTCCGTTTTTGTTTTCGGTTGCAAAATTACCAAAAGGCTTCTGCAACTCGGTTGCAAAAGTCCATTCATGGTGAGATAAAATCACACTTTTATGAACTTTTGTGAGAAAAGCCCCAAAATCTTTGGCGAAATTTCAAAATAAACTACCTTTTTCTTTGCTTATATCAAATATTAATGCTAACTTTGCGCACGCAATAAAGTATCTTAACGAGAAGAAAGTGACAAAAGGATTGTAATATGGAAAAGATTCTAATAGTTGAAGACGATATCGCATTTGGAACCATGATTCAGACATGGCTCAAAAAGAAGGGATTCGAAGTAGAGAAAGCTACTTCGGTAAAAGCGGCCATACAGATTTACGAGAAGACAGAAAGCGGATTTGATTTGGTTTTGTCCGATCTTCGCCTTCCCGACCACGATGGCATCTTCCTTTTGCAATGGATGAGAAAACATGGCATGATGGTTCCATTCATTGTAATGACCAGCTATGCCGAAATCCAGAATGTGGTACTCGCCATGAAGTCGGGCGCCACCGACTACGTGGCAAAACCTTTTCATCCCGATATTCTCCTGGATAAGATTAAGGAAGCTATCAAGGCTCCGAAGAAGACTCAAAATTCTAGCGTCTCAGCAGATAAGAACGCAAAGATAGCAGCACCTGCCGGCGATGTTCCTAAATATCTGGAGGGCGAAAGCGAAGCTTCCCGTAAGCTCTATAGTTTCGTTTCTCTGGTGGCCCCTACCCCTATGTCGGTTCTCATTCTAGGAGCTAGCGGAACAGGAAAGGAGTATGTGGCTCGCAGAATCCACGAATTAAGTCAGCGGGCAGGAAAGCCATTCTTCGCCCTCGACTGTGGTGCCATCCCAAAGGATGTAGCAGCTTCTGAATTCTTCGGTCATGTGAAGGGAGCCTTTACGGGAGCCGACCAGGATAAGAAGGGTGCGTTCGAGATGGCGAATGGCGGAACGCTCTTCCTCGACGAGATGGGAAACCTGAACTATGAGGTGCAGGTGCAACTGCTCCGTGCCCTACAGGAACGAAAAATCCGTCCGGTGGGAAGCAACAAGGAAATAGATATCGATATCCGACTGGTATGTGCTACCAATGAGAATCTGGCTCAACGCGTGGCAGAAGGCAACTTCCGTGAAGACCTCTACCACCGCATCAATGAGTTTACCATCTACATGCCGGAGCTAAAAGACCGTGGTGCCGACCTCTTCCTCTTTGCCGACCTCTTTATCAAGCACGCCAACAAGGAGCTGAACAGAAATGTGGAAGGACTCGACGGCAAAGCCAAGGAGCGAATTGCCGCCTACAACTGGCCGGGCAACCTGCGAGAATTGAACAATGTGATGAAACGGGCTACCCTCCTCGCCACCGGAAGATACATCGGAGTAACCGAACTGGAACAGAGTATGGCGCATATCCAGCCACAAGCCCCTACCGCCCTGCACGATGAGGAAACGGAACTGCAGAGAATAGAAGCTGCGCTGAAAGCAGCAGGCGGCAACAAGAGCAAGGCTGCACAATTGCTCGCCGTGGATAGAAAGACGCTGTATAACAAAATGAAGAAATACGGCATCTGATGATGTGGGGAAGTGGGGAATCTGATGCCATTCCCCAACTTTTTGGGGAATAATTCCACACCAGTTCCCCAACTTCCACAAGTCTAAAAACTGGCACAAAGATAAGCTTTTACTGATTATCAGCTACTTACAATATTTCATCATCTTTTGGCACGCAGATTGTGATATTAGATAGTGAACTCGCAAACAAGCAGCAATGCAAGTAAGGCAGTTCATGAAAGAAGTAATAAACATAATATTCACAATTTAAAAAGTAATATACAATGAAAAAGTTAGTATTCGCAGCTATCGCTGCCATGGTAATGGTATCAGTTAGCAACGTATTCGCCAGCAACAAGATGGCAAGTGTTTCAACAGTAGCTCCAGTTGACACAGTAGCTCCAGCAGAGGCTCCAGCTGACACAACTGTAAAGGCAACAGAAGAGAAGGCTGCTCCAGCAGAGACTCCAGTAGAGACTTCAGTAGCAGCAGATTCAACTGTAGCAGAGTAAATCACCTTTAAAAAACAGTAATAAAAACAAAATTATTAAGGTAAAATAAAAAACAACAATTACGCGTCGCTTTCAATCAGGCAGGAGACTAATGATAAAATTCATTGGTCTCCTGACTTGTTTTTACCCCTTTCTTTTCTTGGAATCAGAATTTTATCGTATCTTTGCATAAGATATAAAATAAGGTAATTAATAAAATAGATTTCTCATGCACAAGAATAACATTCCTATCAAGGTAGCCCTCGGATATAGCGCCATTGCCATCATCATGATTCTGGCCATCAGTCTAGTGTATAGCAACACCAAGAGCATCATCGCCGTCAATGAGGCATCGCGCGATTATATACAGAAAAGAAGTGCTGCCGACAGCACCATATCTTCTCTGCTCAAAGAGGAACAGAAAAACCTGAAGCAACTGTCTGATGTCATGGCAGGAAGACCTACCCAAAACTATCTGCAGAATAAGGTGAAGAATCTGAATACGGGAAAGGATTCCATACTGGTTCACTCCAAGGCACCTCAAACCCACGAGGCGAAGAAGACTACGGTAGAGGTATTGAAGACCCGAAGGGGATTCTTCCGCCGACTCGCCGATGCCTTCAAGAAGGAGCACGCCGAAACCTTGAGCGTAAAACTGGACAGCAACCGGGCTGTCATCGATTCTGTTACCACCCCAGTAAACGTGGCGGAAAACGTGGCAAACATCCTAGAACAGATAGACAAGAAGGAGAAAGTGGAAACGCAAGACCACAAGCAGAGCATCAATAGGGAGATGGAAGAGCTGAAGATGGTGAGTGCCAAACTCGCCCTGCGCTCCGCCAAACATCTGAGCGATGTGCACCAGCGTGAAAAAGACAACATGCAGGAAGCCATCAAGAAGGCGATGGAAGCAAGAAAGCATCTGTTGTGGCAGATGGAACTGCTCGCCATCGTAGCCTTCTTTGCCATCGTCATCATGATCTGGTTTATCTGGCGCGATGCCAGAAAGGAGCGTATCTACAGGGAAAACCTGGAGGCTGCCAATGAGGAAATCCAGCGTATCATGAACCAGCGCGAGCGCCTGCTCCTCACCATCACCCACGATATCAAGGCGCCAGCTGCCTCTATCTCGGGCTTCATCGATCTGATGAAAGATTACGTCAGCAATCCTCAGGGCATCGAATGCCTCCAGAACATCAAGAACTCTGCCGCTCATCTTTCACATCTCGTTGCCTCGCTGCTCGATTATCATCAGTTGGAGAACGGACTGATGAAGGTTCAGCCTACCTCTTTCTCACCGGCACAACTGGTAGCTGAATCGGTAGAGGGAATGAAATTGCGGGCAGAAGAGAAAGGATTGGAGATTTCATTCGAATGCAAGATGAAGGGGATGGGAACTTCGGATTCTTCAGATTCTTCGGAAACTTCAGATTCTCCAATGAAGAAGAAATTCTTCCGTGCTGATGCCTTCCGCATTCGTCAGATATTGGATAATCTGGTAAGCAACGCCATCAAATATACCGACCGGGGCAACGTTACCATCCAGGCACAGGTTTCAGAAATTCTGGGCAAGCCTACGCTTACCCTGAGCGTAAAAGATACGGGAAAGGGAATGACCGATGAGGAGAAACAGAAGGTGTTCCAAGCATTTACGAGATTGAAGAGCGCCCAGGGCATCGAGGGTACCGGTTTGGGATTGTCCATCACCCAGGAACTGGTTTCGCTGCTTGGTGGAGAAATCATCCTCCACTCTATCCTGGGCAAAGGTTCTACCTTCATCGTCACCATCCCTATCGAGACAGCACCAAAGGAGGAGTCTCCGGAAATGGCTCCATCAGAAGTCAAGCATGATTCTTCTCTCGATTCTGCTCAAGATAAAGAAGGACTGAATTCTGGCAGCCATCAGGTTACTGATATAAAGAAGAAGCCGGAATTTGCCAACCACAAGATTCTGATTCTGGATGATGACAAGCTGCAGCTCCAGCTTCTCCAGGAGATGTTGCGCCGCATCATAGGCGACACCTGGCAGGTATTCGCCTGCAACCATGTGATGGATGCCCTCACCACACTACATAACGAACAGCCTGCCCTGATGCTGATGGATATCGAAATGCCGGAGATGAACGGCATGGATATGATTGCCCACATCAACCATACCAATATGATGGTGGTAGCGATGACAGCTCACGATACAAGCATCCTGGAACAGCTTCTGAAAGCCGGCTTCGACGATTGCCTGTTCAAGCCATTCAGTATGGAGAAACTGTCTGATATCCTGGGAATAGAGTCCCAGCCTCAACTGGATGCTCAGCCAGAAACTCCATTCCAGCCAGATTTATCATCCCAGCAGAAATCCAACCCTCAACTGGATGCTCTCCTCGCTTTTGCCGGAGGCGACGAAGAAGCGGCAAAAGAGATTCTCGATACCGTGAAGCAGGAACTTGCCGCACACCTTGAGAATCTGAAAGAGGCAGTAGAAGAGGAATCCTTATCTACCGACCGCATAGGAAAGACGGCACATAAGCTCCTCCCTATCGCCACCATGATGCAGATGGGATGCCTCGAAGAACTCAAGGCGCTATCACCTGAATACATCGGCGAGATAGAAGAAGCCGAGATCAGAGAAAAACTGAAGGTTGTGATTACGACCTTATCTGCTGCGGTGTCAGACCTGTATGCTTCTTGAAATATCGGCAGAAGAAACTGACGTCGGCGAAATGAAACTCCCAGGCCATCTCCTTGATGCTTTGCGTGCTTCGCTTAAGATGCAGCTTGAGCTGCAGAATCACGTATTGATCGATGATGGTCTTGGGGGTATGCCCCGTCACCTGGTTCACGATGTTGGTCAGATATTTCGAAGAAATATTCATCTTTTCGGCATAATAGTTCACATCTCTTGAAATCTTGTAATCCTTCTCCAGAAGCATCATAAACCGATTGAACAGTTCTCTTACGCGATACGATTTTACTTCATCTGGTCGGTATTGCGGATTGCGCTGAAGATACTCATGAAAACCGATGAAAAACGCCTTCAACTGACACAAAACCAACTGCGAGATGCAGGTACATTCCGACTGGTCGAAATATACCTTCAATAAACCAAACATCCCATTGATGATGTTTGTCACCACAGGGGTATCCTGTCTGCAGCGGTCTTTCCGCAAGGAAGAATACACCGTCTGCTCCAGCTGCAAACTGGCTTCACGAAGCAAGGAAGGATTATATTTCAGGATTTCAACTTCAAAATCCTCATCAACCTTCAATTCCACCACATCATTCGGGAAGAGCGTAATCACCGCCCCCTCATAAAGTTCCCAATCCTTATAATTCACATTCAGCATCGCCTTTCCTTTCCGGCAAATCAATATTGCTCCGTAAGTCAATACTTGCGGACCCTCCTGCCATTCCTCCAAACCAGAGCGAAAAAGGCTTGCTTCCTGATAACTGCTTAATTCTGATAATTCCATCTACACCTTATTATATATAGAGTTATTATGTCTCTTTATTCCTATTTCGGTTGCAAAATTACACAAAATATGTGATATAAAAGAACTATTATTCCCAAATCGTCCATCCGCCGCGAAAAATTTAAAGCGATTGTTCGCTCAAAACTCCGTACCTTTGCACCCGAAATTCAAAAAGTAATAATCAATGATTAAGAACATCTTATTTGTAGGCCTTCTGCTTGCAGGAGGAACCCATTGGGCTTCGGCTCAATCACAAACCACCGTAGGGACGGCTGCTTCCTTGCCTGCCAGCAAGAAAGAAAACATGACCATCAGCCAACTCTTTCAGAAGGTGGAGGATAACAGCAAGAGCCTTCGCACTTCATTATCAGGAGTAGAAGCAGCCCATCTCGGCATCGAATCGGCTAAAAGCAAGAAACTGCCCGACCTTGATGCTTCCCTCTCTTTCAGCTACATCGGCAATGCGCTGATTACCGACCGCGACTTCAGCAACGTTCACGGCTTGAAATCTCCACATTTCGGCAACAACTTTGCCTTCCAGGCACAGCAGGTGGTTTACGCCGGTGGAGCCATCAACGCAGGCATCAAGCTCGCCGAACTCGGAAAGCAACAGGCAGAGGTAGGCGTGAAACTCACCCGACAGCAGATTCGCTTCATCGCCCTGGGGCAATATCTCGACCTCTATAAGATAGACAACCGCATCAAGGTGTATGAAAAGAACATCGAGTTGACCCGACAGCTCATCGACGACATCAAGGAGAAACAGACGCACGGCATGGCGCTGAAGAATGACATCACCCGATACGAACTCCAGATGGAAAGCCTCAAACTCGGTCTGACGGCACTTAGGAACAACCGAAGCATCCTGAACCATCAGCTTTGCAATACCCTAGGAATGAACCAGGGAAACCTGAAGGAAGAAGGAAGCCAGATGAACCAGACAAGCCAGGAGATTCAGATTATCCCCGATGCTACTATCGCCGACAAGACCTACGGCAAAGAGGGCGAGGCTTACTGGCAGACGGCAGGCACTCTGAATTCCCCACTCCTGGAGCAGAGCAACAACGCCATCCGCATCGCTGAACAGAAAGAGAAGATAGCCAAGAGCGATCTTCTGCCAAAGGTAGCTTTCGTTGCCGCGGATAACTTCGATGGACCTATCCTCTTCGAATTGCCACCTGTTGATAAGAACCTCAACGTCTGGTATGTGGGCGTAGGTGTGAAATACAGCCTCAGCTCTCTCTTCAAGAGCAACAAGCGCATCAAACAGGCTGCCGTGGAAACCCGACAGGCTAAAGAGGCACATGCCGTTCAGGCAGAGCAGCTCAACAATAATGTGCAGGCTGCCTACGTGCAGTATCAGCAAACCTACGTGGAACTGGAAACGCAGCGAAAGAGCGTGGAGCTGGCACAACAGAACTATGACGTGATGAATGCCCGCTATCTCAGCCAGCTCGCTCTGGTTACGGATATGGTGGATGCCTCCAACCTCAAACTCAATGCCGAGCTCAGCGAGGTGGATGCCCGCATCAACATTGTCTATGCCTACTATCGCATGAAGTACGTGGCAGGAGAAATTTAGAAACAATAAAATAAATAAAGCAATGAGCAAGAAGATTATCAAGAGAATATATAATGTAGTGATTATCCTCCTTTTTCTGGGAGCTATCGGCTGGTGCTTCAGCCATTTCTATCATGGCAGCGATGTGGCTTACACAGATGATGCACAGGTAAACCGCCATATCACCCCTATCAATACCCGTGTACCGGGATTCATCAAGGAGATTCGTTTCAACGACTATCAGCACGTAAAGAAGGGCGATACCCTTGTTATCATCGAGGATGCAGAGTTCCGTCTGCATGTGGCTCAGGCAGAAGCCGGCTTGCGTGGCTCCAAGTCAAGTTCTTCGGTGGTAACCGCCAGCATGGGCACCACCAATACCAATGTACAGACAGCGGCTGCCGGCATCGAGGAGGCTCGTGTGGATATGATGAATGCCAAGCAGGACTTCGACCGCTTTGCAGCCCTGATGAAGAAGGATGCGGTAACCCGTCAGCAATACGACAATGCCTATGCCCGCTATCTGGGAGCCAAGGCGCGTTATGAGCAGGCAAGCAGCCGCAAGGCTAGTGCCGCATCGGTTCGCAATGTACAGACCCAGCAGCTCGGCGGTTCACGTGCCGGAGAGAGCGTGGCAGAGGCACAGCTCAACCTGGCTCGCCTCAACCTTTCCTATACCGTAATCGTGGCAACCTGCGATGGCGTGATGGGAAGAAAGGATATTCACGAGGGACAGCTGGTACAGCCTGGTCAGATGCTCGCCCGCATCGTGGATGACAATGATGTTTGGGTGGTAGCCAACTATCGTGAGACTCAGATGGACGGCATCACCGTGGGCAAGACAGTAGATTTCACCGCCGATGCCATCCCGGGTGTAGTATTCCATGGCAAGGTAGAAGCCCTTTCTGCCGCAGCCGGCAATGCCTATTCCATGATTCCTGTGGATAATGCCACCGGCAACTTCGTAAAGGTAGAGCAGCGTGTGCCTGTTCGCATCGCCCTTACCAAGGACAATGACCCGAAACAGATAGCCCTGCTCCGTGCCGGACTGAATGTAGAAACCAAGGTTCACATTAAATAGAATGTTCTATAAACTATAAACAATATAGAATGTTCTATAAACTATAAATTATAAACTATAAATTATAGAAAATGCCAGGACCTCCAATGCTTCAGGGACCCTTCCAGGTTCCATCGTTCAATGGATATATTCCTCGCCGGTTACAGCCATGGATTTATCTCCTCTTCGCCTTCATCTTCCTGATGTCGGGCGGAATCTATGGAGGAGCCATGAGCCAGGTAATGGGCGAATACAGTTTGATGAGAGAAGACGTGCTCATGATCATCATGTTCAACGTGGTGGGCGTGGCGATGCCATTCCCCTTCCTCTTCAAGATGAAGTTCCACTTTACCAACCGCCAGCTCCTGCTGAATGCGGCACTGGTAGTGGCAACCTGCAATTTCCTCATCATGTGGACCGACTCGGTACCCTTGATGTGCATTCTCGCTTACATCGCAGGCTTCTTCAAGCTCTGCGGAACCTTCGAATGTATGAGCACCATCCAGTTGTGGATGACCTCCAAGCGCGATTTCACCATCTTCTTCCCCCTGCTCTACTGCATCGTACTGGGAAACATGTTCCTCTCGCCCTGGGTCACCGAACACCTGATTTATATCTATCAGGATTGGCGCATCATCAACTGGGCGATGACGGGAGCCCTGCTTCTGGTGGCATTCATCGTGTATGTCACCACCCACGACTTCCACTTCATGAAACCCCTGCCCTTCATCAGTATCGACTATCTGGGCTGCACCCTGTGGTCGGCATGGATGCTGGAGTTCATCATCTTCTTCACCTATGGCGAGCACTACAACTGGCTCGATTCGAAGATCATGCAGATGGATGTACTGCTCTTTATATTTACCGGATATTTCTGCATCCAGCGAAAGCTCCACATCCGTCACCCTTACATCGAGCCGGCGGCGTGGAAGTATAAGCGACTCGTCCCACTGCTCATTCTCTTCGCCTTCGTAGAGTTCATGGGCAGTACGCCTAAAGTGCTGCAAACCGCCTTTACGGGTGGCGTGCTGCATTTCGGTGCCATCACAACCAATGTGCTCAACTTCGTGGAATGGGTGGGTGCCCTTGCCGGTTGCCTTTTTTGCCTTTTCTGGTGCAAGGTGCTCTGTCAGAAATACACCCGTCTGCTCACGATAGGTGTAGCAACGATGGTATGTTATCCTGTGATGATGTATTTCCTCATCAATCCGGGTCTCAACATCGAGGCACTCTATCTGCCCTGTTTTCTCAGAAGCTTCGGCAACGCCATCTTCTTCTGCATGCTCACCGTGTATCTGGAAGAACTGATGCCGTTCCAGCATTTCTTCATGGGATTGACGATGGCAGGCATCATCCGCAACGGTCCGATGTCGGCAATGTGTTCAGGCCTTTACAGTTTCGGGCTCCGTTATCAGATGGCAGACAACATGTCGCGCGGCTTGCCCTACGATGCCACCAATCTTCTGATGCTCAGCATCCGGAATCTCTATGGCGTCACCTGTCTCATCGGCATTGCCGTGCTGATCATCTTCTTACTCTGGGATGTACAGCCCGTGAGAAGTACCCTGAAGAAGATGCCTTCCTGGAACTTCGTGGGTAAGAGGATGAAGAAAAAGAAAGGATTTGCGAAATAAAACCTATTATCATTACGGCTGTCAGTTTCTTATAAACTGGCAGCCGTTTTTGTTATTCAGCAACCTAAAACAACCCGAAAAAGAGAAAAAGCCCGAAGAATCTTTGCTTTTTCAAACTTTATCCGTACCTTTGCAGTATGAAAACATTATTAGACGTTCATACACATACCATAGCATCGGGTCATGCCTTCAGCAGTTTGCAGGAAATGACCATGGCTGCAAAAGAAAAGGGGTTGGAAATACTGGGAATCACAGAGCACGGACCTCACATTCCAGGCACCTGTGATCCCATCTATTTCAGAAACCTGCATTGCGTTCCCCGTCAGCTCTACGGAATCAAGCTGATGCTGGGAGCAGAACTCAACATCCTCAATACCCAGGGCGATATTGACCTCGATGAGGATTACTGGCGCATACTTGATATCCGAATCGCTGGCATTCATAGCCTTTGCTGGCAGGGAGGAACCAAGGAAGAGAGCACGCAGGGTGTCATCAATGCCATGCGCAATCCATTCGTGCAGATTATCTCCCATCCTGGAGATGGAACGGCAGAACTGGACTTCGAGGCTCTGATGAAGGTTTCCAAGGAGACACATACCCTGCTCGAAATCAATAACCACTCCATGGCTCCCATCCGCCACAAGACGGTGGCAGCTCCCAATAACCTGGAACTGCTGGAACTTGCCAAGAAGTACGAGACCCCTGTCATCTTCGGAAGTGATGCCCACTTCTCTGCCATGATAGCCGACTACAGCAACATCATGCCGCTGGTAGAGAAAGCTGAGTTCCCGGAAGAACTGATTCTCAACTATCAGCCGGAGAAATTCATGACTTATCTCAAGCCTACCCCTGAGAAATAGGAAAAATTCGTTTCACATTTCATTTGCACTACTATGATTATAGAGGAAATTATCAAGTACAACGAGGAATTCGTAGCTAGCAAGGGTTACGAGAAGTATCTTACGAGCAAATACCCAGACAAGAAGCTTGCCATCCTTTCCTGTATGGATACCCGCCTGACAGAGCTTCTGCCAGCAGCCTTGGGATTGAAGAATGGAGATGCCAAGCTCATCAAGAATGCAGGTGGACTGGTTATCAGTCCATTCGACTCCGCCATGCGCAGCCTTCTGGTTGCCATTTACGAACTGGGTGTAGAGGAAATCATGGTCATCGCCCACTCCAACTGCGGTGCCTGCCACATGAACGGCCAGCAGATGAAGGAATTGATGCTCAAGCGTGGCATCCAACAGGATGTTATCGACACCATCGGACTTTGCGGCATCGACCTAGACCATTGGCTGGAGGGATTCCACGACACCGAGGATTCTGTAAGAAATACGATCAATACCATCCGTACTCACCCTCTTGTACCAAAGGATGTCAATCTGCATGGTTATATCATCGATTCCCAGACGGGTAAGCTCACAGAAGTAAAATAGAACTATATAATAACAATGAGATATCAGCCAGTGATGAAGAACATAAAGTATCACCACTGGCTGATGTCTGAAAAGATTTAGAAAGTGAACTGCTCCAGTTTCAAGCCGTTCTTGGTAAGAGCTTCAATCTTTGGAACCAATGTAGTGAAATGCTCAGAAGCCATGTGAGCTTTCAGAACTTCCTCGTTCTCCCATGTCTCGCAGATCATCATCACCCCATTACGAGTTCCACTGGTGAAATAGTCGTAGGCAATATTACCATGGTCCTTCAAAGACTTCTCTACCAGTTCCTTGCATAAAGCGTTGATTTCCTCAACCTTTACCTCCTCCTTCTTCTCAAAAAACACATTTAATCTAATCATAGTTCTTTATTTTTAATATTGATTTTGTATTCAATTACTGGTTGCAAAATTACCATTTTTTTATGAATCTCCAACTAATTATACATTATATTTTTGTTAAAATTAGAAGTTTTTCCATTTTTTCTTGTGTCATTAAGATAAAAAGCGTGATGAATGTGCAGAAGAAGAAGATAGTTTGTACTTTGGAAATGCTTCGGCTTTTCGTATTTTTGGTTTGGAAATGCATCGAAATCTGAGAGTTTTTGGTTTGGAAATGTGTCGAAACAACGGATATTTTGGTTTGGAAATGCTTATTTCTTGCTAGTTTTGTTTGGATTCTTGAAAATAAGTTGTATCTTTGCACCATGTTTTTAATGCATTTGATTTCTGAAAACTATCTTTCAATATGATCATTTGGATAAGACATAACCGAATTTTTAAAGATAAATGTATGTTTGAAAGAATCGCCATCAAATATCTTCGCCATTGGGCGAAAAAGGAAGATCGTAAACCGCTGGTTTTGCGAGGGGCTCGACAGGTGGGTAAGACAACATTGGTAAAGTTGTTTGCCAAGGAGTTTGATACCTATATTTATATGAACCTGGAGGAGAAGGAATATGCAGAGCTGTTTGCTGCAGACTATTCTTTCGAAGATTTATTGGCAGGAATTTATCTCAAAGCTAATGAACCGTTGGATTTCGGAAAGCGCACCTTGATTTTTATCGACGAGATACAAAATGAGCCGAAGGCTGTGCAAACCTTGCGCTACTTCTATGAGATTCATCCTGAAATCTATGTGATAGCAGCGGGTTCTTTGCTGGAAAGTCTGATGGGCCGACATATCTCTTTCCCTGTTGGCCGTGTAGAATATATGGCTTTGCATCCATGTACTTTCGTAGAGTTTCTTCGTGCCATGGGGCAGAAACTGATGGCTGACAGTATAGAAAACATGTCCTTGCCAGCTTCTTTGCATTCTTCGGCCATGGAGTGGTTCAAGAAGTACATGATTGTGGGAGGTCTGCCGGAGGCTGTAGCCAATTATGCCAAGTATAAGGATATTGTCAGGCTGAATGAGGTGTTTAATGCGCTGCTTTCAGGCTATCGGGACGATGTGGAAAAATACGCCAGTAAACCCAAGGAGCAAGATGCCATCCGATACATTCTGAACTATGGCTGGACATTTGCTGCCCACCGAATCCAGTTTTCCAAATTCACAGGTTCTTCTTTCAAGGCGGCAGACACAGGCAATGCTTTCCGGATATTGGAGAAAACGCTTTTATTGGAGTTGGTATATCCTCAAACAACAGCGTCATTTCCGATTTTGCCCGACTTGAAGAAAAGTCCTAAGTTGTTATGGATAGATACGGGCTTGGTGAATTATGTTGCAGGCATACAAGAAGATCTGCTTTTCAGCAAAGACACCGATGAACTTTGGAATGGTGACATAGCAGAGCATATTGTTGGGCAGGAATTGTTAGGCTCAACGTTTATGTTTGGCGAAAAAAGAATGTTTTGGGTACGTGAAGCCAAGAACTCTCAGGCAGAAATAGACTTTCTGATAAGATACAGGTCGCACCTGATTCCGATAGAAGTAAAGACCGGTAGCAATGCCAAACTCCGTTCCTTGCATCTCTTTATGGATGAATCGAAAGAGAAGGTAGCACTGCGTCTCTGGAATGGTCCGATGACCTCGGATACCGTTACGACTCAGAAAGGTAAGTCTTTCACTTTATATAATATTCCGCTATATTATGCCGGTTATCTGGAAGTATTCCTGGATAGTATAAACAATACCATCATTTGACAATGGTATAACTATACTTTAAGCAATACGTACAGAAAAAGGAAAAAGCTTTGAAAATGAGATCGTTTTCAAAGCTTTTTTCTTTTTTTTTCTTGCATCATTCAGATAAAAGCCGTATATTTGCAGCAGATTAAATACACAAGCTTATGAAAGAGAAAAGATATACATTGCCAGAAGAGCAGAAAGATGCAGCTTTCGTAGCAGAGTCAGCACCAGCCTATCACGGAAATGCCGCCATGGCACTTCCCGAAGATGAATGTGCAGAAGAAGATATTGACTGGAATAAGATTCCAGTGGGCTGGCATCCGGCCAATGAAGAAGAAGCCGTGGCTAGGATTGAAGCTATTGAGGAAGAGTATGAAAGGACTGGCAAGGCTACAGATTTTGATGATTTTATAGCAGAACTTAAATCTGAAGGATTATGGCTCATATAAAATTACTAGACCCTTTCAAGAAGGAACTTCGAGATATGGTGGTTTACACACTAGCCGAATTTGGAGCTACTTCAGTAAAACGGTTTAATAAAGAGCTTGATGACATCAAGCATCGCCTGATGCTTCATCCTCTTTCTTCACCCAGAGAGCCATTGCTTAAGCGATTCCACCGCCCTTACCATAGTGCGATTATCAAGGAGAATTGGAAGATTATCTATCGCTACGACGAAGCCAACGACCTCGTCATTTTCGTAGATTTATGGGATATGAGAAGAAGCCCCAGATAT
>OOCQ01000718.1_pt1 | contig 25667 bp, 20 predicted proteins | sample 1671121 | NCBI WGS metagenome assembly OOCQ01 (sample SAMN06348124, study PRJEB24527) | human gut metagenome | biome: human gut; feature: ankylosing spondylitis patient; material: feces | host: Homo sapiens | place: China | collected 2015-10 | reverse complement strand
AGAGTGGCGCTAAGGTTTCTTACTCTGTAGAGGCTGCTATGGCTAAGCTATATGCTGCTGAGGTTGCTATGGAAGTAACAACAAAGTGTGTACAGCTTCATGGTGGTTATGGTTACATCAAGGAGTATGACGTTGAGCGTATGATGAGAGATGCTAAGATCACAGAGATCTACGAAGGTACTTCAGAAGTACAGCGTATGGTTATCTCAGCAAACTTGTTAAAGTAAGGAGGTACTTATCGTGAAAATTATCGTATGTATTAAGCAGGTACCTGATACAAAGGGTGGCGTACAGTTCAACCCAGATGGTACATTGAATAGAGGAGCAATGCTCACAATTATGAACCCAGATGATAAGGCTGGTCTTGAGGCAGCTCTTAGACTGAAGGATCAGTATGGCGCTGAGGTTACAGTTCTTACAATGGGACTTCCAAAGGCTGCAGATGTTCTTCAGGAAGCAATCGCTATGGGAGCTGACAAGGGTGTTCTTGTAACAGACCGTGTTCTTGGTGGAGCTGATACATGGGCTACATCAACAACAATCGCTGGAGCTCTCAGAAAGCTTGATTATGATCTGATCATAACAGGTCGTCAGGCTATCGATGGAGATACAGCTCAGGTTGGACCACAGATCGCTGAGCATCTTGGAATTCCTGTAATTTCATATGCACAGGAGATCAAGGTTGACGGAGACGCAGTTATCGTTAAGCGTCAGTATGATGACGGATATCATATGTTAAAGGCTAAGATGCCTTGCCTTGTAACAGCACTTTCTGAGTTAAATGAGCCAAGATACATGACTCCAGGTGGAATCTTCGATGCAGTTAATGCAGAGATCACAACACTTGGCAGAGCAGACCTCGTTGATGTTGATGATTCTAACATCGGTCTTAAGGGCTCACCTACAAAGATCGCTAAGGCTTCAGATAAGGTAAGAAAGGGTGCAGGCGAGAAGGTTGTTCCTGATTCTCCAGATGAGGCAGTTAGCTATATTGTTGGCAAGTTAAAGGATAAGCATGTAATCTAATATAGTAAAGGAAAAGTGGTGAATAAAATGGGCGCAATGAACGCAGAAGAAATGAAGAACTACAAAGGCGTATTTGTCTTTGCACAGCAGGTAGATAATAAGTTAAGTGGTATTTCTTTCGAGCTTATCGGCGAAGGAAAGAGACTGGCAGAGAAGCTTGATGAGCAGGTAACTGCAGTCCTTATCGGTTCAGACGTTAAGGGTCTTGTAGATGAGCTTGCAGAGTACGGCGCAGATAGAGTTATCGTTGTTGACGATCCAGAGCTCAAGGAGTACAGAACTGAGCCATATGCACACGCACTTGCATCAGTTATCAATGAGTACAAGCCAGAGATCGTTTTAGTTGGTGCTACAGCAATCGGTAGAGATCTTGGTCCAACAGTTTCAGCAAGAGTTGCTACAGGTCTTACAGCAGACTGTACATTACTTGAGATCGGTGATTTCCCTCTTGTTGCACTTCCAAATCAGGAGCAGAAGCACAATCAGCTTCTTATGACACGTCCTGCATTCGGTGGTAATACAATTGCCACAATCGCATGTCCTGACAACCGTCCACAGATGGCAACAGTTCGTCCAGGTGTTATGCAGAAGCTTGACAAGGTAGCTGGTAAGAAGGCAGAGGTTATCGAGTACAATCCAGGATTCGTACCTAACAACAAGTATGTTGAGATTCTTGAGATCTCAAAGGCTATCTCAGATATCAAGGATATCATGGATGCTAAAATCCTTGTTTCAGGTGGTCGTGGAGTTGGTTCAGCAGAGAACTTCAAGCTCCTTGATGATCTTGCAGAGGTACTTGGTGGACAGGTATCATGCTCACGTGCAGTTGTAGATTCAGGCTGGAAGCCAAAGGAGCTTCAGGTTGGTCAGACTGGTAAGACAGTTCGTCCACAGGTATACTTCGCAATCGGTATTTCAGGTGCTATCCAGCACGTAGCTGGTATGGAAGAGTCAGACATCATCGTTGCTATCAACAAGGATGAGGATGCTCCTATCTTTGATGTAGCTGACTATGGTGTAGTTGGAGATCTCAACAAGATCGTTCCAGCTCTTACAGAGGCTATCAAGGCAGAGCTTGCTAATAAGTAATTAACAGCTTGTTTGTCATATAGATAATTTTAGATTATCAATTATAAGTCCCCCTCTTGGATTTGATGTTCAAGAGGGGGATTTTTTGAGCTGTATGGTGGTCTGAATTGTAGAATCGTTTGAATAGCATTATTAGTGAGCTATAAATGAATTGATGATTGTAAATGTGAATATATGGGTCCAATATACGAGTCGGTGAATTGAGTCGATGAGAAATCGATAAATCGAAAATTAGAAATCAGAAAATAGAGATCGAAAATCGAAATACAAGTGTATTGTAAATAATACAAAAATAATGTAGTATTAATTAGTTTGAGTATAGTAGATAAAGAGAGTACGCATGTGAGGATAAGTGCAAGTGAAGATAAGTGTGTGTGAGGATAAGCACAAATGGCAGGTATAGTACATTATGCACAGCAGGAGCATGCAGAGGAGAGGTACATATGAAAGAGAAAGACAGCGTCGAAAATAATGAAAAATCACCTGATAACAGGAAAAAATCTGGTGAGAAAATAATATCTGATAATAAAACAATATCTGCTAATGGAAAGGCGTTCGCTGGTGAGAGCAGAGAGAACAAGATGGGCGTGATGTCTGAGGGGAAACTTCTGATGTCCATGTCACTCCCTATGATTATTTCCATGCTGTTCCAGGCTATGTATAATGTCGTGGACAGTGTGTTTGTGTCAAGATTCAGCATGGACGGACTTACGGCTGTGTCCACAGCATTTCCGATACAGAATCTGATGATCGGAGTTTTCTCTGGACTTGGAGTAGGTTTTAATGCGTTTATATCCAAGGCGCTGGGAGAGAAGAAGTTTGACAGGGCAAATGAGGTGGCGAGACAGGGAATATTTCTTGAAGCGATAGGATATGTGATATTCCTGATAATAGGTTTATTCTTTGCAAGGACATTCATGGAAAGTCAGACGAGAGATGCACAGGTAATCCAATATGGAACAGAATATCTCGAGGTGTGTTGCTGTTGTGCTTTCGGTATAGCTTTCCAGATGACATTTGAGAGATTGCTGCAGTCCACGGGACGTACAATGTACAGTATGATAACCCAGATACTCGGTGCTGTCATTAATCTTATACTTGATCCTATAATGATATTTGGACTTCTTGGATGTCCTCGAATGGGAGTAAAGGGTGCGGCCATCGCAACTGTATGTGGACAGTGTATAGCTGGAACTCTGGCTATGGTATTCAATATCAAGAAGAATCCGGATCTCCATATAACACTCAGAAGATTCAGGCCACATGGTGAGATAATAGGTAAGATTCTCAGCGTAGGTGTGCCGTCGGTTATCATGGTTGCAATAGGTTCTGTGATGAATTATTTCCTGAATCTGATACTGTACTCATTCTCGAAATTGGCCGTTGCAGTGTTCGGAGCGTATTTCAAGGTGCAGAGTATGGCATTTATGCCTGTATTCGGATTGAACAACGGAATGATACCTATAATTTCATACAACTACGGAGCACAGAAACCTGATAGAATGAAACGCACCATGAAGCTTGGTGTGATGGTCGGTTGTTCCATTATGGTATTCTGTCTTACTATCATGCAGGTATTTCCGGGACAGATACTTAAAATATTTGATGCCACAGATGAGATGCTGTTGATGGGTATACCAGCGGTCAGGATCATGAGCACAGCATTTATATTTGCGGGATTTTCTGTCACATGTTCGGGAATGTTTCAGGCTGTAGGAAAGGGCGTGTACAGTATGATAGTGTCTATGGCGAGACAGCTTTTTGTCATACTTCCTGTGGCATATTTTCTGTCAAAAGCAATGAACAGTGTGAATGGTGTGTGGGCAGCGTTCCCTATAGCAGAGGTTTTCAGCGTGATCATATCGACGATTCTTCTTCTCAGGGTCTATAAGAAAATAGTAAAGCCTATGGAAAGTGTTCAAAGAGATTAAAAGACGAAGATAATGAGATATGATGAGAGCAGAATAATATATACATGGCACGTGGCATTTGTATTGTGGTAGAATACTATATAGTAATATAGTTTCGTGTGATGAATGCAGTTTTGCATTTGTCATTGACAGGTGACAGAAAAGGTAATGGAAAGAGAGCGGAAATGGGAAAGTTGATATATATGGATCATGCAGCGACGACGGCGGTGAGACCTGAAGTGCTCAACGCCATGCTGCCTTATTTTACAGAAAAGTTTGGAAATCCTTCAGGCGTATACACATTTGCATCGAGAAATAAGGATGTGACAAATGTGGCGAGGGATATAATTGCTGATTCGCTTGGTGCAAAGCCTGAGGAGATCTATTTCACGGGCGGTGGTTCGGAATCGGATAACTGGGCTTTAAAGGCTGTAGCGGAAGCCTTTCAGGATAAGGGAAAACATATAATTACGACCAGGATAGAGCACCATGCCATTCTTAACACATGTCAGTACCTGGAGAAGAGGGGCTTTGACGTGACATATCTGGATGTGGATGAGAAGGGGATGGTTGATCCTGATAGGCTGGAGTCGGCGATAAGACCGGATACGATCCTCATCTCGGTTATGGCTGCAAATAATGAGATAGGAACCATAGAGCCGATAAGCAGGATAGGATCTATTGCGCATGAACATGGCATTCTATTCCACACGGATGCGGTTCAGGCGTATGGACAGATACCACTGGATGTAAATGCCATGAACATAGATATGCTCAGCAGCAGCGGACATAAGCTTAATGGCCCGAAGGGAATCGGGTTTCTGTATATACGGAGCGGAATAAAGCTTGGAAGCTTTATCCACGGAGGCCAGCAGGAGAGAGGAAGACGTGCCGGAACAGAGAATGTACCGGGGATTGTAGGAATGGGCAAAGCTGCGGAGCTTGCGATGCTCTCAATGGAAGATCGGATGAAGCAGGAGACAGATATCAGAGATCATATGATACACAGAATTTTATCGGAGATTCCTTATTCCAGACTGAACGGACATGACAAAGACAGACTTCCGAACAATGTAAATGTCAGCTTCCAGTTCGTTGAGGGCGAGACGATCCTCATCATGCTCGATATGGCGGGCATATGTGCTTCTGCCGGTTCCGCATGTACATCGGGTTCTGTTGATCCCTCCCATGTGCTGACAGCTATAGGGCTTCCGAAGGAGATATCCCATGGTGCGGTCAGACTGACTCTGGGATATGAGAACACCATGGATGAGGCGGATGCGGTGGTAGATAATCTCAAGAGAATCGTGGAAAATCTCAGAAAAATGTCACCTGCGTATCAGGATTTTGCCAGGAGAAACATGTAAATTACACAAGATATAACTATGTATAAAGAGGGAAAAAATTTGGTCGATACAGATAAGAAGACAGTGTGTGTTGGAATGTCAGGCGGAGTCGACTCGTCGGTTGCCGCACTTTTGCTCAAGGAGCAGGGCTACAATGTAATAGGAGTTACCATGCAGATATGGCAGGATGAGGACAGGGACGTGGTGAGTGCCCATGCCGGATGCTGTGGACTTTCTGCTGTGGATGATGCCAGGCGTGTGGCATCGCAGCTCGATATTCCGTATTACGTTATGAATTTCAAGGAAGAATTCAAGAAGTACGTAATAGACTATTTTGTGGACGAATACAAATGCGGAAGAACTCCGAATCCATGTATTGCATGCAACAGATATGTAAAATGGGAGTCTCTGCTTACGAGATGCATGGCCATCGGGGGCGATTATATTGCTACGGGACACTATGCAAGGATCATACAGCTTCCAAATGGCAGATATACTCTCCAGGAGGCCAGGGGAATAGAGAAGGATCAGACATATGCTCTCTACAATCTCACCCAGGAGCAGCTCGCCAGGACACTCATGCCGGTTGGAGAGTACAGCAAGCCTGAGATCAGAAAAATTGCAGAGGACCACGGACTTATGGTGGCTCACAAGCCGGATAGCCAGGATATATGCTTTGTGCCAGATGGAGATTACGCAGGTTATCTTGAGAATGAGGCAGGACTTAAGGCGGTTCCGGGAGATTTTGTAGACATACATGGCAATGCGATCGGAAGACATAAGGGAATCATACACTACACCATAGGACAGAGAAAAGGACTTGGACTTGCGATGGGGCATCCGGTATTTGTGGTGGACATCATACCTGAGACAAATCAGGTTGTTATAGGAGAGAACGGAGATGTATTTTCAGAAAGGCTGATATGCAACAGACTGAACTTTATGTCCATAGAGGATCTCACGGAGCCAATGCATGTCAAGGCGAAGATCAGATACAATCATAAGGGAAGTATGTGTACCATCAGAAAGATAGATGAAGATCTGGTAGAAGCAGTATTTGACGAGCCGGTAAGAGCTGTGACAAAGGGACAGGCTGTAGTGTTCTATGAAGATGATCATGTGCTTGGCGGAGGAAGCATCTGTTGACAGGGTTTTACAAAGAGTGATGGTCTGACATAAGGAGATTTCGTATGGGTGATACAGGCAGAGAAGTCTTGCGCAAAGACGTCAAAGTGCGTGGATGGATATTGTTTGGTATCTTTTCAGTGATTTTTGTTTTTATGATAATCACTATATGCTCCATGATACATAATGGAGAGTTTGAATTGAATAGTTTCACAGGGCCATTGATTTTTCTGACTGTAATGTGACCGAAAAGAGAAAAAAGAAAGTCCTTGACATGCTCCTCAGTTATTGCCCAAATGCGATGTATGGTGATCTGGATGGCGCCGGAGGCGATTATCTTGAAAAAATGAGAAAAACTGACATTCATGATATACCACATAGTCCATACTATACAGGCAACAATACACAGTGAGATATGAAACAAATAGAGCAGTCAGGTGACTGCCGAAATTGAATTTACGGTATAAAAAAGATGGAACATATAAGCCATTGAACTGGCGTATGTGTTCCATCTTTTTATATTTATAAGTATATAAATTGATATTTTGCAATTTTATTTTACAGCGGATTGAATTCTGGCTTTCTGTTCTTGAATGTACAGTAGTATCTGTAGCCGAGTGATGTGAGGGCATCCCTTGCATATGTCTCAAAATCATAGCACAGATATTCGGGCTTATGTGCATCAGACCCCACTGTGATGATCTCACCGCCCATATCCTTGTAGAGTTTCAGGATATCCATGTGAGGATGTGCGTAACTCATATTCTTGTACAGGCTTCCGGTATTGATCTCTATACCTTTCCCTTTTGGGATGATTATTTTGAAAATCTGTTCAAACACATCATTATAATCTGCCATCCTAAAGATATTCTCGCCTGATGGGCAGTATCTTACTACGTAGTCAAGATGACCATATACGTCAAAGTCGTCTATCAGAGTCACGTTCTCAAGGATGGACTCAAAGTAATCGCGGATGCCTTCTATCTCTGTACGTCCCTCATAGTAAGCTGGATAGTATGGGTCGAGACCTCTTACAAGATGCGATGATCCTATGATGAAGTCCAGTTCGTTTTTGTATTTGCCTGCAATATCCCTTGCCTTATCAGCAACGGTATTCATGAGACCGAGCTCCACGCCGCTTCTCACGTCTATCTTATCTCTGTATCTGTCCCGGATTTCATCCAGCGCAGCAAAATATGAATCGAAATCAAGCTGGAAGTCAAAACCGTCCTCCGGATTGATAGGAAAGTCTATATCGTGGTGGTCTGTCAGACAGATCTTTGGAATTCCAAGTTGTATTGCCTGCTGGATTATGCTGTCCAGTGTGGCGGAAGAGTCGCTTGAGAACTCCGAATGTATATGCGAATCACAGATGATCATTTTCTGTATACCTCCGTTTATAATCATTGCGTTTCATATTATAACATAAAACACTGAAAAAAATATATAAAGTAAAGCTGTTGAGTAATCTTATTATTATCAAATTGTAGTAGTAACTTTTTTTCTATAGTCTCAGCCCATTAGTATAATTTGTTAAAACAAGTTTGTCTATTTTGGATAGATGATAACTAAAAAAATGAGATTAAGGCTTGAAATTTATACCTAAAGAATGTATGATTAGCTTGTGTATTTAACACGATTTATTTGCTACGTTCCCGCGTAGCAGATTGATAAATACTTTTATTATATTTCAAAAACCTAGGAGGAATAAAAAATGGCAGTAAAAGTAGCAATTAACGGTTTTGGACGTATTGGTCGTCTTGCATTCAGACAGATGTTCGGTGCAGAGGGTTATGAAGTTGTTGCAATCAACGATTTAACAAAGCCTTCAATGCTTGCAGATCTTCTCAAGTACGATACAGCACAGGGTGGATACTGTGGCAAGATCGGTGAGAACCTTCACACAGTTTCAGCTGATGATGAGGCTAACACAATCACAGTTGATGGTAAGACTCTTACAATCTACAAGGAGGCAGATGCAAACAACCTTCCTTGGGGTAAGATCGGTGTTGATGTAGTTCTTGAGTGTACTGGTTTCTACTGCTCAAAGGAGAAGTCAATGGCTCATATCAATGCAGGTGCTAAGAAGGTTGTTATCTCAGCTCCAGCTGGTAATGATCTTAAGACTATCGTATTCTCAGTTAACCAGGATACATTAACAGCTGATGATCAGATCATCTCAGCAGCTTCATGTACAACTAACTGTCTTGCACCAATGGCTAAGGCTCTTAATGACTATGCTCCAATCCAGTCTGGTATCATGTCAACAATCCACGCTTACACAGGCGATCAGATGATACTTGACGGACCACACAGAAAGGGCGATTTAAGAAGAGCTAGAGCAGGTGCTGCTAATATCGTTCCTAACTCAACAGGTGCTGCTAAGGCTATCGGTCTTGTTATCCCAGAGTTAAATGGCAAGCTTATCGGATCAGCTCAGAGAGTTCCAGTTCCAACAGGTTCAACAACAATCCTTACAGCAGTTGTTAAGGGTGCTGATGTAACAGTTGATGGAATCAACGCTGCAATGAAGGCTGCTGCTTCAGAGTCATTCGGTTACAACACAGATCCAATCGTTTCATCAGATGTTATCGGTATGAGATATGGTTCATTATTTGATTCAACTCAGACAATGGTATCAAAGATCGCTGATGATTTATATGAGGTTCAGGTTGTTTCATGGTATGACAATGAGAACTCATACACAAGCCAGATGGTTAGAACAATCAAGTACTTCGCAGAGTTAGCATAAGTTATTTCAAGCTATAATTAGCTTTTATAATGTAAGCTCATTTAAAAGTATTTATTAGACCTAATAGAGGGTCCGGTCTCCAAGGACCGGGCCCTTTTTTCTTCGTAGGAAGCAATTATGCGTTTCTATGTTCCCGCATAAGAGCGGGTAGGTAGCTGGGCAGAGGACAACTTATAGTTTTCTGTTCTATAACATTATTTAGGAGGAATTAGAAATGTCATTAAACAAGAAATCAGTAGATGATATCAATGTTAAGGGCAAGCGCGTGCTTTGCAGATGCGACTTCAATGTACCATTAAAGAACGGAGAGATTACAGACGAGAACAGACTTGTTGCAGCTCTTCCAACAATCAAGAAGCTTATCGCTGACGGTGGAAAGGTTATCCTTTGCTCACACCTTGGAAAGGTTAAGACTGAGGAAGACAAGCAGACTAAGACCCTTGCACCAGTTGCTAAGAGACTTACAGAGCTCCTTGGACAGGAGGTTAAGTTCGTACCAAGCCTTGAGGTTGTTGACGATACAGTTAAGGCTGCAGTTGACGCTATGAAGGATGGGGATGTAATCCTTCTTGAGAATACTCGTTTCAGAGCTGAGGAGACAAAGAATGGAGAGGCTTTCTCTAAGGATCTTGCAAGCATCTGTGATGTATTTGTAAATGATGCATTCGGAACAGCTCACAGAGCTCACTGCTCAAACGTTGGTGTTGCTGGACTTGTTGACACAGCAGTAGTTGGTTACTTAATGCAGAAGGAGATTGACTTCCTTGGCAATGCAGTAGAGAACCCAGTTAGACCATTTGTAGCTATCCTCGGTGGTGCTAAGGTTGCTGACAAGCTGAACGTTATTTCAAACCTTCTTGAGAAGTGCGATACACTTATCATCGGTGGTGGTATGGCTTACACATTCCTTAAGGCTAAGGGATATGAGATCGGTAAGTCACTTGTAGACGATTCTAAGATCGATTACTGCAAGGAGATGATGGCAAAGGCAGAGAGCCTTGGCAAGAAGCTTCTTCTTCCAGTTGATACAGTTATGATCGAGGATTTCCCTAACCCTATCGACGATCCAAGTATCAAGACAGAGGTATTTGACGCTGACAAGATGCCTGCAGACAAGGAAGGCTGCGATATCGGACCTAAGACTATCGAGCTTTACTCAGACGCAGTTAAGACAGCTAAGACAGTTGTTTGGAATGGACCTATGGGTGTATTCGAGAACCCTGTACTTGCAGCCGGTACAAAGGCAGTTGCAGCAGCACTTGCTGATACAGATGCTACAACAATCATCGGTGGTGGAGATTCAGCAGCAGCAGTTAACCAGCTTGGTTACGGTTCAAAGATGAGCCACATCTCAACAGGTGGTGGAGCTTCACTTGAGTTCCTTGAGGGTAAGGAGCTTCCGGGTGTAGCAGCAGCAAACGACAAGTAATTTGTATATCGCTGAGATATAAAGATTATACTGGTGGGTGCCGGTTCAGGCCGGTACTCATCAAAAAATACAAATATAAGAGGTAGATTACAATGGCAAGAAAGAAGATTATTGCAGGTAACTGGAAGATGAACAAGACTCCTAGCGAGGCTGTTGAGCTTGTTAACCTGTTAAAGGACTTAGTAAAGAATGATGACGTAGATGTAGTATACTGTGTACCAGCTATCGATATCGTACCAGTTGTTGAGGCAACAAAGGGAACAAACGTAGCTGTAGGTGCAGAGAACATGTACTTCGAGGAGAGCGGAGCTTACACAGGCGAGATCTCAGCAGCAATGCTTGTTGATGCTGGTGTTAAGTACGTTATCATCGGACATTCAGAGCGTCGTGATTACTTTAAGGAGGATGATGTTCTTCTCAACAAGAAGGTTAAGAAGGCATTTGAGGCTGGTATCACACCTATTCTTTGCTGTGGTGAGTCACTTGAGCAGAGAGAGCTCGGTGTTACTATGGACTGGATCCGTCTTCAGATCAAGTCAGATCTCGCTGGCGTAACAGCAGATCAGGTTAAGTCAATGGTTATCGCTTACGAGCCAATCTGGGCTATCGGAACAGGTAAGACAGCTACATCAGATCAGGCACAGGAAGTATGTAAGGGAATCCGTGATCTCATCGCTGAGATCTACGATACAGATACAGCTGAGGCGGTAAGAATTCAGTACGGCGGTTCTATGAACGCTGGCAACGCTGCTGAGCTCCTTGCAAAGCCAGACATCGACGGTGGTCTTATCGGCGGTGCTTCACTCAAGGCTGATTTCGGTCAGGTTGTAAATGCCGGAAAGTAATTTTAAACAGGCCAAAATATATTAGTTTTAGATTAAATCTGATATAGAATATTGAAAGGGATTATCAAGTGCTTTATCACAAGGTAATCCCTTTTGTTTACGCTTAGAAAAACAAGGTGGTATATTTCAGGAACTAAGTATTGTTTTTATGAAATGGGGTTTGCCTTAAATTTATATTTCTATAGTTCGCAGGTGTTAGACCAGTATGTAATCTGAACTGTTCGGTAAAATAACTCTGACTTGGAAATGCGAGAGTCTGTGCTATCTGGGCAGGGCTATAATCAGAGTATATGAGCATGTTCCTTGCAGTATCAAGTTTTAGCATTTTTATATAATGTCCGATATTATCTCCGGTCTCTTTTTTGAACAGCCTTGACAGGTATGACGGGGTGAGATTGACACGTTTTGCCAGAAGTTCAACAGTGATCCTAGTATGCAGATGATCGTATATGTAGTCTATGCACTCTGCGACCGGTTTGGAGCATATGGAATTTTTCTTAAGGTTTCGCATTTTTTTTGCATAGTCGATGCACATGAACGCATGTAATTCAGATATATCCTCCACAGACTTCATTGTATCTGACTTTTTTATATAAAAATCACTGAGATTGTAAGCAGTTGCCACATCGAGACCACCTTCAATACAGTATCTTGCAACAAGGGCTGTTGTTATGACAAAATGATATCTTATGTTGTTGACCGGCTTTTCAGATAGTAAGCCGAGTCCTTTTTTATCCTTAAGTGGTGAGGCTTTACACAATTCTTTAACCTGTTCTATATCTCCATTTTGTATTATTGAGTAAAATTCAAGTTCAGGGTTATAGGGCGCTCTATTGGTTGAATCTTCGCGTCTTATAAATTCCTGGTAGAATATTTCCTTTGAGTATTTCATATGTGTATAAATCCTTTCCAGTAAATTGTGTCAGGGTAAAAATTTATATGTTATCAAAAGTTTATAAAAGTCTTACTTTACAACTCCTCTATAATATATCATGTAAACTATATAAAAAGCAATAAAACGATATATGGCAAATGTATAAGATGTTATTATCAAAATACTTTATAAAGATGCGACGTCGTAAATATTATTATTTTATTTTTGGAGAGGAGTATTTTATGAGAAGGTTAAAACAGCTTGTGGCTATGATACTTGTAGTTTGTATGCTGATCACTCTGTGTCCATCAGACGTTAGTGCTAGAACATCAAAAGCTGCGGTAAAGTCTGTAACTGTGACAAATCTTGTCACAAATAAACTTGTACTAAAAAAGGGTACAAAGTTTCGGGTGAAACCTAGAGTTGTAGTTACAGGTAAGATCAGCAAAAAAGTAACATATGTATCATCAAATAAGAAGATAGTTACAGTAGATAACAAGGGTGTTGTCAAAGCGGTAAAATCAGGAAAAGCGGTTGTAGCAGTGAAGAGTGCTGCAAACCCAAAGGTAATGTATAGGTTTAATGTTTATGTTGGGGTTCCTACGAAGACTGTTAAATTGTCTGCAAAGGCTGTGAACATGTTTAAAGGAACCAGCAGGACGTTAAAAGCTTCAATTGCTCCAAAGAATGCCACATATAAGAGAATTCAGTGGTCATCATCAGATAAAAGAATAGCAACAGTTTCCTCGAAAGGTGTTGTAAAAGCAGTTAAGGTTGGAAGAGTATATATAACTGCGAAGGCTATGGATGGAAGTGGCAAATATGCAAGATGTAAGATTACAGTAAAACAGCCAGTTACTTCTATCAAGCTTTCAGCGGCAACACTCACTATCACAGAGGGAAGCAGTAAAACTCTTACAGCTACTGTCGCTCCTGCATCGGCAACCAACAAGACGTTAAGTTGGACATCGAGCAATAAAAAGATTGCAACGGTTTCAGCAAAAGGCGTTGTGAAGGCTATAGCACCAGGTACAGCTACAATCACAGCAAAAGCTGCTGACGGTTCAGGAAAGAAAGCAACATGTAAAGTGACTGTAAAGAAGAAGGTGACTGTAGAAAATAAATACGAGTCGCAGGGGTATAAACTTTTATGGCATGATGAATTTGACGGAACAGAGCTCAACCGTGATATTTGGAATGTTGAACTCCATGAGCCTGGCTGGGTCAATAATGAGCTTCAGTCATATGTTGATTCTGAAGATAATATAAAAGTCAAGAATGGCACACTTATTATAAGCTCAAAGAAAAAAGTAAATGAGGATGGTTCCATATCATATACATCAGGAAGAGTAAATACACAGAATAAGCAGGATTTCAAGTATGGCAGAGTACAGTTCAGAGCAAAGGTTCCTACAGGTAAGGGCTATCTTCCTGCAGCATGGATGATGCCTACAAATGAGAGTCTGTATGGACAGTGGCCTAGATGTGGTGAGATAGATGTGATGGAGGTTCTTGGAGACAATACATATACAACCTATGGAACGATTCACTATGGCAATCCGCATTCAGAGTCACAGGGAAAATATACACTTTCAAATGGAAAGTCATTTGCGGACAGCTATCATGTATTTACATGCGACTGGGAGCCTGGAAAAATTACGTGGTATGTAGATGGAGTTAAGATGCATGAGGAAAATGACTGGTATTCTACAACTGCCGGAAAAGGTACAGTTACTTATCCGGCACCGTTTGATCAGCCATTCTATGTAATACTCAATCTTGCAGTTGGCGGCAATTGGCCAGGAAATCCGGATGCAGATGCAGATTATATTAACAGTGAGAGCTTATATGTTGATTATGTGAGAGTATACCAGAAGGAGTCTTATGACGAAAATGTGACAAAGCCAGAGCGTGAAGTTATAATTCGTGATCCGGATGAAAATGGCAATTATGTAATAAATGGTGATTTTAGTGAGACCGAGGATCTGGGAGATGCAGAAAACTGGATTTTTATGGCGCAGAATGGCGGCGAAGGAACAGCGGTCATCGAGAACAATACAATCAACATAAATACGATTGATGCAGGAACGGTTGATTACAGCATACAGTTGGTACAGCCTGATATTCCTGTAGAAAAAGGTGCCACATACAAGCTTTCATTTGATGCGTGGGCGGATGAGGCGAGAACAGGCATAATTGATGTCTCAGCGCCAACCAGATCATGGGGAAGATATCTTAAGGATACAAAATTTGATATGACAACAGAGAAACAGACATTTGAGTATGAGTATACGATGACTGATTCATCTGATGACAAGGGAAGAATAGAATTCAACTTCGGCAATCAGGGAAGCGTGGCTGGTGTACATATTGCAAATGTAAAGCTGGTAAAGACAAATCAGACTGAGATAGTTGACAAGAAGACGATCCTCGCTGATGGAAACCTAGTTTACAATGGAGAATTTCAGGAAGGAACAGGAAGACTTGGATATTGGACAGTCAGCAACAATTGCGGTGCTGAGTATAAGGTGACAGGTCTGTCTGACGGAAGAAAATTTTCATACAAGTCATTGGATGAGAGTATAGATGGCAACTTCGTATTATCACAGGATGAGCTTGCGTATGCCCCAAATACAAAGTATGTACTTAAATTTGATGCTGAGACTGCAACTGAGGGAAAGAATATAATTATCACTACAGGAGATTCAAAGTTTGCTGTAACTCTGGATAAAGGAATTAAGAATTATGTTTACAAGTTTGAGACCGGAGAAGAAGTGACTGACAGTTCAATCAGCATTGATTTTGGTAACAGCGGAGAAGTTCTGTTAGACAATGTGAAGATAATGCAGGATTCACTTCTTCTCAATGGGAACTTTTCAGCAGATTTTGCTGGATATGATGTGTATATAGACAGCAGTGCGGATGCAGAGTCTGTTGTGGACAGCCAGAAGGAGGACAATGCTGCTGACTTCACAATAAAGAATTCAGGTGACCAGAACTGGAAGATACAGCTCAAGCAGAATAATATCAAGCTTGAGAAAGGACAGTGGTACAAGCTTTCATTTGATATAAAGAGTTCTGTGTCGAGAACTGTTCAGTATGCGATACAGAGGGATGGAAGTACACATAAGGATAGTACAGGTGCAGAGGACTGGACACCGTATGTTCAGGATACAGTAAAGCTTGATGCATACGTTCAGGCTGATCAGAAATATGTGACTGTTTCAAACACATTCCAGATGGCCTGTGACACAGACGAAGAGAGTATTTTCAATATTGCACTTGGCGCAGGCGGAGAAAATGGTTCGGCAATTACAGATCAGCATAGAATATGTATTGATAACATTATCCTTGAAAAGACTTCGGCTCCAGAGATAGATGTGCCTGTAGGTAAGAATCTTCTCACAAACCCAGAATTTGAGATGGGTGAGGATGGTAGCCTTGCCGGTTGGGAAAATGCAGTGACTGCTCCTGGAGATGCCACAATTGAAACTGGAGATGGAAAGATCACATACAGTGTTGCAAACGTGGGTGAGGCAGACTGGAACATCCAGCTTAAGCAGATGGGATTGTCTCTTGAGCAGGGCGAGTCATATACGCTTAAATGTACATTGTTTTCTGATGTTGATAGAGTTGTGAAGGTTGCTGTTATGACTCCTTCAGCCGGATATGCATGGCATGGCGGTGAAGATGTAGTTCTTACAGCTGGTGAGGCTAAAGATATAACACTCACAATTACACCTAAGGAAGAAGTTTTCACAGATGGTATCACTGTTGATACAGGTGCCGGATTATTCTTCTCAATGGGATATGTTGAAGGATACACACTTGGAGCACATACAGTTTCTATATCAAATGTATCATTTGTAAAAAATTAAATTTGACCCCTAAAAAACAATAATATATACCCTTAGGCAGCGGCGAATCGTCGCTGCCTTTTTCATTGTGGCCATAGCAGGATTTTGGTGAATTTTTTTAATGATTTGACAGTCAGAATGGGTGTTTGTATGATAAAATAAAACATGATTTTTCCCGAATAATAATGAAAGGATAAAGTGGTATATAAATTTATGAAAAAACTTATCTCATGGAACGTAAATGGAATAAGGGCATGCGCCGGTAAAGGCTTCATGGACTTTTTTAACAGCATAGATGCAGACATATTCTGTATACAGGAGTCCAAGATGCAGGAGGGACAGCTCACACTTGATATGCCAGGATATTATCAGTATTGGAACTATGCGGATAAGAAGGGATATTCAGGTACGGCTATTTTCACAAAAGAGAAACCTTTGAGTGAAACAAAAGGTATAGGCATAGATGAACACGACCATGAGGGGCGTGTCATAACACTTGAATATGAGAACTTCTACATGGTGACTGTATATACACCAAATTCACAGAACGAGCTTGCAAGGCTTGATTACCGGATGAAGTGGGAGGATGATTTCAGAGCATATCTGAAAAAGCTTGAGGAGAATAAGCCTGTTATAGTGTGCGGCGATATGAACGTGGCTCACAATGAGATAGATCTGAAAAATCCAAAGACAAACAGGAAGAATGCGGGATTTACTGATGAGGAAAGAGAGAAGATGACGGTGCTTCTAGATGATGGCTTCATCGACACATTCAGATATTTTTATCCGGATCAGGAAAATATCTACTCATGGTGGTCGTACAGATTCAAGGCAAGGGAGAAGAATGCAGGTTGGCGTATCGACTATTTTCTCACATCTGAGAGTTTGAAGGACAAGCTTGTCGATGCCAAGATACACACTGATATCATGGGATCTGATCACTGCCCGGTTGAACTGGATATTGACCTGTGATTTGAGTTGGATTTGAACTTGAAAAATAGGCATTATATAAGTATAATCTCAAATGAGTGAATTATGATTAAGAGGCATTTAGCCGGAATAAATAAAAAGGAGAAAAATTATGAGTAAGAAACCAGTAGTTTTAATGGTCCTCGACGGATATGGTCTCAGTGACAAGACAGAGGGTAATGCAGTAGCACTTGCAAAGACACCTGTTATGGACAAACTTATGGCTACAGCACCATTTGTGCAGGGCGCAGCTTCAGGACTTCCTGTAGGACTTCCAGACGGTCAGATGGGCAATTCAGAGGTAGGTCATATGAATATCGGCGCAGGCCGTATCATATATCAGGAGCTTACAAGAATCACAAAGGCAATCGCTGATGGAGATTTTTTTGAGAACGAGGAGATGCTTGCTGCAATAGAAAACTGCAAGAAGAACAATTCAGATCTTCATCTCTGGGGACTTCTCTCAGATGGTGGTGTTCACAGCCACAATACACACCTCTATGCGATCCTTGAGCTCTGCAAGAAGCAGAACTTTGAGAACGTATACGTTCATCCATTCTTCGACGGAAGAGATACACCGCCTGCATCAGGTAAGGGATACCTTGAGGAGCTTATCGCAAAGATGAAGGAGATTGGTGTAGGTAAGGTTGCATCTATGTCAGGCCGTTACTACGCAATGGACAGAGATAACAGATGGGACAGAGTAGAGCTTGCATACAAGTCACTTGTGACAGGTGAGGGCGTTCAGGCTGAGGACCCGGTTGCAGCTATGCAGGAGTCATATGACAAGGAAGTATATGATGAGTTCGTTCTTCCTACAGTAATCACAGAGAATGGTAAGCCTGTATCACTTGTTAAGCCAAATGATTCAGTTATATTCTTTAACTTCAGACCAGACAGAGCCCGCGAGATCACCAGAGCATTCTGCTGTGATGATTTTGATGGATTTGAGAGAGCAAATGGCCGCATGCCACTCACATATGTATGTTTCAAGGACTACGACGAGTCAATACCTAACAAGCTTGTAGCATTCAAGAAGGAAGAGATTGACAACACATTCGGTGAGTACCTTGCAGCTAAGGGTCTCAAGCAGCTCAGACTTGCTGAGACAGAGAAGTATGCTCATGTAACCTTCTTCTTTAACGGCGGTGTTGAGGAGCCTAACAAGAATGAGGACAGAATCCTTGTAAAGTCACCTGCTGTAGCAACATATGATCTTCAGCCTGAGATGAGTGCTCCAGAGGTAAGCGAGAAGCTCAATGCAGCTATCCTTGGTGGCGAGTATGATGTGATCATCATCAACTTTGCAAACCCTGATATGGTTGGTCATACAGGTATTATCCCAGCAGCTATCCAGGCTGTAGAGACAGTTGACAAGTGCGTTGGCGCTGCTGTAGAGGCAATTGATAAGGTTGATGGTGTTCTCTTTATCTGTGCTGATCATGGTAACGCAGAGCAGATGATCAACTATGAGACCGGTGCTCCACATACAGCTCATACAACTAACCCTGTACCATTTATCCTTTACAACTATGGTGAAGATGTAGAGCTTCGTGAGGGCGGATGTCTTGCAGATATCGCACCTACACTTCTTGAGGTTATGGGACTTCCTCAGCCTAAGGAGATGACAGGCAAGTCACTTATTGTAAGAAAGTAATACAGAAGAATAATAAATGATGCGGCACCGCAATGTAGAGAACTATATTACGGTGCCGCGTTGGGTTTGGAGAATACAGATGAAGAAGTTTTTGGAAGAGTTTAAGGAGTTTGCCCTTAAGGGAAATGTGATGAGTCTTGCAATCGGTGTTATCATTGGTGGAGCGTTCCAGTCATTGGTTACATCTTTTACAGACTGTTTCATCACACCAATAATCAACAGTATCGGTGGAGCAGAGATTGGTGGACATTTTCAGATATTCCATACAGGACAGTATATCGAGTATGGAGCGTTTATTTCAGCAGTTATCAACTTCATAATCATGGCATTTGTTATATTTGTCATCATGAAGGGGATCAATGCGATTATGGATCTTGGTAAGAAGAAAGAGGAGGCAGCTCCTCTCACAAGAAAGTGCCCATACTGTATGGGTGAGATAGATATCAAAGCAACAAAGTGTATGCATTGTACATCTGATGTACCTCCTGCCCAGGAGTAGATCAGGTCTGACCTGGATCAGCGCCGGCGTAGGGATACATACAGCATAAGAAAAGCGGCTGTGCCTTATGGTATGGCCGCTTTTCGTCAAAAAAGATTAGCAGATAAACAACAGAGTATATATAAAGGAGACAGAAAAACATGATAAAAGAGTGCCTTGAAAATGTGAGAAAGAATGTACCTCTGGTACACAATATAACAAACTATGTAACTGTAAATGATGTGGCAAATGTCATTCTGGCGTGCGGTGGAAGTCCTATCATGTCGGATGATGAGGGTGACGTGGAGGATATTACAAGTATATGTGGTGGTCTGAATATCAACATAGGAACACTTAACAAGAACACTATTCCATCGATGTACCTGGCAGGGAAGAAGGCAAATGAACTTGGACATGTTGTACTTCTCGATCCTGTTGGAGCAGGAGCAAGTAAGCTCAGAACTGATACGGCTGTTGGACTTATGAAGGAGATTAGATTTGATGTTATAAGGGGAAATATCTCTGAGATCAAAACTCTGGCATATGGTTCCGGCAGCACAAAGGGTGTTGATGCCGATGTGGCAGATGCGGTTACGGAGGATACGCTTGATAATGCAGTGGCATTTGTCAAGAAGCTATCTGCTGAAACGGGATCTATCATAGCTGTAACAGGCGCGATAGACCTTGTTGCGGACAGCGAGAAATGTTATGTAATCAGAAACGGCCGTCCTGAGATGGGTAAGATCACTGGAACAGGCTGCCAGCTCTCAGGAATGATGACAGCATATGTTGTGGCAAATCAGGACAACAAGCTTGAGGCTGCTGCAGCGGCTGTCATGGTCATGGGACTTGCTGGGGAGATCGGTTATTCCCATCTGCAGGCTTTTGAGGGTAATTCAACATACAGGAACAGGATAATCGATGCCATATACAATATGGACGGGGATACACTTGAACAGGGAGCAAAGTTTGAAATCAGATAATTGACGGAAGTCTAATAATTGCCTGGATCTGCATCAGATCGGGATCGAAACATATAGGAAGGACGGATAGTATGATAAATTGCAGTGAGAAAGAGCTCTTGCTCTACGCAGTAACTGACAGACACTGGCTTGGTGAAGAGACTCTGTATGATCAGGTAAAGAAGGCACTTGACGGCGGTGCAACATTTGTACAGCTCAGGGAGAAGAATCTCGACAGAGAAGACTTCCTCGCTGAGGCGAAGGAGATACAGAAGCTTTGTAAGGAATATGGAGTTCCATTTGTCATCAATGACGAGGTCAGCATAGCAAAAGATATAGATGCTGACGGTGTACACGTGGGACAGAGTGATATGGAGGCCATGGACGTCAGAAAGATACTCGGCCCTGACAAGATACTTGGAGTGTCTGCACAGACTGTCGAGCAGGCGATTATAGCGGAAAAGCACGGCGCAGATTATCTTGGTGTAGGAGCAGTGTTTACAACAGGTTCAAAGGATGACGCGGACGATGTGAGCCATGAAACCCTTAAGGCCATTTGTGAGGCGGTGTCCATACCGGTCATTGCCATAGGCGGCATAACAAAGGATAATGTGGCCGAGCTTGCGGGCTCCGGAATATGCGGTGTGGCAGTTATAAGTGCTATATTCGGACAGAAGGACATACAGAAGGCCACAGAGGAGCTCAAGTTTTCTGTAGAGAATATGCTTGATGACTGACTAAATATATGATATAGAGGTGTATATGAAAAAAATAGTTATCAGTGATATAAAAGGTGCGATATTTGATATGGATGGGGTTCTGCTTGACTCTATGCCTATGTGGGATCATGCCGGAGAGATGTATCTGGCGGGGCAGGGGATACAGGCAGAACCTGATCTTGAGAAGGTGCTTTTCACCATGACCATGATGAAGGGTGCGGAGTATATGCAGGAACACTATGGCCTGAAGCTCAGTGCGGAGAAGATCATAGACGGTATCAATGAGACAGTGCGCGATTTCTATGCAAATAAAGTTGAACCGAAGTCAGGTGTGCCTGAACTGCTGAGGTTCTTAAAGAGATATGATATCCCGGTCACTGTTGCAACATCCACAGACAGATGCCATGTTGAGGCAGCACTTGTGCGGACGGGACTTATGAAGTATGTTGACAGGATATTTACATGTTCTGAGGTGGGGGTTGGCAAGGCAGCTTCTCCAAAGATATACGAGATGGCAGCTGAGTTTATGGGAACTCCGGCTTCGGATACATTTGTATTCGAGGACGCATATCATGCGGCGGAGACAGCACAGAACGGAGGATTTGTTGTGGTCGGTCTCTATGACGAATCCAGCAGGGACAGACAGGGAGATCTTATAGCACATTGTGATCATTATTTTAAGAGTATGGATGACATGCTGTGCAGTATAAATTCTGACAGAAGCCGTCTTGTGCCTGTCCTCACCATAGCCGGAAGCGATTCCTCAGGTGGCGCAGGTGTGCAGGCGGATCTCAAGACCATGCAGGCAAATGGCGTATTTGGTATGAGTGCGATCACAGCCCTCACGGCTCAGAATACCACAGGAGTGACTGCTATCATGAACGTTATCCCTGATGTACTTGGCGCCCAGATAGATGCGGTGTTTACCGATATACGGCCGAAAGCGGTCAAGATAGGAATGGTATCTGTTCCTGAACTTATTGATGTGATAGCTGACAGACTTGCCAGATACAATGCGGAGAATGTCGTGCTTGACCCTGTGATGGTGGCGACCAGTGGTGCTAAGCTTATAAGCGATGATGCGGTGGAGGTCATGACTGGTAAACTGTTCCCACTTGCAAAGCTCATAACGCCAAACATACCTGAGACTGAGGCGCTCACTGGTATATCGGTGAAGAGCGTAGCTGATATGGAGAATGCCGCCAGATGTATATACGGAAAGTATGGCTGCGCTGTCCTTGTAAAGGGTGGACACAGCATAAATGATGCAAATGATATGCTTTTTGACGGAGAGAATATCACCTGGTTTTCGGGTGAGCGTATTGATAATCCGAATACACATGGCACAGGATGTACGCTTTCAAGTGCGATCGCTTCAAATCTCGCAAAGGAATATGATGTAAGTGATTCAGTCAGAATGGCCAAACAATATATATCCGGTGCCCTGGCGGCCATGCTGGATCTGGGCCACGGCTCCGGCCCCATGGATCATATGTTTGCTCTGAAAGGAGCGTTTGTGGATGGCTGAGATGCCTTTTGTTTCCTCCCTGGTGCAGGAGGATCTGCCGGTGTGGCAGCAGTGCCTGGACACCGAATTCCTGCGCAGGATGGAGGACGGCACTCTGGACGAAGCCTGCTTCAAGGGTTACATCGTGGAGGACAGTCTTTACCTGCGGGAATACGCCAAGGTGTTTGCCTGGGGCATGACCAAGGCCCGCACCATGGAGACGCTGCGCAATTACTACTCCCTGCTGGGCTTTGTGCAGGAGAGCGAGGATGTGACCCGTCTGCACTATCTGGAGCAGTTTGGCCTGTCGGAAGCCGACTTGCAGGCCCTGCCCCTGCGGCCGGAGAACCGCGCCTATGTGGACTGCATGATCAACGCCGCAAAAAACGGCGAGGGAGAGGCCGAATGCATCATGGCCTGCCTGCCCTGCATGCTGAGCTACGGCTGGATCTTCCAGAAAATGCTGGACCGCTCCCCTGCCGTGCGGGACACCCTCTATGGCCCGCTGGTGCAGGACTACGCTGGTCCCGGCTATGCGGACGCCTGCCGCGCCTGGGCCGCCTATGCGGAAAAGGTGTGCACCGGCCTGTCGCCGGAGCGCGCAGCCCGCTGCCGCGCCATCTTCCACGACTGCTCGGTGCATGAGCTGCATTTCTGGGAAATGTCGGCCAAGCCCCGCACGGATCTCTGATTTTTCTACATTTATGGCTGCTGCGCCGCTCCGGGCACCCCGGGCGGGCGGCGGCCGTTTATTTTGCGGTTGCAATTTGCGGCATGGTTTTTTATAATAGAAGTAATTGTGCGGCGGCTGTGAGCCCTGCACCGGAAAGGACCTTTGCAACCATGATCTTTGTGCCCCTGCTGCATTACTTCAAGTGCAAGAACACCTACAGCGGCAACGAATACGGCCTGCGCTATCGGCTCACCCCGGGCAAGCGCAGCGTGCCGGACCCGGAGGGCGGCGAGGGTGCCGTGAAGGAGGAGAGCATCCTGACGGTGGACTACTGGCCGGACCCCTGGACGCTGGAAATGACCGACCCGGCCCTGCGCCGACAGGAAATTTTTCCGCTGACCGACGAGGGCCGCGCCGCCGCCGCAAGCTGTCTGGAGAACGCCTTCAACGCCGACCCGGAACGCTGGAAGAACTGCCCCGACATGATGGACTGCGACCCCTGGACGCCGCCCGCACCGGAACCCGAAGAAGAAGCAGAGACGAGGAACGCATGATCTACCGTTTGAAAGAACTCCAAGGCGATACCATCGCGGTGCCGCAGCTGGTATTTTCCAAGCTGGGCATCGCCGAAGAATACAACGTCCGGGTGGCTTTGTATGTACTGGCCACCGGCATCACCGACCCGGACAAGATCTGCGCAGACCTCAAGCTGCGCAGCCGCATCAGCGCCGAAAGTGCCCTGTCCTTCTGGGCCGGTGCCGGGCTGCTGGAACGCTACGAGGAAAACGCGGCCCCGGGTGCCGAGCCCAGTGCCCCCGCCCCCATGACCTGGGCCGAGATCGCCGCCGCCAGCCGCACCGACCCCATGATCTCCAGCCTGATCGACTGCGCCCAGACCGGCTTTGCCCGCCCGCTGACCCACCGCGAGATGGAAAAGCTGGTGAACCTGTATGTGCAGGAGGGTTTTGCGCCGGAGACCGTGATGCTGTGCGTGGCCTATGTGGCCAGCTGCGGCAAGCGCACCATGGCTGCCGTGGTGCATGAGCTGAAGGTTTGGCGCACCGAGGGCGTGGAGACCGGCGAGCAGGCCGACGCCCACCTCAAGCTGCTGGCCCTGCGCCGGAGCCGGGAACAGTACGTCAGCGGCCTGCTGGGCATCTCCACCGACGAGCTCACCCTGGGCGGCCGCAAGGCCATTGCCCGCTGGTACGAGGTGTACGGCTACGATGACGCCATGGTACAGGAAGCTGCTGTGCAGGCAGGCCCCAAGCGGGACCTGTGGTACTGGAACAGCATCCTGAAAACCTGGAACGCCAAGGGTCTGCGCAGCATCCACGATGTGCGTGGGCCGGTGGCCGCAGCCGGTGCAAGCCGGAATATCCGGGTGGACCGCGCTGCACCCAGCGGAAACGATATCCTGAAAAACGCCACCCGCCGCCGTTCTCTCATCAAGAAACCGGAGTAAGGAGCCTTTATGCGTACCAAAAACGAACTATATCAGCAGGCATTGCGCACCGTAGCCATGCGGCGGCAGACCGCCCGCGCCCTGGCGCAGGATGCACAGGCCGAGGCCGAAGCTGCCATCCCCGGGCTGCGCCACGCCGAGGAGGAAGTGCGTGTGCGGGGCATCCGCTGCGCCATTGCCGGAGCCTCCGGCAAGGATCGCACCGAGACTGCTGCCGCCCTTGCGGCGGCAAAGCAAAAGCTGACTACCCTGCTGACTGAGAGCGGACGCCCTGCGGATGCGCTGGAGCCGAAGTTCACCTGCAAGCGGTGCGAGGACACCGGCGCGGTGGACGGCCGCACCTGCGACTGTGTGCGCCGGGTGATGCAGCAGCTGCGCCGGAAGGAGATCGAGGAGCTTTCCAGCCTGTCCATCTCCAGCTTTGACACCATGCAGCTGGACTACTACCCCAACACGGTGGACAAAGCGCTGGGCGAGAGCGTGCGCAGCTATATGGCCGGAGTTTTGGCCGACCTGCGGGATTACGCCGCGGACTTCTCCCCTGCCACCCGCGAAAGCCTGCTGCTGGTAGGCAACGCAGGGCTGGGCAAGACCCATGCCGCCCTTGCCATTGCCGGTGAGGTGCTGCGGCAGAACTACGACGTGATCTATGTCTCCTGCCCGGACTTTTTCGGCAAGCTGGAAGCGCTGCATTTCGGCACAGACCCCGGCGGCGAGGAGGAGACCTTGTTCCAGACTGCCTGCAACGCTGATCTGCTGATTTTGGACGATCTGGGCACCGAGTTCAATTCCAGCTTCTTCCTGACGAATCTGTATAGCCTGCTGAATAACCGCTTGGGCGCAAAGCTGCCTACCATCGTCACCACCAATATCACGGACGGTGCGCTGCTGGAAAAGCTGTATACGGAGAAGATTTCCAGCCGCCTTGCGGCCTTTGTGCAGATCCAGTTTCTGGGCAGTGATATCCGGGTGCAGAAAGCCGCC
>OOCQ01000716.1_pt1 | contig 25705 bp, 15 predicted proteins | sample 1671121 | NCBI WGS metagenome assembly OOCQ01 (sample SAMN06348124, study PRJEB24527) | human gut metagenome | biome: human gut; feature: ankylosing spondylitis patient; material: feces | host: Homo sapiens | place: China | collected 2015-10 | reverse complement strand
GGCTGCTTGTTTTGTAGTTGCCATAATTTTACTTTTTTTTAAATTATTAGTTAATTAATTATTAATATACTTGTTTGTTAATTGTTTGGTAGGACTTCGCTGTTAGTGTCGTCAATATACACAGACAGGTTATCTTTCATTTCCTTTGGCAAAGATAATAAATAATAGGTAAGTATCACCCTAATTAAGAAGTTTTAACGAGATATTGGCATAAATTAAACCAATATCTCGCCTTTTACCTACTTTTTTGCCCCGTTTTTTGAGTTTATGGTGCAAGTTTTATTTCAGTTTGCCCAAGGCTTCCTTGATGCGGCGAATGGCCTCCACGATGTTTTCATCGCTAGTGGCGTAACTCATGCGGAAGCAGTCTGGATCACCAAAAGCATCACCTCCTACGGTTGCCACGTGTGCCTCCTCCAAGAGATACATGGCGAAGTCGGTAGAGTTGTTGATGGTGATAGTGCCATTGCTCTTGCCAAAGTAGCTGTTGCACTTAGGGAAGAGATAGAAGGCTCCTTGTGGTACGTTGACCTCCAAGCCTGGTACTTCCTTGGCGAGCTTCACGATCAAGTCGCGACGACGCTCGAATGCTTGGCGCATGGTCTCCACTGCGCCCTGGTCGAGTGTGTATGCTGCCTCTGCTGCCTTCTGGCTTACTGAGCATGTACCGCTGGTGTACTGTCCCTGCAATTTGTTGCATCCCTTGATAATCCACTCTGGACCTGCCAAGAAACCGATTCTCCATCCTGTCATGGCGTATGCCTTGGATACACCATTGGCGATGATGACTTGCTCCTTCATGTCAGGCTGCTGTGCCAGGCTGTGGTGCTTGCCGATATAGTTGATGTGCTCGTAAATCTCATCTGCCAGAACAAATACTTCTGGATGCTTTCTGAGAACATTAGCTAATGCTGCCAACTCTTCCTCGCTATATACGCTACCTGTAGGGTTGCTTGGTGAGTTGAAGATAAGCATCTTGGTCTTCTCGGTGATAGCATTCTCCAATTGCTCTGCTGTCATCTTGAAGTCCTGTTCGAAACCTGCGTTCACAATGACCGGTGTACCACCTGCCAACTTTACCATCTGTGGATAGCTTACCCAGTATGGTGCAGGGATGATGACTTCATCTCCAGGGTTGACGAGTGCCAAAACTGCATTGCATACGCATTGCTTTCCACCTGTACCTACGATGACCTCGTTGATGGTGTAGTCAAGACCGTTCTCTTTCTTCAATTTGGCAACAATTGCCTTACGCAAGTCAGGATAACCCGGAACTGGTGAATAGCGAGAATAGTTCTCGTCGATAGCCTTCTTGGCTGCCTCCTTGATATTGTCAGGAGTGTTGAAGTCTGGTTCACCTACGCTCATGTTGATTACATCAATACCCTGAGCTTTCATTTCACTACTCTTTTGTGACATCGCCAGCGTTGCTGATGGTGCCAATCTGTTAAGACGATCAGATAATTGTGCCATAATTCGATTCTAATATTTATTTGTCGTGTGCAAAATTAATCAATTTATTTCTTTTTCGGAAGAAAATTGCTCATTATTTCGCCTTTTGACTTGAAATAATAACAAAATTTACATTATCCGAGGTGTAGAGTGTGCCCCATGCGGTCTCTTTTGGTCTTGAGATAGCGCTCGTTGTACTTGTTAGGCTCTACCTCGATAGGTACGTTCTCTACGATTTCCAGTCCGTATGCCTCGAGTCCTACACGCTTCACTGGGTTGTTGGTGAGTAGGCGCATCTTGTGTACTCCAAGGTGGCGAAGCATCTGCGCACCGCAACCGTAGTCACGCTCATCTGGCTTGAATCCCAGGTGTACGTTGGCGTCAACGGTGTCGTATCCTTCTTCCTGGAGCTTGTAGGCTGCTATCTTGTTCATCAGACCGATGCCTCTTCCTTCCTGCTGCATGTATACTACTACGCCCTTGCCTGCCTGGTCTATCATCTGCATGGCCTTGTGCAACTGCTGTCCGCAGTCACAACGCTTGCTTCCCAGAATGTCGCCTGTGGCGCATGATGAGTGAACGCGAACCAAGATAGGCTCGTCTTCCTTCCATTCGCCCTTGATGAGGGCCATGTGCTCCAGTCCATTGCTTGACTGGCGGAAAGGGATGAGACGGAAATGTCCCCATTCTGTTGGCATGTCTACCTCTTCGCCTACCTCGATGAGCGATTCCTTTTTCAGGCGATATTCTATCATGTCTTTGATAGAGATGACCTTGATGTTCCATTCCTTTGCCATCTCCATGAGCTGTGGCAGACGAGCCATGGTGCCATCTTCGTTCATGATTTCCATGAGGGCTCCTGCTGGATAGAGACCAGCCAACTTGCAGAGGTCGATGGCTGCCTCGGTGTGTCCGCTTCTTCTCAGTACACCATTATCCTGAGCGTAGAGTGGGTTGATGTGACCAGGACGTCCGAATGTCTGTGGGGTAGAGCTAGGATCTGCCAGTGCCTTGATGGTCTCGGCACGGTCGTGGGCTGATACGCCAGTAGTGCAACCTTCCAACTTGTCCACGGTGATGGTAAATGGAGTGCCCAGTACAGAGGTGTTCTCTGATACCTGATGAGGCAAGTCCAGCTCATCGCATCTGCTCAGTGTGATAGGTGCGCAGAGCACTCCTCTGGCATTCTTGAGCATGAAGTTAACCTTCTCTGCGTCTATTTTCTCTGCGGCGATGATGAGGTCGCCTTCGTTTTCGCGGTCTTCGTCGTCTACAACGATGACAAACTTTCCTTCTGCGAAATCTTTTACTGCATCTTCGATGCTATTTAGTTTGAAATCTGCCATTTTTTAGTTTGATACTTATTTTGTTAGTTACATATATTCTTATTTGCTGCCTTGGCGCTCCTTGATTCTGTTCACGATGTTGGTGTTGGTTTGCTTTACCACCTTCAGGTCGTGGAAGAGTCGGAGGCGGAATCGCCACATTCTCAGATAGAGCGTGATGCCCACAGGTACCAGGATGGCTGCTACGATATTGAGCCATTTGCGCTCGAATGGTCGGGTATGTGCCTTGACCGAGAGCACAGGGTAGCGGTTCAACTCGTGCAGGATTATCTTGTCCTTGGTGTTGCCCAAGTCCTCGATGACGTTTTCTAGCTCTTCATTGATGCGCTCTATCTCGTGATCGGGTTGATACTTGAAGAACACATTGATGAAGTTTGGTAGTCTTACCAGCTTGTGTACCTTATTATATATAGTAATGTCTTCCGTGATTTGCTCCAGCTTTTCTGCGTCTTGTTGGTAAGAAGGGTCGGTGATGATAACCTCCTTACTGAAGATGTGGCGCTTGGTGCGCAGTCCGAGCAGCTTGCGGAAGAATTCCTTATAGGCGTCCATGTTGAATACTGCCGAGTCGTTGGTAGCCTTGTAGGTTACGAAGACTGCCACTGGGGCGAGTACGGCAGTGGCAAGACCCTTGCCAAACCATATTGCCCACATTCCGTTACGTGCCATTCTGAATCCTGTGTTGTCCAGGATAAAGAAAGTGATAAATACCAATACGGATATGATGACCGGTATACCCAAACCTCCTTTTCGGATGATGGCACCTAGTGGCGCTCCGATAAAGAAGAATATCAGACAGGATAGGGCGAGCACAAACTTGTTGATGGCCTCTATCGTGTGGGTTCTGATCATATAGTCGGCATCGCTCGTTAGCATCGCCTTGAAGTCGAGATCGGCTGTCTCCTGCTGGATGGTCGATAGGGCATCGTTAGCCACTCGCAGTTTCTGGTCGCTCGGCAACTTATTATATAAGGTGTCGAAGTTGAGTTTCTCGCCTTGTGCTATAGCCTTGGTGGAATCTTCTTTCTTCACTAGCCCCATGTTGTAGAACCTGCTGTTGGCTTCTGCCAGATAGCTTCTTCCGATGGAGTCGTAGGTATGGTTGATGGAGTCGATGTCGTGCTTGATCTTCTCCAAACTCTTAGCCTTTGCGTTATTAGAGAGCGAGGAAGCATCGGTGAGGTTGAAACCTCCATCGAAGTCCAGGATAATCTTCTTGGATACGAAGGTCTCTCTTCTGTATGGCACGGCGGCACTGTTGGCTAGCTCGCTGCTCTGCATGTTCTCAAACCATTCTCCGCTCCACAGGCTCAGCACGAGGTGCTTTTTCTCGGCAGTGCTCTGCAGCATACCCGAGTCGGCTAGGATGATGGCTGCGTCCTCGTAGCTATTGGTCATGCGATAAATCATGATACCGTATAGCTTGCCCGTCTTCAAGTCTTTTTTCTGCACGTAGAGATTGCAGTTAGGGATTCCATCATAGAAGATTCCCTCTGGGATTTCTAGCTCCGGACTCTTCTGCTTCATGGAGATGAGCAACTGGGCTATCTTCATGTTGGAGTCTGGTCCCACGTTGTTCTGGAAATAGAAGGAACCGCAGGTGATGATGAGCGTAATCACGATGAGAGATCGGAATGCCTGCATCAGCGAGATGCCCGCTGCCTTGATGGCTGTGAGCTCTGAACTCTCGCCCAGGTTACCGAAGGTCATGAGCGAGGAGAGCAGGATGGCTAGCGGCAATGCCTGGGGCACGAGCATGAGACCCATGTACCAGAAGAATTGCGCCATTACATCCATGGTGAGTCCTTTTCCGATGAGCTCATCGATATATCTCCACAGGAACTGCATCATCAGCACGAACTGGCAGATGAAGAAAGTTCCCAGGAAGAGGAGTCCAAACTGCTTGGCTATAAATATGTCTAATTTCTTAATTCTAAGCATTTCTTGTCTTGTCGTTTGATGCCCCTTCTGCATAGTTGTCTTTGTGGGGGCAACGAATTCTGCGTGCAAAGGTAACACAAAAAAATTAGAAACCCTTCATTTTTCGTATTTTTTATATATATTATAGGTGAAAAGGGGTGCGGAGAGAGTGTTAAACAAGCAAAATGAAACTTTTTTTGAAAATTTCTTTGGAAAAATTTGTTCAATTCAAATATTTGTTGTACCTTTGCACCCGCAAATGAGAAATCACTTGCTGAAAATGATGGCGGGATAGCTCAGCTGGTTAGAGCGTCGGATTCATAATCCGGAGGTCGTGGGTTCGGGTCCCACCCCCGCTACTTAAAAAAGACATCAATTTTTTAGTTGATGTCTTTTTTATGCTTTATACTTTCCTACATTTTTCCACATTTTTGTTGATAACGTTTTCCATCGCAGTGTTGATAACTGTGGATAACTATTTGTTTGTTCTGTTTTTCAGTGCGTTATAATTTGATAACTTTGGTGGATAAAATGTACGGAAGACTAGCCTTTGTTCATCTTGTGCACAATATTATAGGTTAAAAACTTCAAAACCTTTGGCGGATTACTCCAAAATGATTAAATTTGTAGCGTATTTTAATAACCTATGTTTAATGGCATTGTTTAGATGAAGAAGATAGTTTTTTTTCATTCGATAGTTATCTCTCTATTGGTGATTATGCTTGTGGGCTGTTCCAGCAACAATGCTCGCAAGTATGTGATAGGTGTGTCGCAATGCTCCGATGATATTTGGCGCGATAAACTGAATGCTGAGTTGAAGATGGGAGAGTATCTCAACGACTCACTCTCCGTGCGCTTGGCATCTTCCAATGACGATAGTAAGAAGCAGATTCAGCAAATCAATCAGTTTATAGATGAGGGCGTGAATCTTCTCATTGTATCTCCTAACCAGCTGAATACCATATCGTCAGCCATCAATCGTGCTCACGAAAAAGGTATTCCAGTGATACTCTTCGACCGTAAGAGTAGTTCCCAGAACTATACGGCATTTATCGGTTGCGATAACTTTTCCATAGGCAAGTTGATGGGCACCTTTATAGCCCAGCGTCTTCATGGCAGGGGTAGAGTGGTGGAAATCAGAGGTCTGGATGGATCTTCACCCGCCATCGACCGTCACCGTGGATTTGTGGCCGCGCTCAAGGATTATCCTGGTATTCAGGTGGTAGCCTCAGAATCGGGCGATTGGAAACAAGAAAGTGGAGAGAAAGCCATGCGCCGTGTCTTAAATAAAGTGCAGGATTTCGACTATGTCTTCTCGCATAATGACCGTATGGCGGCTGGTGCCGTCAAGGTGGCTCGTGTGGTTGCGCCTTCTCGGATCTATAAGTTTACGGGTGTGGATGCCATGGCTAATGAAGGGGGAGGATTGGATATGGTACGTGATGGAGTGCTGGATGCCTCTTGCCTTTATCCTACCAAGGGAGACGAGGTTATCGCTTTGGCTATGAAAATCTTACGCCATCAGCCGTATCATAAGGACAATTACTTGCATACTTCCATTATTACCAAGGAAAATGCCTTGCTTACCTTGATGCAGGAGCAAGATGCTGAGCGACAGAAGGCAAATCTGTCTATGCTCCATGAACGTGTGGACCAGTATCTCACGGAGTATCATTCGCAGCGAGTGTTGCTCATCATCTTGGTGGTTTTCCTCATGGTGGTCATCATAGCTTCGGCATTGGTGTTCCGTGGCTATGTGATAAAAGTACGACTCAATGAGGAGTTGAAGCGACTGAATGAGGAGGTGATGGAGCTGACCCATTCTCGCTTGGTGTTCTTTACCAATATCTGCCATGAGTTGCGCACGCCATTGACGCTGATAGCCGACCCGGTGGAGATGCTCTTGGAGGATACGAAGATCAAGGGTAAGAGCCGCGAACTGCTCAAGATGGTGCAGCGCAATGCCATTGCCTTGCAACAGTTGGTGGGCAGCATCCTCGATTTCCGTAAGATACAGAATGGCAAGATGGAACTCAAGCTCTATCGCTTCGACATCGTGAAAGCCCTGACCCTGTGGGTGGGCGATTTCCAACTTACCGCAGAGCGCAAGCATATCCAGCTTCATCTGGATGTGGAGGGTTTCTCTGGCTCTCATGAGATGGTAGCTGACAAGGAGAAGTTGGCTCGCATCGTGTTCAATCTCTTGAGTAATGCCCTGAAGTATACCCCTTCGGGTGGAGATATCTATGTGTCTCTATGCGATGTGGCTGCTTCTGATGCTTCAGCTTCGCAATCTGCATCGGCAGATAAATTCCTTCGAATAGATGTACGTGACACTGGTAAAGGCATTGCCAAGGAGGAGGCACAGAAGGTGTTCGAGCGATTCTTCCAAGCTAAGGGGGCAGCCAGTGGTACGGGCATTGGACTTGCTCTGGTCAAATCATTTGTGGATTTGCATCATGGCTCAGCCCGGGTGGAGAGTGAAGTGGGCAAGGGTTCCGACTTCATCGTACTTCTTCCTCGTCAGCAGGAGGCTGGTGGAGAAGTTATCCACGATGATGCGGAAAATGTGGAAAACTCTATAAGTATCTCATCGTCAGATGGTAAAAATGTAATAAATGAGAGCGTATTGCAATATATAGACGATGGAAATAAACATAGTGGAAAACTCCAACAGGTGATAACGGACCAGGTCAACAAGCCTACCTTATTAATAATAGATGATAATAATGACATTCGCCAGTATGAGCGTACCCTCTTGCAAGAAGACTATTTCGTATTGGAAGCATCCGATGGCAAGGAGGGCTTGGAGTTGGCTAAGAAGGAAGTGCCCGACTTGGTTATCTGTGATGTGATGATGCCAGTGATGGATGGCTTGGAGTTTACCGAGCAATTGAAGACTCATACTGCCACCTCTCATATCCCTGTCATCATGCTTACGGCGAAGAACTTGGAGGAGCAGCGTGCCGAGGGGTATGAGCATGGAGCCGATTCTTACATCACCAAGCCCTTCCATAGCAAGGTGCTCTTGGCTCGCATTGAGAATCTCTTGAAGCAACGCAAATTGCTGAAGAATGTCTATCAATTCTCTCCTTCTGCCGATAAGGAGATTGAGGAGTCGCATCTTGATGACAGGGACAAGCAGTTTATCAAGCAGTTGCAATCTATCATCCTGAAAAATCTGGGCGATAGCGATTTTGGCGTGGAGGAGATAGGCAAGCAGATAGGCTTGAGCCGAGTGCAGTTATATCGCAAGGTAAAGGCGATGACGGGTTCATCAGTAGTAGATCTTCTTCGCAAAGCTCGTTTGGCAAAGGCTCATCGTCTCTTGGAATCTCGCAGCATGAGCATTTCCGAGGTAGCCTACGAGGTCGGTTTCTCCGCTCCATCCTATTTCACCAAGTGCTTCAAAGACGAATATGGCATCCTCCCTGGCGATGTCAATTCCTAGGCATTTTTCGGAAAAGTGTAGTTTTGGACACCCGATTTTATAGGAAAAGTGTAGTTTTGCGGTTGAGAAGAGGCTCTTTTGCGGTTGGAAAGAGTTCCTTTTGCGGTTGGAAAGAGGCTCTTCTCAGCCGCAAAAGAGCCTTCTCTCGACCGCAATTGAGGCTAACGCCAACCGCAAAGGAGGTCTTTTTCCTATATGGGGATGAATGGATTTTTTATCCTCGATATCGTTCCGGCTACTACGAGGATGTCGTTCTTACTACATCGAGGATGTCCTTGCCACCACATCGAGGATGCAGTTCCAACAACTACGAGGATGTAATTTTGAGCACATCGTAGTATTTTTTTAGATGAAAAGAGAGAAAACGAGCGATTTCTGATGAGAAAATGGCTGGTTTTTGTTCTAAAAAATAGTTAATTTTCTCGATATTCTACTCTGTTTTATATAAATGTTCTACGTTTTTGCCCAATTTTATGGCAATATATGGCAAATTATAACAATTGAAAAAGTATTGCCATATATGTAAGTATCAGTATTATAGATTGTTATATCAATATATGGCAATATGGCAATTCTTTTTAAAAAAATATTTTCATGTGCGTAAAGAGCTAATGCCTCATTTTATCCTTCTACTGGTGTCAGAACATTTAGCAGTTTCTGAAAGTCAGCCTTCGAGATTCTTCTGCCCCTCAAGCTTCTTACTTGGGGATAATCCTCGAAGTAAGGTTCCTGGGTGGTGTACCACTGATGGGAGTTGATCTCCCTTACCATGCGAAGCTTGCTCTCGATGTTTCGGGCAAAGCTAGGGTTCACGCGTGAAAGATAGTGCTTGCCCTCCTTCATCTCGATGGCTAGCATCAGATAGGTTTGTGGTCCCTTGGCTTTCTTTTTCTCCTGCACCTGCTCGCTCACTTTCCAGCCCTTTGTGGATGTCATCACGCGGATGTCCCAACCGTATTTGCGGTTCAGATTGTCCATCATGCCACGGAACACGATGCCATGAGATGAGGTGTCCTTCAGCCCCGTATAGCCGATGATGTAGTGTATCATCTCATGCAGCAACACGCTCTTCGCCTGCTTGTCGGTCATATCATAATAGGTGGACATGGAGAGCTTGAAGTCATAGAGCTTGGTGCGCCCCCATCGGGTGGCACGCTTAAAGGAAAGTTGCCCCAGTCGGGTCTTGGCACGAGTCAGCCCCAGCTCCGGAACGGGCAGCTTGCCGCCGAAGTAGTCGTGGTCGAAACGTTTAAACCACTCTTCCATCCATTCTATCGTAACAATCATAGGTGCAAAGGTACAACTTTTATTTGAAATATTCGTTCATTGGCTAACAAATATGTTACAATGAACGAATTTTTGTATCTTGTGAAAGATATTTTATACTTGATGTTCAGACCTTTATATAATTTTGCGGCAGAAATCAAAACAATAACGCTAACAAAATTTAAACCATAAAAGTTATGAACAACTTATTTAATGGAAAGACCGCCGCCATGATGCTTGCACTTTCATTGGTTCCAGTTTCAGCAGCTTTCGCTCAAGACGAAAAGTCTAATTCTAAAGAGGAAGGCAACCGCAACGTGATGCTCAATGCAGCTAGCGCTAACGGTCCTCGTGAGATACAGATTGGTTTGCCATCTGCCGACGTCAATGTCTTGGAGAATGGTATGCCTGTTACTTACGCTACCAATCCTCACTCTGTGAACACCGTATGGCGTGGCGATGCCAGCTTGAGCCATCAGGGACTCCTGAAGATAGCAGAGACAGCCATCACTACGGGTAATATAGGATATGCCGTTAACTCTTTCACCCAGGTGGGGCAGAAGGGATTTAATGGTACGCTCAACTACAAGAGCAATCACTTCGGATTGCAGGAATTCTCACTCAATATGAATGGTGACTTCGGCAAGGACTGGTATTATAGCTTTAATATGTATCAGGACTTCGACCCAGGTACCTTCAAGATTAAATCTACTCCTTATCAGGATCGCACTCAAATCTACAAGGCACTTATCACCAAGAGATATAATGGCAACCGTGGCGAGTTTACCGCTATGTATAAGTATGCCAACAGCCACAATGTATATAACTATGCCACCCAAAGCGCACCTTTCATCTATGTGGGCGATGGTAGCGTGAAGGAGTTTGGCGACTTCAAACTCGGTACTACTTCTTACCTGCCTATCGACAACACGATGACTTATCGTGATATGAAAACGGGCGAGTTGAAGCAGACCACTCTCTATGATGCTTGCTTAAACAAGATGAGCGAAGTGTCATTGATGAACAACTATAAGTGGGATAATGGTTTGGCTTGGAAGGCTGCCCTCAAGTATGATCATTCCCGTGGTGCGATGGTTTACCAGACTCCTATGTCTATCATCGACCTCAAGAGCACAGCCAACCAGGGCGTATATAATTATATGTATCGTGACATCGACGGACAGACCAAGGCTTACGATGGTCAGTATGTACAGACTCGTATGTCTTGCCTCAATGCCGGAACCATCGACGAGGTGCTCTTCACTACCGAGTTGAGCAAGAAGTTTAAGACTTCTACCTTCCGTCTCGGCTTAAACGAGTGGTATTACCATATCGACTACGCTTCTAACACCACAATGTACGACCAGAGCGTGCCATCTGATGGCAGTTATGCGTTGCGTGTCTGGGATGCCAAACAGCGCAACAGCTATTTCTACGATTTCAACAAGAACGCCTCTGAGTATTACAAGGGAAGCGAAAACAAACTGGCTCTCTACTTCACCCACGATTGGGACGTGACCAATAAGTTGAACCTCTACTATGGTGCACGTTTTGAGTGGCTGAAGCTGAAGGGTGAAAATGCAGCAGTGAAGAATGCAAACGGTGATTTCGTAGGTCGTTTTGCCGATTATTATCTCGGTGCTACGACACCAGATAAGACTACTAAGATTGCTCCGGCAGACTTGAGTTACAACTGGTTGAACTACGATTTCTCTGTAGCCGCAACCTATAAGTTGACTGATAACTTCGGCTTCACGGGCGATTTCACTTACATTGTGCAGCATCCTAAGTTCGAGGCTTTTGCTCCAGCTACATTGCCAAATACAGGTAAGATTTCTGTGCCACTCGGTCGTGCAGGTATCTACTACAACAACTCTTGGCTGAGTTTGACATCGTTGTTCTCTTACATCTCAAAGACCAACAACAACTCAACTCTGAACCTGCAGCATGGCAGGGAGATCAAGGCTGCGCCAATGACTTACGATATCCAGACATGGGGTTGGACAACCGATGCTGTGGCTCATCCTTTCAAGGGATTCGATTTCCACTTCCTCTTCACTTATCAGAAGCCAACTTACAAGAAGTATGAAACCAGCATCACCTTCAGCGATGGCTATGTTGGCAACATCAATGCCACAGGCAATATCGTAGCAGAGATTCCTCAGATTCTCATCGAGTTGGACCCAAGTTACATGATTACCAAGGACATCAAGCTCTGGACCAGCTTCCGTTACTTCAGTAAGACCTATGCCAACATCAACGAGGCATATTACTTCAATGGTCACTGGGAGACTTTTGGTGGTTTGAACTGGCAGGTAAACAAGCGCCTTGCCCTCGGTTGCACAGTAGTTAACTTCCTTAACCAGACAGGTGCCAAGGGTAGTATCGCAGGTGCCGAGCTGATTACCAAGGATGAGGCCAAGGGCATCAAGAACCAGATTATGACTGGTAGCTACCTGCGTCCATTCACCGTAGAATTCAATGCTTCTTTGAAATTCTAATCGCTTCCTATCTTCAAACACAAGAAAATCAAACAAACATCGTTCATAGTATAAAACAACTTAACAAGCATAACAACAATGAAAATGAATTATATATTGAATGCTGCTTGCCTCATGATGATGGCATCAGCTACCACAACATCAGCATTTGCACAGAAGATGAACTTCACTCACAAGGGTGATACCACCATCATCAATGTAGAGAACCCTACCAAATATCTCCTCCTGCCAGTTCAGGAGGAGAAGGATGAGGCTCAGGTAATCCTCTCCACAGGCAATGCAGATGATACCTGGATGGACGTGCGCTTGGCTCAGAATGGAGCTGACTATTACGTACCATTCAATCTGAAGAAGAATGCGGCTGGCAAGGCTACCGATGGCAAGACTGCTACTGTGAAGATTCTCGGATTAAAGAAGGATGCCTTGGCTCTCAACCTGATGAAACTCAGCGATACCTTTGATACCACCAATAATGATGAGTATCGTCCAAGTTATCACTTCACCCCTCTCTATGGTTGGATGAACGACCCTAATGGTATGGTATATAAGGATGGTGAGTATCATCTCTATTTCCAGTATAACCCATACGGAAGCAAGTGGGGCAATATGCACTGGGGACATGCCGTAAGCAAGGACCTGGTTCACTGGGAACACCTCGATCCAGCCATCGCCCGCGACCCTGTAGGTCATATCTTCTCTGGTAGTTCGGTTGTGGATAAGAAGAATACGGCAGGTTTCGGCAAGAATGCCATCATCGCCATCTATACCAACAACAGTAGTGTAAACCATGATGAGGTGCAGTGCATCGCTTATAGCAATGACAATGGTCGTACCTTTACCAAGTACGAGGGCAACCCAGTGTTGACTCCATTCGATGGCTTGAAGGACTTCCGTGACCCTAAGGTGTTCTGGTATGAGAAGGGAAAGTGCTGGTATATGATTGTTTCTGCTGATAAAGAGACCCGCTTCTACAAGTCAAAGAATCTCAAGAAATGGACTTACGTGAGTGCCTTTGGTAAGGGCTTGGGTCAGCAGCCATGTCAGTATGAGTGCCCAGACTTCTTCCAGTTGCCTGTAAATGGTGATAAGAAGAAGATGAAGTGGGTGATGACGATGAATATCAATCCAGGTTGCTGGTTTGGTGGCAGTGCTACCGAGTATTTCGTAGGCGATTTTGATGGCAAGAACTTCACTTGTCCTGATGGCAACGATGTGAAGTGGCTCGACTGGGGTAAGGATCACTATGCTACCGTTACCTATTCTAATACAGGCGACCGAGTATTGGCTATGACCTGGATGAGCAACTGGCAGTATGCCAACCTCACTCCATTCAAGCAGAATCGTGGTGCCAACGGATTGCCAAGAGAGTTAAAACTCTATGAGAAGGATGGCAAGTACTATATCTCAGAGAATGTTGCTCCAGAGGCCTATGCCCTTAGAAAGGTAACTCATGACCTCGGCGATGAGACTGTAGATGGAGCCAAGGCATTTAAGGGAGCCGCTGCCAACATGGAGGGAGCTTTCGAGATAGAGGCAGACATCACTCCAGATGCCAACGGCATCGCAGGTATCGAGATTTCCAACAACAAGCGTGAGCGCACCATGATCTACTTCGATATGAAGAAGGGCAAGGTCATCATGGACCGTACCGAGAGTGGACTCACCGACTTTGGTAAGAAGGCAGTGCCTCACGACATCGAGTTGGCTTGGGATAAGCAGCTTGAGCTGCAGGCTAAACAGCCAGCCCGTATGGTTAATTCCATTAATTATAAGAACGACTTCGCTCTTGCTACCTGGGGACCATTGAGCCTTTGCGATGGCAATCAGACCTATCATGTAGACATCTTCGTAGACAAGTCATCCATCGAACTCTTTGTCAACAATGGTCGCATCGCCATGACCAACCTCGTCTTCCCTGTGGCTCCATACGAGAATGTGAAGCTCTACAGCAAGGGCGGCAAGGCAGAATTCAAGAATGTAAAGGTTCATAAGCTAGCTTTGTAACATAAAATAAGTAGTCATCGTTACGGATTCGTATACTAAACAAAGAATCAAAACGTTTACAATTATGAACAAGTCAACAAAACTAACACTCATCCCGGTGATGCTCTGTTTCTTCGCCATGGGATTCGTAGACTTGGTGGGTATTGCCTCCAACTACGTGAAGGAAGACCTCCAGCTGAATGATGCGACAGCCAATCTGTTTCCATCATTGGTGTTCTTCTGGTTCCTCATCTTCTCAGTGCCAACGGGCATGCTGATGAATAAGATAGGTAGAAAGAAGACGGTTTTGCTATCACTCATCGTGACGGTAGTGTCTCTTCTCCTGCCCATCTTCGGCGAGAGCTTTGGGGTGATGCTGGTGTCATTCTCCCTTCTGGGCATCGGCAATGCGCTGATGCAGACATCACTCAACCCATTGGTATCGGCAGTAACCGAGGGCAAGAACCTAGCCTCTACTTTGACTTTCGGTCAGTTTGTGAAGGCCATCGCTTCTTTCATGGCTCCATACATCGCCATGTGGGGTGCTGTGGCTAGCATACCAACCTTTGGTTTGGGCTGGCGAGTGCTTTTCCCTATCTATATGCTGATAGGCATTCTTGCCACACTCTTCCTCGGCGTTACACCTATCGAGGAGGAAAAGGTAGAGGGCAAGGCTTCGGGATTCGTGGATTGCCTCAAGTTATTGGGCAAACCTATCGTGCTGCTCTCTTTCGTCGGCATCATGTGCCATGTGGGCATCGACGTGGGTACCAATACCACTGCTCCTAAGATCTTGATGGAGCGACTGGGCTGGACGCTCAATGAGGCAGCTTTTGCCACATCGCTCTATTTCATCTTCCGTACCATCGGATGCTTCACGGGCTCGGCTTTCCTCCGCCTGATGAAGCCACGACTCTTCTTCACCATCAGCGTGGTGATGATGGCACTGAGTATGGTGGGCATGTTCTTCGGCGAGAGCAAGACGGTGCTTTATATCGCCATTGCCTTGGTGGGCTACGGCAACTCCAACATCTTCTCCATCGTCTTCTCACAGGCTTTGCTCGCTCTGCCAGAGAAGAAGAATGAGGTGAGTGGATTGATGATCATGGGACTCTTCGGTGGAACGGTGTTCCCTCTCATTATGGGATTTGCCAGCGATGCCATCGGTCAGATGGGGGCCGTGATGGTGATGGCAGTAGGAGTGATTTATCTCTTTACATATATTAATAAGGTGAAAATGTAATACAATTATGAATACAGATTTGAATCAGAAATATTGTGTAGGTTTGGGAGAGATTCTCTTTGATGTGCTCCCTTCAGGTTCTCAACTGGGTGGTGCACCAGCCAACTTTGCTTATCACGCTGGTCAGCATGGATTGCACTCTGTTGCCGTCAGTGCCATAGGCAATGATATGCTGGGCGATGAGGCTCTCCGCTTGCTCGATGAGAAGAAACTCAAGTATGTGTTGCCTAAGGTGAATTATCCTACTGGCACTGTGCAGGTAACGCTCGATGATGAGGGCGTGCCTACTTACGACATCAAGCAGGGGGTGGCTTGGGACAACATTCCTTTCACCACCGACATCCGAGAGATAGCTACCAATGCGGGTGCCGTATGCTGGGGCTCTTTGGCTCAGCGCAGCGAGGTGAGCCGCAAGACCATCTACGATTTCTTGGACCATACCCCAGAGGATTGCCTCAAGATTTTTGACATCAATCTGCGTCAGAACTTCTATACCAAGGAGATTATCCAGGAGAGCTTGAAGCGATGCAATGTGTTGAAGATCAATGATGAGGAGCTGATTACCATCGGCCGTCTCTTTGGCTATCCAGGTTTGGACATCGAGAACAAGTGCTGGTTGATTCTGGGTAAGTACAATCTCGATATGCTCGTATTGACTTGCGGTGTGAATGGCAGTTATGTATTCACTCCTGGTGAGAGCTCCTTCCAGGAGACTCCTAAGGTGGAGGTAGCCGATACCGTAGGCGCTGGTGATAGCTTCACCGGAACTTTCTGTGCCAGCATCTTGAAGGGCAAGAGCGTGAAGGAAGCTCACAAGTTAGCCGTAGAGGTAAGTGCGTATGTTTGCACCCAGAATGGTGCCATGCCAGTTATCCCGGAGAATATGACAAAGTAACTTGAAATGATACCGTTATGGCAGAGTTCAGAAAGGATGCTGGCGTGAGATATACTTCGGGAAGTTATACAGATATCCCTATATCACCATTCTTTAAACTCTAGTTCCAGTTCCCTGTACTCCGGTTGCAGGGAGCTGCCTTCTCGGTCCTCTCGCTTCGCCTCCTCGCTCGTGGCATTGCTCACACTGAGCCCTATGAGGCGGATGGGGCGGATGGCGGAATACTCCACTTGCTTCATCAGTCGCTTGGCTAGGGGCAGGATGTCTTGCTTCTTCTTCAAGATCTTATCCTGTGAGATGCTGCGGGTAATCTGGGTGAAGTCTGCATACTTCACTTTCAGCGTGAGGGTTCTGCCCTCAAAACCACTCTTGGCTATGCGCTCCAGGAGCTCCAAGACCGTATGGTAAAGTTCGATGGTGACGGCAGAGGGCAGGCTGATGTCTTCCAGGAAGGTTTGCTCGCAGCCCACCGACTTGCGCTCCCGATAAGTGACCACGGGGCGAGGGTCGATGCCCCTTGCGAAATTATAGAAGATATGACCAGCCTTGCCAAATATCTCTACGAGATGATCCTCCGATACCTTTCTGAGGTCTGCGCCATTGAAGATGCCCATGAAGTGCATCTTCTGCAAAGTCTTCCTGCCCACTCCCCAGAAATCCTCCACGGGCAACTGGGCGATGAAGTCGAGCGCCTTGTCGGGATGAATGGTGCAGATGCCATCGGGCTTGCGATAATCCGATGCCACCTTGGCTAGGAACTTGCAGTAGCTGATGCCTGCCGAAGCGGTGAGCTGCGTCTCCTGTCGGATGCGCTGTTTGATTTCCTTGGCGATATCTACCGCCAGCTCCATACCTTTCTTATTATGAGTAACATCAAGGAATGCCTCGTCGATGGAGATAGGCTCTATGAGGTCGGTGTATTCTTGGAAGATGCGGTGTATCTGCTGAGATACCTCCTTGTAATGCTCATGCCGACTGGGCACGATGATGAGATTGGGGCAGAGTCGCTTTGCCTGAACGATGGATTGGGCAGAGCGCACACCAAACTTGCGAGCCTCATAGCTAGCTGTGGAAACCACACCACGAGGTCCGTCGAAGCCCACCGCTATCGGCAAGCCTCGAAGCTCCGGATGGTCTCTCTGCTCCACGGCGGCAAAGAAGGCATCCATATCTATGTGTATAATCTTCCTGTCTGTCATTACAGCTGCAAAGATACAAAAAAGACGTGAATATCGACTATTTCTAGGATATAAAAAACGTCCCGATGTAAGAATTCCTACATCGGGACGTAATCTTATACATTGCTATATGCTGCAACAGCGGCATTTAGTATGTTCTATTCTTTACTTCTGGCATTCCTTGCAAGGAGTCCAAGGCTTCAATTGCTTGAAGAAGTCGTTGCCCTTGTCATCTACGAGGATGAATGCAGGGAAGTCCTCAACAGTAATCTTCCAGATAGCCTCCATACCGAGCTCTGGATACTCTACGCACTCGATGCTCTTGATAGAGCTCTGAGAGAGAACGGCAGCTACACCACCGATGGTACCGAGATAGAAACCACCATGCTTCTTGCAGGCGTCTGTAACAACCTGACCACGGTTACCCTTGGCAATCATTACTAAGCTAGCGCCATGATCCTGGAATTCATCTACGTATGGGTCCATACGGTTGGCTGTGGTAGGACCCATAGAGCCACATGGATAACCCTCTGGAGTCTTAGCTGGTCCTGCATAGAGGATAGGGTGATCCTTGAAGTACTGAGGCATCTCCTCGCCAGCGTCCAAGCGAGCCTTGAGCTTAGCGTGAGCGATGTCACGAGCCACGATGATGGTACCCTTCAAGTTAACACGGGTGCTAACAGGATACTTGGTCAACTCAGCACGTACAGCGTCGATACCCTTGTCGAGGTCGATCTCGATACCCTTGGCACCCTCGCCTGGCTTGCGAAGCTCCTCTGGAATCAACTCTGTAGGATTCTCATCCATCTTCTCCAACCAGATACCATCCTTATTGATCTTAGCCTTGATGTTGCGGTCGGCAGAGCAGCTTACACCCATACCGATAGGGCAGCTAGCACCGTGGCGAGGCAAACGAATCACGCGAATGTCGTGAGCCAAGTACTTACCACCAAACTGAGCACCCAAGCCAATCTTGTGAGCCTCTTCGAGGAGTTTCTGCTCCAAGTCGATGTCACGGAAGGCACGACCTGTCTCATCGCCTGTGGTAGGCAACTCATCGTAATACTTGATAGAAGCCAACTTCACTGTGAGAAGGTTCTTCTCTGCGCTGGTACCACCGATGACGAATGCGATGTGGTAAGGAGGGCAGGCTGCTGTACCGAGGCTCTTCATCTTCTCTACCAAGAATGGGAGCAAGGTGCCCTCGTTCTGGATAGTAGCCTTGGTCATAGGGTAGAAGTATGTCTTGTTGGCAGAACCACCACCCTTGGCAACCATCACGAAGCGATACTCATCACCCTCTGTTGCCTCGATGTCAATCTGTGCAGGGAGGTTGCAACGGGTGTTCACCTCATCATACATGTTGAGAGGTGCGTTCTGAGAATAGCGGAGGTTGTCCTGGGTGTATGTGTTGTATACACCAAGGCTCAATGCCTCTTCATCCTCGAAGTCGGTCCATACACGCTGGCCCTTCTCACCGTGGATGATGGCAGTACCTGTATCCTGGCAGAATGGGAGGATGCCCTTAACGGCTGTCTCTGCATTGCGGAGGAACTGGAGAGCCACGTACTTGTCGTTCTCAGAAGCCTCTGGGTCGGTCAGGATCTTAGCCACCTGCGCATTGTGCTCACGACGGAGCATGAACTCTACGTCGTGGAAACCCTGCTGTGCCAACAAGGTCAATGCTTCCTTAGAAACCTTGAGGATAGTCTTACCCTCAAACTCAGCTGTGCTTACACCTTCCTTGGTAAGCAAGCGATACTCTGTCTTGTCCTCTCCTAGCTGAAACATAGGAGCGTACTTAAAATCTGGAGTCATGATAATTTATAATTTATAATTTATAATGAATAATTCATAATTGCTTTTGTTCTCTTGTCTTTAATATTGAAGTGAGTATTTTTAAGACTTCAGAGCAATCTTTGTTTATACTATAAAACTGTTTGTCGTCAATGTAGTTACTTTCATGTAGAACTTCTAACCAATATTCGGTTTCGGCAGCTTCTTTTAATGAAATACTAAGTTTTGCATAAAAGTCAGCCTTTGATTGGGCTACGCTTGCTTCTTTTGCGTTTGCTCCAATGCTGGTGCCGCTTCTTACAATTTGCTTAGAAAGAATAAATTCCTTTTTCTGTTCACAAAGATATTTATACAGTCGAATAATTCTTAATGCAAATTGTTTGCTTTTTATCAGTATGATATTATAGTCTTTCATTGCTGCTTAATTATACATTATTAATTATACATTGTACATTAACCCTAGTATCCGAAGATTTCTTCTTGTGAGAGACGCTTTACTGGGGCTATCTTCTCAAGTGACTTCATGTCGAGCTCTTTCTCATTGCCGAGAATCATCATGCGATATGGCTTGTTTACCATGTTCTGCTGCTCAAACTGCACGATGTCTTGCAGAGTGAGAGATGGCAACTTCTCGTAGATGAGCTTGTTCAAGTCATAGTCGATGCCGAGATTCTTATAGTAGAGATAAGAACTGATGACGCCAAACTTGGTGGTGCGGGAACTCTGCAAGCTCTTGATGAGGCTCTGCTTAGCGAGGTCGAAGGCTGCCTGGTTCTGAGGCATGGTGTCTACGATCTCCTTGAACACATTGATGCAGTCCATCATCTTATCATTCTGAGAGATGATATGAGTATAGAAACCCTCTGGCTGATTCTTGCGGATAGGCTGAATATACATGGCTGATGCATTGTAAGCCAAGCCGCGAGTCTCTCTGAGTTCCTGGAATACCACGGTGTTCATACCACCACCAAAGTACTCATTGAAGAGGGCCTCTACTGGCGCATTCTCTGGCTTCCACTGCTTGCCCTCGTTATGATACTGGCGCAGATAGATGTTCTTGGCATCGTATGGAGCCATGATAATCTCTGTCTGTGGAGTCTCTTGAAGCTCATACTTCTTGCCCTGTGGCACGGCAGCGAGCGTCTTGGCTGTCTTGTGCTCCTTGGCTAGGAGGGCGCTGAGCTGCTGCTCGCTGTATGGACCATAATATAATATGGTGTGCTGGAGATTGCTCAAACCAGCCAAGAGATGAATGTACTCCTGAGGGTCTGCCTTCTTGAGGTCGGCAGTGCTGATGGCATTGCGACTGGAGTTATATTTACCATACAGGCAGTAATTCCACAGATAGCGAACGTTTGATTCCTGTTCGGTCTTGGCATCCTGTCGGCTTTTCTCTATCATATCCACATACTGCGCCCAACTTTCCTTGTCTGCCTTGGCATTCTGGAGTACATTCTCCAAGAAATTGAGAGCCTTTGGCAGATTCTCGTTCAGTCCGTTGAGGCTAATCTGAAGGGTATTGTCAGTGGTGCTCACACCATAGTTGCAAGCCAAGTCATAGAACGCTTTCTTCACATCGCTCACACCCATCTTCTTGGTGCCGATGTAGTTGAGGTATTCTGCAGCATAGCCATAGCGAAGGTCATCCTCATCGCCAAACTCATAGCGGAAGACGAGGTTGAACAAGCCATCCTTGGTGTTCTGCTTGTAGATGAGCGGGATGTTCTTGGATGTCTTGCCGATGGTGAGGTCCTTCTTGAAGTCGAGGAACTTAGGCTCGATAGGTTTTACCTCAGAGTTGCGCACCTCCTTGAGGAAGTTGCTCTCATACTCACGATTGGCAGGGATAGGGGTGATGGCAGGCTTCTCTATCTTCTTGAGTGTCTTGTCTTCGCCCATGCGCTTATAGACGCACACGAAGTTGTCGTCACGGAGATATTTCTGTGCAAATTCCACTACCTCTTTCTTGGTTATCTTGCTCAACTGCTCCACTTTTTGAGCCACCTGCGCCCAGTCTTGGTCGTTGATGAAGGCATTCTGCATCAAGCTGGCACGATAGCCATTGTTGGTGAGTGCCTTGTAGTAATCGAGCTTGGCGTTGGCGATGATGGCTGGAATGAGGTCGTCGGCAAATTCGCCACGGCGCAACTTGCCCATCTCTTCCAAGATGAGGGCGCGCACCTCTTCCAGCTTCTGTCCCTTGTTAGGGTAGCCTTCTACCAGAAATGCGGTGTAGTCGTGTTGCTCATCCTTGCCAGCGCCCACGCCCTGCACCTTCATCTTTTGGTCCAAGTCGATGTCCAGCAGACCGCACTTGCCATTGTTCAGTATTTCAGAGATCATATCAAGCATATCGCCCTCGCCCTGGTTGGCGCCCTTGAATCGCCAAGCCATCATCAGGTTTTCGGCTTCCTGACCTACTACCGAGGTGTCTCTAGCGGCAGTCAACTCTGGCTGAGCGGCAAACTCTGGGCGGGTTACCTGTTGGCTCTTCTGCCATCCACCGAAGTATTTGTCGATGACCTGGATGGTCTTGTCAGGGTCGAAATCTCCTGCCAATACGATAGCCACATTGTTGGGCACATAGTACTGGTGGAAGTAGTTCTGTATGTTGATGATGCTTGGGTTCTTGAGATGCTCCTGCTCGCCGATGGTGGTCTGAGTGCCGTAAGGGTGAGTAGGGGTGAGAAGCTTCCAGAGGGCAGCCCACTCCTTGTCCACATCGCTAGCCATGGTGATGTTCTTCTCCTCATACACAGCCTCCAGCTCGGTATGGAATCCACGAATCACCATGTTCTGGAAGCGGTCGCTCTGTATCTTAGCCCAATTCTCAATCTCATTGTTAGGGATATTCTCTGTATAGCAAGTGATGTCGTTGCTGGTGAAGGCGTTGCTGCCCTCGCTGCCTATGCTCGCCATCAGCTTGTCGTACTCATTAGGAATGTTGTACTTGGCGGCAAGCTGGGAGATGCTGTCTATCTCGTGGTAAGCCTGCTTGCGCTGAGCTGGGTCGGTGAGCTTGCGGTAAGCCTCGTAGCGGCGAGAGATCTCGTCCAGGTATGGCTTCTCCTTGGCGGCATCGGTGGTACCGAAGTGGGTGGTGCCCTTAAACATCAGGTGCTCCAGATAGTGGGCCAATCCGGTAGTTTCGGCAGGGTCGTTGCGCGAACCTGTCTTCACGGCTATGTTAGCCTGCAAGCGAGGCTTCTCCTTGTTTACTGACATATATACCTTGAGTCCATTGTCCAGGGTATAGATGCGAGTTTTCATTGCATCGCCTGCTACGGTGGTGTAATGATAATCCTTGGCGGTGGCATTGAGGGCTCCTATCAGGAGTCCAACCATCATTACATACTTTAATCTCATTTTTTTATATTTTATCTTTAATATTCGAGCCAAAAAACTCCTAACTTTTAACTCCTAACTCCTAACTCCTAACTCCTAACTTCTAACTCCTAACTAGTCCTCGTATTCTACCTCTTGATCCAGGCTGTCCACGAAGTTGCGGAATACCTCTTCCTCTACATCGCCCATGGCAAATTCCTTCTCAGCATCCTTTCTGATTTCGGCTATCCACTGGCGGCGAGCCTTGATGTAGTCTTCGTGAATGCGGTTGGCATCCTCGAGGGTAATCTCGTCGATGTCATAGTAGTCGCATACCATCTGGTAGGTCCATGCCCACTGATACTCACGATAGTTGGCATTGATCTCCTCAAATCGCTCCAGGAGTTGCTGGATGGTATTGATGGTGCCCTCTTGGAGGTCGGTGATGATGCGTTCCTCCTCGGTGTTAGGGAGCAGGAGACCCGAGAGGTCGTCCCAGTCGCCCAATCCTATCTGTGTGGTAGGAGGGGTGAGCATAGGGTCGCGCTTCAATACTCGCTTCAGTACGGCACCCATGTAGATGCGCAGGGCGATGTCATAGTACTTGATGCCCTTGTGGAGCGAGGAAGCTGGGATGATATACTCATGATAGAGATACTGCGATACGTTGTCGCCGGTGACATCGCGCAGATTCTCCAATATCTTCTTGCCCTTCAATACTTCGCCCACGGAGTAAGGGGAGAGCCAGTCGAAGTTGACGATGCTCTTGCGATTCTCCAGTGCGCGCATATCTCGCTTAGGCCACTTCTTGATGTCACGATACAGACCCACGGTGGTGATGTTTCTGCCCGGAATGAGGAACATCTTATCGCCATCGGCTATCAGATAGGCGAATGGCAGGTTGCGGGTGTTAGGGTGGTGCATCAGTTTGCCAAAACATACGGAGAATGAACCCAGGGTGGCTGGCATCAGCAGGTAAGCGCCACTCGCTGTCTTGGAGCCACGCTCCAGGATGCCCCAGTGCATAGGACCCATCTTGTAGGCGTGATTGGAGAAATTGGTGGCAGAGCCGGCGTTATAGAATGAGAACATGCCACCGATGAGGAGGCTGCTCTTGTGATGGGATGCGGTGAACGGACCACAGAAGGCTGCGCAAGCCTCGCCATTGCTCATATAGGAGTTGGCGAAGAAGACGGAGGTAGAGGCGGTGAAGCCATTGCTCAGCTGGCAAGCCTCGCCCACGAAGCAATCCTGTATCTTCACACTGTTGATGACGCTGGCGCCCTCGGCTATGATGCTGTTTTCGGCGATGACCCCGGTGCCTACGTATACATTGCCATGGGCTGAGCCCAGAAGGGTACAGTCGCTGAGGCGAGAGGCTCCATTCACTTCGCAGAAGTCATTGATCACGCAGTTGGTTATCTCCTTGGTGTTGATAATCTTCACGTTGTTGCCTATCTGTCCGCATTCTGGCATCTTGTTGTCTATCTCATTCTTGATGAGCTGGCGTATGCGCTCCTTCAGCTCCTTCTGGCTGAAGTGCTTCACCATGAAGGCTGCAAGCTGGCTGTTGAGGTCGCTGAAGAGAATCACGTTGCCTTCGCCCACCTCATTGAGCACGCTCACCAGGTTGCCCTCGCCGTAGGTGGCACCCTCGGTGGTCTCCATGGTCGAGATGTTGCTGATGTAGCAGTCGTCGCCGATGGAGTAGTTGTTGATGAAGTTGCCCACGTTCTCGATGAGGCAGTCGTCGCCGATGGTTACATTGCGCAGGGTGGCATTGTTGATGCCCGAGTGCTTCACGAAGCCTTGGCTCACCTCGACGTTCTTGTCGAAGCTACCGATGTTAACTTCTCCATACAGCATCACGCGATGCATATAGTTGGGCTTGAAGTTTTCTGCCACATTGATGGAGGTCCAGTCTTCTGCCCAACAGTCGTTCTTCTTGAGCACCTCAATTTCTTCTGAGGTTAGGGGTCTGTAGTCGTTCATTGTTATTCTTGTTTAATTGAGGAGTTAGGGGTGAGTCAACTCCATATTTTATTGTTCGTAGTCCTGGTACAGGAAGTCATTGTATGGATACTTCTGTACGTGGAGCTCTCTTACTTTCTTGTAGAGCACCTCACGGAATTCGTCGATGTTCTCCTTGTTCTTGGCTGAGATGAAGAGACAGTCGTCGTTGAGCTTCGCCATCCATGTCTTCTTGAGCTCATCCAGCGGGATGTTCTCTTTCTGCATAGGGGTGAGGTCGTCTTCCTCCTTCTCCACCCAGCTGTAGTTGTCTATCTTGTTGAAGATGATCATCGATGGCTTGTCGGCGCAGCCCAGTTCCTTGAGGGTATTCTCCACTACCTGTATCTGCTCCTCGAAGTCGGGGTGCGAGATGTCTACCACGTGCAGCAGGAGGTCTGCCTCACGGGTTTCGTCGAGAGTGCTCTTGAAGGAATCCACCAAGTCGGTAGGCAACTTGCGGATGAATCCTACGGTATCGGCTAGCAGGAATGGCAGGTTCTCTACCACTACCTTGCGCACGGTGGTGTCGAGGGTGGCGAAGAGCTTGTTCTCTGCAAATACCTCGCTCTTGGAGAGGAGGTTCATGATGGTGCTCTTGCCCACGTTGGTATAGCCCACGAGAGCCACACGGATCAGTCTGCCACGGTTCTTGCGCTGGGTGGTCTTCTGCTTGTCTATCTCAGCGAGACGCTCCTTCAGGAGGCTCATTCTGCCTAGGATGATACGGCGGTCCATCTCGAGCTGGGTCTCACCAGGTCCACGCAATCCCACAGAACCCTTGCCGCCACCGGAGCCAGAGCCACCACCCTGGCGCTCCAAGTGAGTCCAGAGTCGTTGCAGTCGAGGCAGCATGTAGCGATACTGCGCCAATTCCACCTGGGTCTTGGCGGCAGCCGTCTGTGCGCGCATGGCGAAGATGTCGAGGATGAGGGAGGTGCGGTCCAGAATCTTGACTTGCAGTTCCTGCTCGATGTTGCGTATCTGCTTGGCGGATAGCTCATCGTCGAAGATGACCATACCTATCTCACGGTCTTCCTCTTCTTCGTTCTTGATATATTGCTTGATTTCTTCGAGCTTACCTTTGCCCACGTATGTGGTTTGGTTAGGGGCTACCACCTTCTGTGTGAATCGCTTCACGGTAACGGCTCCTGCTGTGTCGGCAAGAAATTCCAGCTCGTCGAGATATTCCTTGGTCTTGGCTTCATCCTGCGTCTTGGTCACGAGACCCACGAGTACGGCAGTCTCTGCCTTGACCTCTGATATTACAAATTCTTTCATTTACCTTAATTCCGCAACACTATAGTTTAACATTATTTATAAGTGCCTGAGCAACAAA